>Ga0209355_1001011_pt1 | contig 16280 bp, 32 predicted proteins | sample LauGreSBDMM110SN_3_FD_187563 | JGI IMG/M metagenome (GOLD analysis project Ga0209355, IMG submission 187563) | Freshwater lake microbial communities from Lake Michigan, USA - Sp13.BD.MM110.SN (SPAdes) (version 2) | ecosystem: Environmental > Aquatic > Freshwater > Lake | place: Lake Michigan...
GTCTAGATAATGTTCATAGAACGAGGGAACGTTATTTAGCTAATATTGATAAAATAAAGGAAAATAAAAAGGAATACTATTTAGCCAATATTGATAGAATAAAAAAATATCGCAAAGAAAATGCTCACATAAGAAGGCAATGGAATTTGGCAAATGCTGAAAAAATAAAAGAACAGCAAAGACAGTATAATTTAGTTAATCCTGAGATAAGAAAAAATACAGATAATAGGAGACGAACTAAAAAACTTTCTAACGGCGTTTATGAAATTTCTAAGAAAGAATTGAAAAGACTATACTCTTCTCCATGTTTTTATTGTGGTTCTACTAATTCAATTCATGCTGATCATATTATTCCAATTAGTAAAGGTGGAAGACATTCTATTGGAAACCTTCTTCCTGCATGTGCCAAGTGCAATATGAGTAAAGGATCAAAATTATTAATTGAATGGCGTGGAAGAAAATCTAATTTAAAATGAGCAGTTTAATGTCTGTACTCAGGACATCTAATTAAATTAGTAAGTTAATCCATCTTCTGTTTTAACCTCTTCTATAACAGGTTCAACTGAATGTGGAACTGGAATTATCATAGATGGGTCTCTTGCAAAGACCACCCTTGTTGACCAGATTTCCTCTAATTTAACTCTTCTCCCTGGTTTTGGTGAATGAAGAATTGTGTTGTTACCAACATAGATTCCAACATGGTGAGCATATCCATTTCTATAAACAAAGAATACTAAATCTCCCTGTTGTGCTTCACTCTCTGAAATAATAGTCATAGCGTCAAGCTGTTGATCAGCAGTTCTTGGGACTTCTATTCCATTTTTATTGAAAACATATTGAATAAATCCAGAGCAGTCAAAGCATCTAGAACTTTCTCCACCCCAACAGTAGGGTACGCCAAAATAATCTTTACCCGTATCTACTATTTCTTTACCAATATGGTCTCTTTTAAGAGATCGAGAAGCAATCTTTCTACTTCTCTCAATAAGATATCTATCTATCTCATTTTCTGGTGTTAATATTGTCTTACTTTCTTGCGGTGCATTAGCACTGGTCTGACTGTGGCTTGTTGGTAGGGATGCAATTGCAAGAACCGCAACAAGGGCAATCGGAACCAAGGTTCTGATACGCATTCTTCAATCATAGCACGAAATATTGACAAAATCAAGTTTTTATTATAACAAAATGATAACTAATTTTACTAAATACAAAAGCCCCTATTTCTAGGGGCAATTGTTAATTTGATATATTAAGACGCAAGAATTGCAGCAGGATCAATATCCTTACCTGCACTCCATCTAATATTATCTCTCATTTCAAAGTGAAGATGTGGACCTGAAGAATTTCCTGTATTACCAGACTCTCCAATGTGCTGTCCCTTCGTTACTTTGTCTCCAGCCTTAACTAAAGCTTTTGAAAGGTGTGCATAGATTACCCAGCCACCCTCAACTTTTTGCACTAACTGTGTGCCATAAGCAGCACCCCAGGATGCATTTTCAATCTTACCATCAGCAACAGCAACAATGTCTGTTCCAGATTTGACTGCATAGTCTACTCCTGTATGGTAGCCTTTTGACCACATTTTTCCAAACTTCTTGTAAGGTGTTGTAATCTTACCTCCAACGATTGGTGAACCCATTTAAATCATTTCCTTTTCCTATAAAATAAGGGAGCCCTTGGGAGGACTCCCCTACTATATTATAGCCTACTTACTGTTGTGCTTTTTTGTCAACTGGAGCAAATGCTGCATTAATTTCTTTAGCACTTAACTTGCCATCATCAAGAAAGGCTCTAGCAAGCTTTTCAATAACGGTAGCAACACCAAGAGTACCTGCCATTATAACGGCTGTAATCGTGTCAATTCCAACTAAAGAACCTGCACCAATAATTGATAATCCAGATGCTGCAAATACTGCAACAATTCTATAAAAGATATTCCAGATGTTTGTTACGGCTGTTGAGCCAATTACTTCTTCTGTTTTATTGTTTGTCATTTTGTCCTCCTTCTCTAAAGTTCATTGAAAATAACCATACAAAAATTGCCCAGACTATTGCCCAAGCTACTATGGTTTTTGCACTGCCATCTAACACTACCCAAGCTATGAACATACCAAGAAGTGTAAATGTTTGATTCAATGTTTCACGAATTTTATCTTTTATCCATTTTTTCATTATCTTATCCTCCCTATTACACTAGACGTTGATAGGATTTGTGCAGCAATGATAGATGCAACAACTACTATTTGCGATTCCTCACGTTTTTCTGGTGTCATATCTGCACCAACATTTGCTAAAGCAGTAAGAGCCTTGCCAGGATCTGTAAATACAGCACCTAAAATCTCTGAAGGATTCTCAAATATTTCAAGAGCATCTGCTACTTCAGCAAACAAAATTACGCCATTGTCCAAAGCTACTGGTTGGTCATCTGGCAAGTCTTCATAATCAAGACCAAGTTCATTAATTAATTCAGTAGATATAGCATTACCATCTGCTTGTTCTAATATGACATCTACAAGCAATTCTTTTTCATCTTCCGTGAAAAATGCATCTTGAATTAAAGATTCTAAAAGTCCAAGAACTTCATCTTCAGAAATAAAACCATCATTTAAGAAGTTATCAATTAATAGTTCTGTTTCAATATCTGAGATAGTGCCGCTATCAGTAAAGGTTTCAACAAAAGTATTTATCTCTTCATTAGTTATTTCTATGATATTATTATTAGATGGAAGATCAATGGATGGAAGATCTAGATCAGGAAATGAACTCTCAATTGGATCTGGAATTAATGGTTCTGGAAATGAAATCTCTGGCTCAAGAATTGGGTCTGGAATTAGCTCAGGTTCTACAGGGGGCAACGGAAATTCTGAGGGACTTGAAAAAGAGGGGACTGGAATAGGTGAAGAAGTTTCTGAAGGCAGCACAACAGGTTCTGACGACTGTGGGCTTGGCTCTGATGGCTGCGGTGACGGTTCTATTGTTGGCGTTGGTGATTCTGACGGTTGTGGCTCAGGGCTGGCAGTAGGAGTAGGAGTTTCACTTGGAACAACTGGAGGCTCTGTAAAGCTTGATGGTGTTGGTGATGGCTCAACTTCAATAGGCATTCCACCATTAACGTCAAAGGCTGCCTCCATAGGAACAACAGTCTGATTCCTTTCGTATCTAATTGCTCTTCTTGTATCTGCTGGAAGATCTGTCATTGTAACAATTTCACCATGCCATCCACCATTTGAAAATTTAGCAACGACTAATCTCATTTGAGTTAATGGTCCAGTAAATTGTGGAAAGGGTCTAACGGACCACTCTATACAAAATGAATTTTCATTATATCCATACGAGGTATAGGCTCCCTCTCCAAAAGAAACCCAGTCTTTTCCAGCTATTGATATGGATGGTGTTTGTGGATAGTCCCAATAAGTTCCATCTGCTTGTCCAAATGTGACAGTTGCGTTAGTGCTATAAAAGATTTGACTATATTCTGTGCTACCCAAGGTTAGACTAAAAGGAAGTATCATAGGAAAGGATCCATCATCGTCCCCAGTTACAATGTGCATATTACAAACTAACGGAGTGTCTGCCTTGGTCATTGGGGACGTTAAAACCATAGTACCAATTAAAAATACTGGAATTAATAGTAGGTAAGAAAAGATTCTTTTCAATTTATTACATAGGCTCCTCGTTAGACGCATCTAACAAATCTATTATATCATTGCTAATAAACTAATTAATGGTTGTTTCGAGAATAAAATAAGAGAAATTTTATCATATGACTAAGAACAGCTACAGTTTTTACACTTGCAATCTGGATTTTTTTTAGACTTTTGCTCTGCTTTATTAATAAATTTTGTAATTAAATCAAGGCACAAGTTACATGCACTTGCTACTGAAAATCTTTTACTTATCACTATTCCTCCTAACATATTTGGATAGTTTAGCATCATATCCAGGATGTTTCCCATCCTAAGGAAATCTATATATCTCTAGGAGGAATTCTTCTATCTTCAACAGGAAGAAGCTGTCCTCTATGTTCTGCTTTTATATCTTTTCTTACCCAAGTCATTCCATATGTGTGATCAAGATTATCTAATCCAACTCTTACTTTTAATCTTTCAGCCATTGACTGGAATGTTGGATCTTCACTTAAATTAAGATATGAGTTATGATACCAAGGAAGGTCATAGAATGCAGGAGAGTTTACTAAAAGCATTCCTGCAGTATTCCAATGTTCTTCAATTCTTGGATTATCACAAACAGCTTTTCCTCTTAGTCCATAGGCTGGAACATCTGCACTAACAATAGGATGATCTACTTCAAACAATTTTTCAATAAGTTCTGCAGTTAAAACTATATCTGAATCAACATATAATATTGCATCATAGTTTACAACTCCAATATTTTCTTCTGTGCAATCTTCTCCCCAGTGATGACCAGAAGTTTTTCTTAATCTTTGAGCAAATTCTCTAATTAAATTTCTACCAGTTTCAATTCTTATCCATCTATTTGAAGATGTTACAGTACTTTCCATATCATTTAATGAATATGTCCAGTAGTCTCCATTAACTTCTTTTAAAGCATTTAAAACTCTTTCAAAAGGTTCTAGACCTCTATTATCAAGTTCTAATGCAGTAAAGAATTTTGCATTAGGAAATTTTTCAATTATTTGTTTTGAGTTTGCCAGCCAAGACATTTCCTCTTTCATATCTGCTTTCCAGCCTACAAGCGGTGTACCAATAACAAAGTGCTTGTTATAATCTATCTCTTTAAACATTACTGCTCCTTATATATATTATGATATCCGAACAATATCCATAATAGTCTAGACCTTTCATTTCTTCAATAGTCCTATATAGTTCTGGAAGAACCCCAATAGTCTTTGAAGTAGCTTTTGCAAATCCTGGAAATGCCCAGACATAACCTTTACTGGTTAAAGTATAGTCATCTGTTTTATGAAAGAAACAATTTGTTTCCTCGTCTAGTGCATATTCTAAAGACTTTGCATCCTTGCAATGAAACCAAAGGCTTTCTTTACACTCTTCAATAAAATTAGAGTCAATTAAGTATTGTGGCTTTTCGTGACCTAAATAAAACCTACCATCTTTTTCACGCAAATCTACTTCAACCTCAAATCCTTGCTCTATAGCACGATAGATGTATGCTGGACTATTTTCAAACTCTGGATTTTTGCCCGTTAGATTACCACGATGGGATATGTATATCATTTTTCAACCTGTACCCAAATCCAGCTTCTATGATTGTCCCCTGGACCAGTTGGTCTAATATCTGACTTATAATTTTTAAATCCAATCTTATTAACTAAATCATCAATCAACTCATCTTCATTTGTGATACTTACATCTGAATGACCATTTGTACTTGCAGCATCATAAAGATTATCATAGTATCCAGCCGTTGTAATACCTTTTTTTCCACCAAATCCCATTTGGAAGCACAGCTTTCCACCATTTTTAAGAACACGATAAGCTTCTTTAAGAATGTTAAATCTAACATCGTGAACACAAATGTGTTGGAAGCAAATTACTGCAAACATTACATCATAAACATCATCTTCAATCATTGATAGGTTATCTCCAGATGTCACATATAGGTTTGGAATTTCTATCTTGTTGTGCTTTAAATTAACTCTAGACTTTTCTAGATTCACATCTGAAATATCTACTCCATCAATTCTTTCAAACTTACTATTAAACTTAATAAGGTTTCTTCCTGGACCACATCCATAGTCTAATGCCACTAGACCAGAAGTATCAAAGTCTTTAAAAAGAAACTCATCATAGTCTTTCCAGTTATTGTGAGCATCATATGATCCAACCACTGGGTCTCTAAAATCTAATGACCACTTAGAAGCGTACTCATCATAGTAATCATTTTGCATCTTTAAATAGTCCTTCTTACCTTTTGCCATCATATCTCCTTGTTATTTTCTAAAAAGTAATTTAAGTCTTCAGGAGTTCCAATTCCCCACATTTTATCAATCATTTTTAATCTTACCTTTTTTCCATCTTGAATTGCCTCATTGAAAACAGGGCAAACATAAAATTCATTATTGGTTTTAATATTCTTTTCTATCATTTGATTAGCATATTTAACATAATCTGATCCGTGCTTCCAGTAATAAATTCCAACAGTTGCATTGTCAGAAATTGGATTCTTTTCTGCTACCTCTGAAACAAATCCATCTTCACCAACTTTTGCAAAAGACCATTTTGGATGAGTTGCTTTAAATGAAAGTATTCCACCATCTATATTACTAGCACCAAATTCATACATAGCCTCGTTGGAATCCCACTCAACATACTGATCTGAGTTAGCCATTAGCAAGGGCTTTTCATTATCAATTAAAGCTTTTGCCAACAGGGTAGTACAGGCAGCACCCTCAGTCATTCCATCAACAATAATTATGTCACAGTCTGGAGCAATTAAATTAAGAAGTTGTTTTAAGTTATATTTTTCATAATGGTCTTTTTGAACTAAGAAAATATAGTGTGCATCAATGTTAATATTTTCAACAACTACTTGGATCATTGGCTTACCATTAACTTCAATCAGGGGTTTTGGGAATGTATAACCTGCCTGTGCAAATCTAGAACCAGCACCAGCCATTGGTACAAGGATGTTCATCTCTTTATTTTTCCAAGGCACTTGTCCAGTTCTCTCTTTCTTTTCAAATCTTTTTATAAACTCTACAAACATTGTATCATTAAGACTATAAGAATCTTTAACTGGGTATAGGTTTGCTCCAGAATTTAAAGCTCCTTGTCTTCCAATATGAGAGTCTTCTATAATTATTGTATCTTTTGGAAATGCATCTAATGAAACCATGCACTTCCAGTACATTTCTGGGTGTGGCTTTGGATGCGAAACATCTTCATTGCTAACAATATAATCTACTAGATGAAGCACCTGTATTCCGTGCAAAGACTTTATGATAGTTTCTCTAATGCTATTAGATGCTACAGCAATTTTCCAACCTTCAGATTTTAGATATAGCATAATATTTATAGCTTTATTATTTACTGGAAGATTCTCAAGCATTAAGAAAGTTTCTTCTTGCTTATCTTTCCAAACATTATTATGAGATTCTTGTGGCAGCCCTTTTTCTTGGGTAAGCATAGAAAGTTTTTTCTTAGTATTTAAGCCGTCATATTTTGACAAATGCTCTTGATAAGATATTTTATATTTTGTATCAACTTTTTCTAACGCATTGTTGAGAGCTTTATAGTGCAAATCTTTTGAATCAATTAGCACACCATCTAAATCAAATATAACTAATTTATTACTCATCTTTCTGGACCTGCATGTCTATGCCATTTGTTGTGCCTGACAATGCTTTTCCCATTACATTTCATTACATACTTATCTCTTACCCTGTAAGACCATTCAACATCTTCTTCTTCATTCCATCCACGACTTTCATCAAGGGGTTCCTCAATCATTACATGACGCTTGACCATAAAAAATCCACCAGAGATATACATATACTGGGTTTGAGACCAATCGTTATAGTCTAAGGACCAGGCTCTTCCGTGACCTGGCTTGTCCCAAAGAGACCAGTCCATTGGGTTTCTTGATCCAGTAACTAAATACTGTGGGCAGGAACAAATTTCCCAATCAGTTCCAAATTCAACAAAGTTTTTGTACCAGTCTTTATCAAAGATATGATAGTCGTGCATCAAAACTATATTGTCATACTTAGCTTCTTTTACAAGGATGTTCTTTTTTCTTGTAATCCATCTTTCTTTAACTAATTCATCAAAGTCAATCTTTCTAATATCTTTACCATCAATATCAGAACCATCTCCACCACCAACAAATAGTATTTCATATTCTGGGATATTAAGATTACGAATGCTCTCTATGATCTCTTGAAGTCTTTGCTTATCTTCATATACTGTTATAATTCCAAATGTCCATTGGATGTCATTCATTTACAAAGCCTGTCGCTATGACAGTTACTAAAATACCATCCCCAAGATCTGGATCTAAGACTGTACCAAATATAATATCAGCATCTTCGTGTGCTTTTCCTGAAACTAATGAGGCTATCATATTTATTTCAGACATTTTTATATCTCCAGAGGAAGCAATTGAAATTAATACCCCAGTTGCTCCATTTAAATCAACATCCAGGATTGGGCTTGTGATAGCATTGTTACCTGCAACCTTTGCACGATTTCTTCCCTCTGCATATCCAATACCCATAAAAGCAGATCCAGCATCTTTCATAACTCTTTTTATATCTGCAAAGTCAATATTAATTTGACCAGGGGTTGTAATTAAATCTGATATTCCTGCTACTGCTTTTAACAAAACATTGTCAGCCTCTTTAAAGGCATCTTCCATAGAAACGTTTTTGTTTAACATTAAAAGAAGGTTTTCATTTGGAACAACTATGAGTGTATCAACTTCTTTGCTAAAATTAACAATTCCTTCTAAGGCGTTATTCATTCGCTTCTTACCCTCGAACCCAAATGGGGTGGTAACAACCCCTACAGTTAACGCTCCTGCCTTCTTCGCACAGTTAGCAACAATTGGTGCAGAACCAGTTCCAGTTCCTCCGCCCATTCCAGCAGTAACAAAAACTACATCTGCTTGTTCAAGAACTTCAGAAATTTCACTTATGCTATCTTTTGCTGAAAGTCTTCCAATATTTGGATCTGCTCCAGCACCAAGACCACCAGTTCTATCTCTTCCAATATCAATTTTAACATCTGCCAAACTTGGCATTAGTGCTTGAATATCAGTATTAATTGCAATAAATTCAACTCCAGATAGTCCTTGCAGGATCATACTATCTACAGCGTTAACTCCACCGCCACCGCAGCCAACTACTTTTATATCTATTAAATTACTCATATCTTAATTATACCGTACAGACTATCCTATTTCTTTTGCTAAATCTGCCCACATATTTCTGGTTTCTTCTATTTTCATCATTGCATCAAGAACTGTCATTTCCATAAGTTCGTCTACATCCATACCAATTTTTTCTGCAAACTTAATCATCTTTGTTAAAAACATCATCCAAAGCTATCCATTCCAATATAAAGTGATTCTGCAAAAGAAGCATTCTCTACCGCAAGATCAACTATGTGTGTTTTTTTATTCTTGTCTCCAAGCTGTCTGGTAAGCAAGTATGATCTCAAGGCATTAGAATACTTTGAAACAAATTCATCTACAGTATAAAGTTTACTTTCATAAACAATTGCTCTATCATCTTTTACTTCTTTGTAAACAACAGTACTATCTTTCTTTATTTCTTTATTTTTCATTTAACATTGTCCTAACTACTTCAAGAGCCATATTGACACCATGAACTGGTAGTCCTGATTTAGCTCGCTCATCTCTAATATATTCTATCCTATTTTGAACAGAAAGTAAAGTATTTCTTTTAACAAAACTATTAACAATCTGAAGCTCTTTTACTTGATCTTTATAGTAATAATAATCATCTGACATTATATTAAATCACTTGTTAGATGTTCAAATTGTGGCAAAGGCTCTATGTTATCAAATAATCCCATTTGATTATGTGGAATAAACAAGTCATCTTCTTCATAATCATCCCATACTGCCGTATACATATCTGCATAGTCATACAAAGGCTTTTCTACCCTGTGTAATATATTTAACATCTTAGTTGCAAGCCATCTAACTATTGGTCCAGCATTTTTTTCATGATGTAATTCAAATTCCATTTAAACTGCTCCCCTAATTTCTCTGACAATATCATTTAAAGATTTTCCTGTTATAAACATTTTAAACTTATCAAAGATACTAGGACTAATAATATCATAATGCAAAGTTACCTTTGGATTGGCAAACCCCATAGGACAGCCAGGGCTAACTTCCGCAATTGGTTCACCAATAACCATTGGATCTGTCTTTAAAATTTTAATAGCCATGTCTGCTGCAAGAGCAAGGTCTGTTTCTTTTCCAATATCTTTAGACATTTGTTCTTTAGCTATTCTAACTTTCATTTATAATTCCTATTTTTTCCATCTGATCTAATAGTTTTAATTCTTTCTTTTAAATATTCATCTTCGTGTTCTAAATAAAAATGTACAAAAAGTTTTTCATACTCTTTTTCATCAAGAGTGCCGTGTTGTTCTTGATAATCTTTTAACATTTCTTTAATCTTTTCAACCAATGACATTAGAAACTACCTGCTTCATCTTTATGCATTGTTTTGATATGATTAATTAAATCTAATATATCTTTAAACATCTTTTCACATAAATAGCATTCGTTAAATACTTCTTTTTTATCAGACATTATATAATCCAGGGATCATCATATTCGTGCAGGATTATTGGAGTTAACTCACCCATCCAAGCACCTTCACAATTATACAATATATATTCATCAGCTTCTTCAAAACTCATATCATCACGATCAACAAGAATTTGCATCATCTTTATAAATGAATATGTTGCAAGAGTTGGCTGCCCACATCTTTTAGATAAACCTATAAATGCTTCTTCAAAACCATCCATAACCATAATCTCTTCATCTGACTGAGATAAAAATTGCTCTAAAGCTTCTTTATTCATTATCTTCCAATGCTTGAACAGTCCTGCATGGATAAGGAACTTTGCATTCTGAACATACTTCTTTAGTTTTATTAGTAATCCAAGTCATAGGGTGATGTAATTTTTTTACCCTTTTAATTGCTTTTTTATTTTTTCTCATTACCAGCCCCCAAGACAATCACTTGAGTGAGTATGAATCCAAAGGTTGCCCTCCATATGTTTTTTAGTGGGTGCGTAAAGATCTGTACCACACGCACCACACTCATAAGACCACTCTTCTGCAAAGAAATCATATTGAAATCCTTTAGTCATCGTAAATTACATATCTTATGCTAGATAAATCATTATAATCAAGCATTTTTTGTTCTTTAATCTTTGTTCTTGCAGTATTTTCTGCATCTTCTTTTGAAGCAAATTTAACATTTTTTAGTCCACAAACAACTTTTTGCCATTCATTAACAGAAATTCTTCTTTGAACAGAAGCTTTCCAGAATGTTCTACCCTTGTTTAAACTTATTACTGCACGATATTGATGTTCGTCAACACGCATGGGGTCTTTTGTAACTCCAAACACTTTATCCTCCTGTACTATAAAAGCCTTTACCTTTAAAAGCTATTCCTCCAACACTAAAAATTCTTTTAATGTTGCTACCGCAATCTGGACAATTTTCTGGATCAGGATCATTCATATCCTTGACCAACTCTTTATTATCCTTGCACTTTTCACATGCATATAAATATACTGGCATTGCTATATTCTACCAAACTTTTTGTATTTTGTCAATATTGAAAAGTCCCCCTTTCGGGGGACATCCCACTAAGCCCAGGGATCAGGCTCTTCTGCTCCAACGGAAACTGTTGAGTTTGAAACATTACTAGTTTTATTAAATGTTCCAGACTTAATTGATAGTGATGGACCAACATCAGTTGCATCAATTTCAAAGGCATTGCCTCTAGTTCCGTCTTTTCTGTCAAATTCACGATACTTTAATTTACCGTGAACGATTACTTTATTTCCTTTTGAAAGATTTGATGAGACATTTTCTGCCAGAGTTCTCCAACATACAACATCATAAAATGCTGTGTCTCCATCTTTCCAAGTTCCATCAGGATCTTGAAATCTTTCTGTACTTGCCAAGCGAAGCTTGGTCAATACTTTTCCTGAGCCAAGATCCTTTTTTTCTGGATCTTTAACCAGGTTTCCTATTACCGTAATTGTTGTAGCCATTTTTACTCCTTATAGCTGTCTTTCATCATTATACTTTATATCTAAGATTGGGTCAAGTGAGACATTCGCACCTAACGACTCTAAGATATTTTTTATTTTCGTCATATATTTTATACAACGAAGCCTTTCATTGTCATTTAAATGTCTCCAATGACTCTCATAAAATTGAATAGCAAGAAATTGATCGTAATCTGCAATTGATATTTCAAAATGTTTTGGAGCTTTTACAGATCTAATAGCATGTTTCATCTTATCTGTATACATTAACTATTCTCCATTGTAATTCCAGCCCAGACATCAAACCAATCTGTCTTTTCTTTATGACTGTTAAACTCTTTAGATATCTTTCCGCCCTCTAAATAAACGCCACCCCAGACACCCCACTCAGAGTTACTAACTCCGTAGGCTAAGCACTGTCTTTGTGCTGGACACTTAATACACAAAAGGTCTACTTTTTTGGAAACTTCTGGATTTTCTTCATATTGATCAAAGAAAAGATTTGTATCCATATTAAGGCATAAAGCTTTTTCATCGAACTTGTACATCGCCCTTCCTTAATATAGAGTCTGGTATATCCCAAACCCCACCAGTATTTTCAAACACAACTTTCTTGTGCCAGGTAGAATCAATAAAGGCTGCATTCTTTTTTAGACTAGCGTCTTGATCTTTTTCAAGAAACACAACATTCCAACCATCCCAAATTAAAGAAGGGTTGCTACTTACAATTGATTCCATTTTATGTAAATCAGATATTTTCATCTATAGATCTTTCTGCACTAATAATTACTGTTAAAATTGTAACAATAAATTGGAATATAAACATTAAAATAAATCCTATTTGATCTGTAGCAAGACCATACCATAGTGTAACTACCTGGTATACCATCCAAAACAAAACCATAAACGCTACCTTTGTCACACTTGTTTTCATTGTTACTGCAACAAACATAGATAAATAAAACAAACTATAAGATGCAAAAATTATTAAAGACCATACTGTTAAACTCATTTTTAATACCTAAATATTCCTGTCTCAACATTTTCTTGGTGATCCATATATGTAGCAATTTTTGACAATGGTTCTTTTGGCAAACTAAAATATGCATAGTATGTAACATGTTCAATATTTTGTCTAACCCATTGTTCATTTATTTTAGAGAAGGAAACTTTAAAACCTTTTTGCTTTAAATAATTTTCTGAAGAGTTGCAAAACGCTGCAGTAAAATTATTAATCTTATGTGGTCCAAGAGTCCATACCTGGATTTGATTATTATTATTTGGAGTTGACAAAGCCTTTGTCATTCCTGTCATAAATAATTCATAATTAGAGAACTCTTTTGTCCCCTCAACTACAATAACCATAGTAAATCCTTTTCTATTAAATACTATTATACATTTTTATAAGATAAATGTCAACTTTATATTAGCTATTTATGTTATCAATTATTGAAAGTAAGTTGTCTACTTCTTTCTCAGAAAGATCAAACACATCTACTCTTTCAGCATCTTCATTCAATATCTTTCCATATTTATCAACATTAGCCTTGTATAAGATATTTTCTACAACCCAATAAGCTCTATTGTCTTGAATTGCTACCTTTATAGTGCCTTCATCTAAAATTTTACACACTTGACTTTTTCTGGAAAATCCTGTAAAAGATATCAAAGATTCTTCTTCTCTATTTTCTTGAATTAAAGAAGTAATTAAAACAAATAAATTTATTGCAAAGAAGTTTATAGCAATTACACAGGCTGATATTCTTTGTAAGGGAGATAACTTTTCCATATAGCCTCCTGTTATTTATAAAAAGAAAATGGTGAGTCTTTCCAAGTCTCATCTGATTTAGATGCTCTTGCACTTTGAATTGCTTCCCACTTTTGTGTTGACCAAGCAAATCCAGAATCTCCACCCCAAAGTAGCCAGGCTATCTTTCCGTTTGATGGACGCTCTGAATTATCAAAGTCTTTACCCTTCTTGTCTACTTCGTGTCTTGAAAAGAATGAATACATTCTTGCAACAGTCTCTGGACTTAAGTTTGTACGATTGCTTAAATCACGAGCACGAGCAACTCCAACAGCAGTTCCGCCTCTGCCAAACTTACTTCTTAACTCTAATCCTCTTTTTGCATTACTAGCCATAGCCTCTGTTGGCTTTAAATCAATATCAGAAACATCTCTTTTTTCTACATTGTACCCTTTTCTTTGAGACTTTGGCTTCCATTCTTCTGGAAGTAAATCAATTCTATTAAGAGCTTCTGCTCTACGAATAATGTGGTTACGAGCTCTTGCATAATTAGAAGAACGACCAACTGATTGTACTGCATTACTTAAATCTGCTGCAGTAACAATTGGAAAAGATCCATCTGGCAAAGCCATGTCTCTGCGAGCTAACATTTGTCTTTCTTTATCAGAGTAATCTTTTTTACCCATGCTATGCATTGGACAATTTTTATCAGTACACTCTTCCATAGTATGAGAATATTTATTTGGGGTATCGTCATTTCCAATTACAGCGTCATCATTGTGATATGACTTTGAAGATGAGATACTAAGAGTTGCTACTCTATGACCAACTAAGGTATCTGTTGGCTTTCCATCTCTATAAATTCTAATAAGTGCTGCTGGATTGTCTGCAGTTCCAGTAATTGTAAAATCAGAATTAGGAACATTTATAGAACCACTTCTTACAACTCTTACAACTTTTCCTCTTGCAGTTCCACCACTGGAGTTCCAAGAAACCATCTGACCAACTCTAACAGATTCAGCTTTTGACATATCTTCATTAGACTCTGACTTCTTTACTGGAACACAGTTTGGAACCATTCTTCCACCCTTTTCTTTCATTCCTGCTTGTCTATATCCAACCCAACATTTTTTCTCCAGGTTATCCCAGTTGTCTTCTTCTTCATTATCAGACTTGTACATTTCAGGAACCATTTCCATAAACTCTTCTCCAGAACTTTTCATATCAGCATTTACATAACCATCTGGAATTACTGCAAGTCTGCAAGCACCCTCTTCTTCAATCTGTTGAGAGATAATTGCACAGGCAACTGCAGATTTATGAAGTGCACAGTTTCCACACTTAACACCAATTGAAGCATTTTGATTTGTAGAGCCATCTTCATAGCCAATCCAAATACCTTCTGATTGATCTAGTGGTCCAAGCTCTTCTGCTAATTTTAATAATGAATCTGCAAAGGCTTTTTCATCTTCTGAAAGCATATTGTAAAGGGGTTCGCCTTCCCAATGTTCTGATTTAACAATATCCATAACTACTATTATATCCTATCTTTGATCGTAGTGATTTAATAATACTTCAAGAAAAAATCTTTCATCCTCAGAAAAAGTATCAATATTTTCTTTTATATGTTCTACCTGTTCTGGAGTAACTCCAACAATTGTTTGCCCCTCAGTAAACACTATGTCTACAACATCTTTCATCCAAAGACTTGATGCCATTTCTCCAACGGCTTCATAATGTGCATAATATAATTCTGGATATAGTTCTTTACATTTTGAAGTAACCTTGTATGTAAACTGATCTGATGGAGAATCATACCCCATAATTTCCATAGCACCTATTTCAATTAAATACTCAATCATTTCTGATAATTCTTGGTTATTCATTTCCTCATTATTTTCCATGGGGTAACGACTCCTTTACAGATAGTGGTGAAACTCTTGCATACATAGAATCTTTATACAAGTTACAAAGAAAGTCTACCCCACTATAAGAGCATCCACTTCCAATCCCGCCTTTAATATCTTTAATAATATCTTTTACAGATCCTTTATAGGCAATCTTTGTAGAAATGCCTTCCGCAACTGCAATATCTTTATCTTTATTAGCTTCTTTACTTGCCATTCCTCTAAATACTTTAAATTTTTTATCACCTTTAAAATGTAAAGATCCTGGAGATTCATCTGTACCAGCCAACATTGAGCCAAGCATTACAGAATCTGCCCCTGCTGCAAAAGCTTTAACCATGTCTCCAGTATTTCTAATTCCACCATCTGCTACAATTCCAGCATTTAAGCCAAACTTATCTCTTGCTTCTCGCACGTTTATAATTGAAGATAGTGTTGGAATACCATGACCAGATACTATCCTCGTTGTGCACATACTACCACCACCAATGCCAACTCTAACAGAATCAGCACCTGCAGAATCTAGGGCAACATATCCCTCTATAGTTGATACGTTTCCAGACATTATATGAACGCTATCTCCAACAAGATTCTTTAATCTAATAGTTGCATCAATTGCCATTTTACTATGACCATTTGCAGTATCAATTAAAAGCATTGACACCCCTGCTTTAATTAACCTATCAACGTGCTCTTCAATAAAAGTGCTTGACAAAGCTGCACCAACGGGAAGCCCAAGGTTGTTGTAATTAAAAACCTCTTCAACCATTTTTATTTGACTTTTTACAGACATAAATCTATGAATAATTCCAATTCCACCAGATTCAGCAATAGCAATAGCCATATCTTTTTCA
>Ga0209355_1001013_pt1 | contig 16251 bp, 12 predicted proteins | sample LauGreSBDMM110SN_3_FD_187563 | JGI IMG/M metagenome (GOLD analysis project Ga0209355, IMG submission 187563) | Freshwater lake microbial communities from Lake Michigan, USA - Sp13.BD.MM110.SN (SPAdes) (version 2) | ecosystem: Environmental > Aquatic > Freshwater > Lake | place: Lake Michigan...
ATCGTACAAAGTTCATGCGGGCCTTTGGCACTTGTTAAGATTGTAAAACAAGACCACCAATTCTTCTTACACGTTGAGTTAGTAGATAAGCGCACATACACGAAACGGCAACAAGAATCCTTTCGCAGCGTTCACAATTTTCTAATTAATTGGCATCTTGAAGGTTTGGTTATTGAAAAGATGGAAACTTCGACGCTTCTTTCAAAAGCAAACCCATTCATTGACTTTCCCCTTCGCATATCGCATTTTACGGTGGATTCGTCCAATAGTATGATGTCTTGCTAATAAAAAATGAATATAAAAGACTTTACATGGTTAAGTACAAGCGCGGAGGGAATGCGGAAGGTACAAAGTTCGCCATGTTTGCTTACATCCACCTTTGCATCCCCTGCACCTTCAATTACACCTCCATATAACCCTCATCAATCGCAATCCCATGTATCAAGGTCAAGCTCATGTTCATCCCTATCACAGCATCATATGCTACATGACATGCCATTAGAGGAGAATCCAATCGCCCTTGTCTCATCATCCGTATCACAATATGTGACATGTATAGAAACAAACGGGTTTCCTGAGGATGTCTTCAAGAATGGTACACCAGATTCAAAGATGAATTTAATGGCTTGTCTCCTCTCACCAGATGATCCAAAGGAAGAATTGCGTAATCTAAAGCCAAGGCCCATTGAGACCGAACTTGAGTCAGAAATAGAAATGAATTCCATTCAAGAGGTATCTGAGCACTTCAATCGTCTATTAATTAGCATTCGAAAGCAACGTAGGAGCACAAGAACGTGATGCGCATATTTCGTTCCTTTTAAAAGATATCATTTAACATAACTTAGATGAATCCATCAAACTCTGACTTTTTTAATCCTTATGACGTTTTTGGTGTCACTCCCTTAGCAAGTCTTCAAGAGCTCTCAAAGGCTTATTATCGCCTTGCTCTTATTTGCCACCCTGACAAGGGCGGTGACGGGGAAAGTATGAAGAGCTTAACTATTGCTTATAGGTGGCTAAAGGATCAACTAGACACCGTACATCAACACAAAACAACGTTTGACGAAGTTTTTACAGATGCCATGAAAGAAGCTACTTTTGTACCAAACTTCACAGATGTGCTTTCCGAGTCATACGGATATACTCATGAATTGTTCGACAGTATGTGTAACGACGTAGCACTTGATGGAAAATGGAGGGATATGTTATTCATTCCTATATTTGAGCTCACTTTACATGATTTGAAAACGGTTCCATCCCTTGACATTCTTAAAGACCATGTCAAGAATCAGTTAGAGATCTTTATGAAAGGAAACCCTTTTACAAGTGACACAAATGCAACGGACATGATGTGGGAAAGCTCTATCAAACAAGGGTATGGAGATCGTATGGAAAACCAACTACCATTTCATTACGCATCCAGCGCAATAAAGTACCAAAAAGACATGGTTGTGTACACAGAGCCTAGTGGATGCTTCGCGCAACCCGGTGGTGGGCCTATTATGACACCCTCAAAACAAGATGACTTTACCGTCTACGATGATCTCTCAATGTGTGATTATGAAAGAGCCTTTTATTCGTATAGCGAGGATTTCAAAAAGTTAGAAGAACAAATGGAGGGGCGGATAAATATGGATGTAAAGGATCTTTACGAACTGGAAAAAGAAGATAGAGCCGGTTGTCAAAGGGATAATGAGAACATGGAATCACTCACTTTGGAGTTTGCGTCTAAAATGGGCCCACCCCCGTTATCAAACCCCGTAGACCCTCCGCTTTCATCGGCCATGGAGTCAATTGAGTCAACATGAGCAATACATGTTTCCTTTGTCCAAGTTTGCTTCGCAACAATTTCTAATGTTGGAAGTTGGCTGTATACTTGTGCCGAAAAGAACTTTGATTTCATTGTTTTGAACACTCTAAGCTCTGCTTCCAAGTCATTCTCTATAGGGAGCGTAGGATAGTAATGATACGAGTTCATTGGACAAACACCCGTCGTGATATTCAATACGTGTTGTAACGTTCGTTCCGTTATGGCTTTAGCGCTATCATACGATGAAGCAATGCATACAAACATGCTTTCATCACTCAGGTCAATAACGTATACACCCTTCATTCCCTTCAATCTTTAGTTTCTTTTTCTGATTTCTCTAAACGGCACTTGCTAACTGTTCGGGGTTGTAAGGTTACAATTTCGAAGAATGATACGAATGCACACTGGACGTAATACACGATTCCCATCCCGTAAATGAATATTAAGAATAGAAAGATCATACTCGCTGATAATGATCCTTTTTCTTTTATGGTGCATATTTACTCCGCTACCCGTTTGGTGTAAAGGTAGAGGCGTTTTGACGAGTAGTCAAGAGGTTTCGTCAAGCTAGGTGGAACCTCTTTGCCTTTTGCTTTATAAAGCCCAAGTAAAGTTGAAAACCGGCCGGATATCTTGAAGATCCAATAATACTTTATAGTGACATCAAACACCTCAAAAATGCCTTTGATATCAATACCTTTTTCCTCTAGAAGCTCACGTGCCTCATCCCACTCTATGCGGGATATGCGAATGATGGGGAACGCCTTTTGTTGGTCTAATGAACGGGAGTAGTTCATCTTTGAGGAGTAATACGTGTATGCAGAAGGTATGGATGTAAGTGACAACATTGAATATTGATCTTGTAGTCCATACTTGACTCTAGCATTGCTTGAAATGTGCTTAACTATACGTGGATCTTCGAGTGAGCTTAATATTTCACCCCCAACAGCAAACCCGGAGCATATGACATCAATGTAAAGAATCCATGTCTTCTTCATGGTCTCGTTGCCTAGAAAGATAGAACGGTTGTATGTTCCTCCATTCAACCTATTGAAGTGGGTTCCGAATTTCTCAATATGATCATTCCATGTCATATATTGTAGTGTTGTAAAACCACATACGAAGTCGCCCTTGTAATCAACGGGTGCTTTCGTTCCCTTTGTATAGATAATGCTTCCATGTGTTGCCACGGCGACGCAAAGGAGACTTGCTGCCTCATAACTATCATAAAAGTATTCCATATTGACAAGGGTGTTTGGTAAACCATCCTTATCGTATGCGTTACAGTTTGAATAGAACCCTATGATGTAGTTGTAAAGTATACCTTTCTCATCCTCGTTCAAAAACCTAGGATTCACATAGTAGAGTTTGATTTCCGTTATAGATGACTTCTTGGTATTGGACTCATTCAAGGAGAGCCCTAATTTTTCACGTGACTCTTGGGGCAAGTCCTTTATGAGTGGGGTTATGTCCTTGCTGATAGCCTCCGTCGCGCTTTTGCTTATTTTCTTTGTGAACAACGTATTCTTTTTCAAGAGCTTCAGCATTGGCAAACGTGCTTCTATCTCATCGACCGCACTCACTACGGATGAATACAATCTTCTTGCCTTCGAACGAGTCAGGATAGTGGATAAATAAGGCGACGATTGTGATGTCGACCGAGGCCTTTTTTGATAAGTGCGAGCACGACTTGCCGAAATAGGACGCTTAGATCCATCGCCTTGTTCATCAACATCCATGATAGGACTCAGTGCCGTGGCTTTTCCTCGACGGAAGGTATTTCCAATCGATTCCCATAGCGAACTATATTGCTCCATATTCCTTGTTTGTTTGATACTATATATCGAGTTATTTTTTTAAAATTTCTCAAATATATGAGACCCGTATATAACGTTAGATCACAAGTTAACCCATCACTTCTTGTTCCATTATTTCGGAACATCAAAAGTGATCACAAGGTCTTAAACGTTACTTATCAACCGCCAAACAAACAACCAGTGCGTGTTCGCATTTCTCCTTACAATACCTTTGCGGGTTCTCAAGAAGAGCGGATGTTGATGAAAGTCATTGAGCTTTTCATTACCACTTCTCCAAAAGAGCAACTCAGCCGTGACCATGGCTACAACAACACCATTCATGTTCAACCAGCTCGATATGAGGCACACCCCTTCAAAAGGACTATGATACACATCGACGACCAATGTTGTGGTGTTTTCTGTGTTTCACGAGAGAACATAAGAGGAGGCATATGTAGTTTTGGAAATGAGTCGAACCGTTGGGAGCTCAACCCGGCAGATCTCATTGTTCAAGCAAACGCAAAAAGTATGGTCATTCAACCCATTGAACAAGGTGATGAAGGGGAGTTGGGAATCATACAATCACCTTCTTATCTAGACTTAATTTGGTTTTCATTAATGGAACCCAATTGACAAGACTTAAACTGATACCGTCTTTAACTAATACCGTCAGACGATGTACAAAGATTGGTTAAGATCCTTCAAGAATGTACATGAATATAAAAGTCCAATTCCTTTACAATCAAGGTACGGCAAAATCCCCAAAACCCTAAGTGGCACCTACTATAAGTGTGGTCCGGGCGTCTTCACAAAGTTTGGGACCACCGTAAAGCATCCATTTGATGGCGATGGCTATGTTTCCGCCATACGCTTTTTGAATGGGGCCGTTACTTATCAAGCACGCATAGTAGAAACGGAGCATTTCATCAAAGAAAGTCAAAGTCGAAAGCGAATGTACTCAGGGGCTTTTGGAACAAAGCCAGCATTTCGTCCTATTAAGAACCCTGCGAATACGTCTATAATAGAATGGGGATCTCCAAATAATCGAAAGCTCATAGTATTTTGTGAAAGTGGCATACCGTACGTATTAGACCCGTTAACTCTTGAAACGATCGGCCCATTGCCACCGTTTCAAGAAGGACTTCCAGTTGAAGTTGGAATAAGCTGGGCTGATGATATTTTTCGAAAATCCAAAATGATCGGCGATGCGGTAAGTGCGCATCCAAAAATAATCGGTGATCGACTCGTGTTTTACACGTTAACTTATCATGCTCATGCGACAACAATTACCTTTTACGAGATGGACAACGAGTTTAATGTAGTTGATAAAATGCCCTTCAAGACCGAAGGATTCCTTTACTTACACGATTTTTTGGTCACACCATCGCATTATGTCTTCTTTCACCATCCTCTTAAGACAGACATGACTATGCTATCACAAGGCATCGTAAATTGCCTCTCATCTACGTCACATGAGAACTTCATAAAGAGCGTTCCTCGTCCAATTAATCCTACCCCAAATTCACACGTTATGGAAACATTGAGTGGTTTCATTACTCACCATGCACACCTTTCGTGGAATCCAATAGACACATCAGAGATTGATATATATTCGATTATGTACGATCAAAACCTTGATTTCCAAAATATGGCATCGATCCAAGCAGGAAGTCTTTTTCACACACATTGGAACATGAAAAGTTCAGAAATAAAGCAAAGGCAAGTGATTGATAAGTGGATGGAGTTCCCATCATCCGATGAAAAAGGAAACATTATCGCAACGATGTCAAAACGAGGCAACACCAATGCACAAAGGTGTTTAGTAAAGGCACATATGGGCGACACACATGATGAATATGAAATTTGGGACGCGGGACCCAAGTCATTCATAAGTGAGCCCGTATATTGTAATAGCGATAGTAACGTACTAGCCGTAGTTTATGATTCGGATTCGGATACATCGACGGTTACAATCTTTGATTCGGAGAGTGTCCATAGAGGGCCAGTTGCGGAGTTTTGGCTACCCGAGCCTGTTCCAATTGGAATTCATGGCACGTGGTCATCGTGTTGATTTCCAAAGTGTTTTTGAAGTCGTACATAAAGACTCAAACTTCGTGTTCACATCCCCCTTGTACCAGTCTTCGGGGTCCGTAGGAAGCTCAATGGCCATATTACTACGCAGTATTTTCACCACACGTTTGACAACGTTTGATGATGAACATTTCATGTCAACGTTCTTCAAACCATTTGGAATACAGCCTATGATTTGACCTTCAAAGGCTCTCTTTGCGCGAAGCTCTTGTATATTAAACACAATACTCCGCAAAAGAACTTTGAATGGGAGTTGCTGACCATTCACCATCATTCTTTGGTCTTTGACAACAATGTCAACTTCGCCTTGGTCATGGTTCTCAATTAGGTATTCAAGTACTTGTATAGCTTTCAAGAGCGCTTTAGTTCTTGGTGTACTCTTCATTCTCATGACTGCTTCATTCCATTCCATTATTTTTGCTGACAGCAATCGTGCGTTTTTAATATCACGAATGACCTCTTCCTCACCCGTCGTAATTTGCGAATGGATGAGCTTTATTTGCGCACGTTCTTCGTCATTGTTGTCTTTTTCTTTACGCTCTTGCTTTCTACGTTCCTTGGAATCGACCTTCGGTACGTCTTTCTTTTCATCAGGTTTCACAGGTGTTTTTACCTTTGGGCTTTCGGGAGTTGCGGTCACAATGCTAGGAGTTTTGTTCAAAAATGTATTTCTACTTCCTCTAACCTTTAGCCAATCATCGAGCTCCTTAATTCTCCTGGATCTGTCCGTTGCATGTTGTTGAGAATCACTCGCTTGCATGACCCGCGCATACATGTCAGGTCTTACTTGTTCATGCGATGAACGGCAACCAATGTAGTAGTAAACACCGGGCCCAACTTCTTTCATAATGTCCTCAAGCTTGAAACTTTTGTGAACCATACTCGAATACAATTCCTTCGTCTTGACCGGTTGGAAAACATTGCCTCTGAAGACTTCATGGTGTATTGCAGAGTTGTAGTAGTTTGGGGACTTTATCATGCCATAATAGTCCGTGCACGGCCCCACATGAGCTCTGAAATCATCGGACAAGGGTAGTCGCGTACGATTGACTTTAGGAAAGTTGCCAATGCGGTAGACTCCCGATTTGACAATTGTGGTTTCCGTCTTCTCGTAATTCAAGAAAAGATTGGTCGTCAGGTTGGGAACTCGCTCACCGGGCAAATACATGCGAATGGGGTGGTTCAACAAAGATATGATTTTATTACGATTACGCAAAGGATCCTCTAACATTTTCTTACGCTTTGGATCGTTAAACATGTCAAAGAAGTCGCAAGCACTTCCCATGAAATTCGGCCGAGCGCAGACGGGAAAGACGATCAATATTTTCCCCTTGGGCATTCGGAATCTACCTTTGAAATTTTCTACCGTCTCGGATCCATGACCACTCACTAGAAACACGTTATTTCCAAAGTTGCCAAGCTCTTTTGCTGTTTCTTCCGCCTCTTCTTCCGTGAGAAGAGGTGCCGTTTCAATCTCAATATCAATCAATTTCTTATCACCATTTACTATGCGCTTGTAGGCGGGTAGTAAGTTCAAGCACTGCTCAAGTCGAAGACGTTGGCTCTTGTCAACTAATACATTTGACTTGAAAGTATCATGTAACACTTTCAAGTTGCTTGTATGACGTTCAAGTAGCATTTCATCAATCCGAATGGTCTCCATGAGTCGCTCTCGAAGCGCCTTCAACTCGTTATTGTGTCTTTCCACGAGTGCTTTTCTCTCTTGTACTTGTTGGACCTTCAAGTCTTCGCAAGAAACTTTGTTTTTGATGGCATCCATAATTGTTTTGTGTTGCGTTTTGGCTTGGTTATAGCATTCTACCTGCTCAGCGTTTGTTTTACACTCATTGATATCAAAAGCCATATCGCTCTTTTGCTCTTCAATATTGAGTTCTAGTTTTTCTTGAACACCCGCCTTACACGTCGCGTCGTTACCACATTCGGTCAATTGGGCTTTTGCAGAATCCCGTAGTATTTTCATGGAATCCTTGTACATATTTCGTATATTCTCAATGCATTTTGCCTCTTTCTCGTAGCACTCTTTTGTTTCCTTTCTTAATTTTTTCGATGCTTCCTTTTCTCTATCCTTATTGCTTTTCCCTTTTTGCTCAATACACTCTTTCATTAGTTGTTCATGTTGTTTGGTGACCTCTTCAAGATCTTTTGCGTTACTTGCTTGCATCTTTGCAATATCTTGGGCCATTATTTGTTTGTTATTATTCAAGTCGCCTTGCGCACCTTTGACAACATCCCGATGATATGTGTAATCGTTCATGCTAGTTAAAAACTCGTAATCGGACATTGGTACTTTAACATCTCTATGAACGGCATATGAGAAGGTACGTATGTCTTTCTCACGGTTCAAGTAACTTATGATGCCTGTAATATCGTCATGGTATCGTTTCTTACCTTCGACTGTGAAATGGCCATCCGTATCTAGGTACACGCTAGAGAATGACTCGAATGTATCCGGTAGTTGTTTGGTCGGCGGGCGAAGCAGGTTGAGTAGACGTAAAAGATCGACTGGATCACTTGTGTACGGAGTTGCTGTCATGAAGAGCATGCGAACACCATCCTTGCCCGATTTTTCATAGGAGTTGAAGAATGCTTTTTGGATGGCCTCCACATTAGGTTTTTCTGCTCCCGTTACATCAGATGCAAAGAGCTTATGAGCTTCATCAATAATCACAAGGGTTTTCTTTAGAGGGTCCAATGCTCCATTGCGTGCTTTCAAGTCTTGGGAGAGCCGGCTCTTTCCTTCAATCATGTTGCTGAATTGCTTATAGGACATGGGTTCTAGCCATTTTCCTTCGAGAAGGCGCGTGCGTTGCGCTTGGGCCTCGGGGAGCTTTAGCCCCTTATGGATACGCTCTTGAAGAATCGTGCTACAAACTTGATCAAACATATTCTTCCATACATCTCCCTTGAGCGTGTGGCGGGTAACATAAATGATTGAATAGCCCATTCTTTCAAAGCTTGACGAGGCAGTTGCAATTGCTGTACACGTCTTTCCAGTTCCTACTGAGTGCCATAGTAACATGCCGTGCGTTTTCGATGTGGGTGTGAAGTAATGTCGTATGAAGTCTTGTGTAGGTGTGAAGGGTAATATAGATGGCCCTCCTACGCCCTCACCAACCTTTGGCGGTGGCACGGTGCATCCGTTTTCTATTTTGATGGGTGGCCAAGCATAGTGTTTGTACTTCTTGCCAATCACTTGTTGGAACTCGGCATGCTTTTTGCCCGCCGATGCTCCCGTTGATGCCCCCGATCCCTCCCCGCCACTCGCGCCTCCACTCCCCGTCGCCGCTGCTCCAACTTTGAACTCGTGCACATTCTTCGTGAGCTCATGATCCACCGCCCCTTGAATGCTAACGGATTCGAGCTCATTCGCAAGGTTTAGCTTTTTAGGGTCTAGGTTGCTGAATTTTAGAAAGATTTCATGGAACGTTTCGGCCGGAAGAAGCGCAGGCGATTGAAAATGAAGGATTTTACGGATGTGCTTTGGAAGGACAGTTTCGTACCTAAAAACTTGTACGGGCCAACCCTCAGATGGATGAAACACGAGTCCTTTTTGCCCACAGTATCTGGTCACTCTGCCGATCGCTTGTTTCTCGTCGGCGATAGTTGAAATTGGTTCAAAAATGTGTGCGTACTTCACGTCAAATAGATCAACACCTTCACGGAAGCCCGAGTCAAGGATAATGATGCGAATCTTCTCACCTTGAACATTATCTGGGCGCGAGTTGTAAATACGCAGTAGGTCTTTGCGGAAGTTCACACCGATTGGCTTTTCAAAGAACGACACGGATGTAAGCGTAGCAAATGCGTTTCCGTTTCTCTTATTGATCACCGAAGGGGTTACTTGGAAAGACAAACCACGGGGCGTTTTAACTACGGCATACGCGTGCTCAAACCCAAAAGCCGAGAGGCCCGACGCGACTAGCTTTGCCCCGTACGATGACTTGATGTCCGAATAGATGAAATGTTTGAAAAGCTTGCCATGATCTTTGAGATCGCGTTCATCGAGTTCTTTGATATTCTCGAGCAGTCTCATAAGTTTAGGCGCGGCCGCCTTCATGTCTTTCAAAACGACCTCCTCATCAAAGTCTTTATTGTCAAACTTATGAACTCCACTGAGTTTTGACCAGTTCCCGGTTTCTTTTATACAAGACCCAATGGTGTCATTCGAGCTCATGATACCAATAACACCGATATTTTTTGCTTTGTAAGGGTAAGAGAAGAGTTCACTTAAGCTATTGCCGTTCTAGTGCGATAAAGAATGAATGTAGATGCCCATATGAGTATTGCAATCTTAATATTAGTTGACTGTGCCCTATTGTGGATTCTACAGTTCTATAGTGGTTCAATTGACACTGTTGACCGTGTCATCATTTTCTTCCAACTGATGCTACATGCTGGAATATATTACGGCGTGTATACGAAAGACCTTCAATTAATCAAAGCACTACATTGGGGAGTCGTACTTTATATTGTGGTTGCCCCCTTCTTTGTAACTTCATTAGTTGGAAAATGGTTGTACACTTGCTTGATACTATCTCAGATTCTATGTGCTATCGCATTCAACCGATGTGTTGTTTCACACATTCGTTTTAGCAAGGAAGATCAATCTAGTGAGATTCTGCCAAAATGTGTGCCCCCGTGGTTCTATGTGATCATTGAGATGTGTCTCGTTGTGATCATATGGACTAAAAATAAACTCAAGTTTTGATTTAGGATCATCAGCGCAATACCATACAAGATGAAATCCATGGGTAAACTTCGCGCATCATACGATCCTTCAAAGACGTACCAATTGTGTAAAAACTGTAAATTTTATGTAAAGAGTTCACTTTTCCCTGAGACAGATGCGTCACTAGGCTTTTGCTCAAAGTTTTCTGAAATCAACCTTGTAACAGGGGAGATCTCTTACCAATACGCAAGTATTGCTCGCAAGTTCGAGTGTGACGGAGATCACTACGAAAAGAAAGATAAATAAGGTCGTCGGCGGGGGCAGAGCTAGCCACTGTCTGATACAAGATCTATTGCGCCTTGATGGTACGATATGACATCCCCATACGAACCCAGCGCTACAATCCGGTTCTCAACATTCCAATTTTCTTTTTCAATGACTCGTTCGAACTCAACGGCAATATCCGCATTGATCATCATATTTAGATTTGGTAGTGACTGAATCTTGTATTTGTAGTTAACGGGATCAAAGATCGTAAATGTTTGTACAGTCATCTTCACGCTTTCATAAAGTAGGGTTGATTCCTTTATGTCGCTTGACGAGGCGCTTGTCGTTTCAATCCAAAACATAGCTTTGAAAAAGACCCGTCACGCTGAACTTTTATTTTTAACGGTATTGACTCCTGAATGACATCAAGATGGGACACTATCAAGATGCTTCGGAAACCACCTAGCTCAACAAGTTTCTTCATCATATCGTGTGCTTTTTCAATGTTAACGGAATCGCACGCCGTGAACCCCTCGTCAATGAACATGTGTTTGATGTTGTTCCCCGCCCCGCCGATGTTCGCAAGTGCTTGACGCATGGCAAGGCCAAGAATGAACTGTTGATACCCGCTACATGTACTATATACCGTGTCGTTTCCACGGTCGCGGATACGAAAACGCAGATTCTTGTTATAGTGGTCAATGCGAATCCGTATGTGGTCTATGTGAGATAGGAAGCCGTTTATTTGATCCTCTATGAGTGGCAAAATATGAAAGTTGTAAACCCATTCTTTAAAGGTCCCACTATCCAACGAACCTCGTTTGTCGCTGAGGCGTGCTTGAAGAGTGGCCAACAGGTCACGTTTCGTCATCCATCCTCGCATCAATGACTTGTATATTTCAATTTCCACGGCGTGGCTAGATTTCAAGGAAGCATGACGCGACGATTCAATGTGCTGAGCCTTTGTTTCCGTGAGTTGCGTGGTGAGCTCTTGTATACGAGCCTTTACGATGTTGTATTTGTGCCACGCATGCCATGATGTGTTCATTTTGTGTTCATCGATTTTAGCCAAAAACTTGATGAGCTCTTTTCTTCTTAGTTGAAGATTACGATAATTCCACATATTGTAAGTGTCTAGCGCTGTCTTCTCCATGAGCATTTTGGGGCAAGCATCAAAAACTTCGGTCGTGTCTTTGACCCTCCCAACACTAAGTTCCAATTGCTTTTGTAGTTCCTCACCCTCTTGCTTCCAAAGGTCATGTGCTATGGTCTGAATCGCACGAAGTTTCGATGTAGCAACCTGTAATGTGGCTTGATCAATCGCACATTGACGGGAGACGGTCGCAAGAAGATCTTTGTGATCATTCAACTCAGTCCATTGATGTTGAAGTCTCTCTATGAAATCAGTCTTCTCCTCCAGTTCTTTTTGTACGTTTGTTGCCCTCACCCAGTGCTCATATTCAGTGTATATTGTTGAATACGACTCGTCATACTCATTCGACTTTACAATTGCTTGTGAAAGATGGGAACCAACCTCATTCAAGGTCTCGCGTAACACGTTTGATTCCGTTTCTTTGGCCACTTTCAATGTCTCCATCCTTTCCTTGTTGTCAATGTAATGCTTCCAAGTATCGCGGTCGATCTCAAGGTCATGTATGGCCTTTTCAAGGAATGCAATCGTAGGTATCAGTGAAAGATCATACTCTTTGGACACCTTGGACTCTTGTAAAACCTTTATTTTGGCCTTCAATGATGACGTGTCTTCTTTTATTCTAAGAGATTGTGCTAAAATTGCTGGAAACTCGGTTTGAAAGTTATGAGCATATGTGTACGCCCGAAGGTTTGACGCATATTCAACTTCTAATGATGAGAGTGGCTGGATGTCATTCAGTGTTTGCTGTTTTGTTAAGAGCACGGTGATAAGGTGTTGTCGTCTCAAGAATAAGGGCGAAGCCTTACATGAATCGCAATGTGGATTGAACGATACGTTGTCAAACTGAAGAAGCTCCGTTCGTGCTTCATGAACCTCTTGTTCAAGCTTCTTACGGTTATCAATTAAAGATTCAATCGTTGATAGTGCTTTCCTAATGGCCTTTGCGTCCGTCCATTGATGCTTCTCAATGTACTTTCGCTTACGGTCCCATTTTTTCCATGTCTTTTCCCATTCAGGTGTTTTCAGGTTTTCGAGTTTTTCTTTTTTGTCAGCAAGTTCATCACTTAGCTGTCGAAAGACTTCTTCATGATGAGGCCGGAGAACAATTTGTGATCGGTACTTACTTAGAAGTGCCTCAACATCCTCAAGATTGGTAAATTGTGAAGATTGAATACGTTCAACACATGAATTCCACGTTTGTAAGTCTTCTTTCCAAGGTGATGCCGTGCAAAGTTCAAGATCTTTCGCAAGTTGCGCGTAAGAGGTACGTAGATGGGTCTCGGCTAACTTGTGGCCTTCAATTTCGTCTATAATTTGTCTGATATCGCGCACTCGATTCTCACATTCAGAAGATGCTGGCCATTCGTGTATACGAGATTCCTCTTGGAGCATATGCCACTCTTGTTGGTGGTCTTCCCACCGTCCCTCCTTACCATCGCCGAGGAAGGACGATGCTTGAAATATTTTAGCTTTTAGCTTCTCAACAACATCTTTTGTTGTATTGTATTTGTACAACTCGCTTGATACATCACTTAGCGCGCTCGTGTATAGTGTGTAATAGTTGCCTTTCGTGACCTTGACATCCATGGATTCTGATTCGGATACGTGTACGGGTACGGGTACCGTTGCCATTGCCGAATGACTTTCCGGTGGTGTAATACACATGTTCAACCATGAATCATATGCGTCCTTTGCGCGTCGCGCATCAAGCTTCATTAACTCCAAAGTACTTTCAAGTCCAGGAAGGTCAAGAGCAACGGTACCATTCTTCGCCCACCAGCACTCAATCACCTCATCCGGCATTGTGGGTGCCATGGGTCTCTTGGATTCGTGATCATCATCACCAATCACGTCACAATGTATTTCTTTTCCTTTCATGATCTCATTGATTTCGTGTAGCTCAATCTCAAGTGAGGCTTCATCGTCCGCCCCTTCCGGTTTGTCAAGAGTGTTCAGGATTTCATCGCTGATTGGTGTAGTGCCATCTTTGACGGCTTGAAAGGCTCTTTGAGCTTGAAGATATAGTGATTCTCGTTGTTCATCCAAATCGCGAAGCTCGGTTGTTAGAGAGGCTTCTATGGAACATGGAGCTGATTGACATTGACCTTCATCAATCGGGCGGGCCTCCGTATTGAGGTCGATTGCCTCACTTGGTAGGTCGTATGCCGTTGCCATCGTTTCTAAAATAGCTCTCATAGTCTCAATCAGGTTATTGTAACTCGTACATGTTTGCTCAATGATCCCTGCGAATGCCTTGAGTCCTTCAAGGTTCACAGCTTGATCAATAAGGTCTTTTTGATCTCCTTGTTTCAGCATAAAGAAGTTCTGATTGTCGAATTGGGACACTACGGTTGTGCGAAGAATATCCTCAATCTCGCCACAGTTTTGCTTTACCCAACCATCTACCATGGTAGCTCCTGAGCAAATTTGCGTCCGTGATTGCGTCTCCTTGTCAATCTTATGGAGCTCGCACTTACGGAGCTGGGCCATCGTATCATCAAGCTTATTCTCGTGTGGTGAATAGCTTCTCACGATCTTAAATAGATCCCCATTCACTTCAAGTGTGATCGATGTATTCATGAGAGTGCGCGCCGGGCGTTTATGATGGATGAAGTTCGTAGTTACTTTTCGAGCACTGTTGATGTTGCGGTTCTTCCCCGGCTCTCCAAAGATAGCAATACAAAGCGAGTCAATGAAGCTCGACTTTCCGCTGGCATTTGGTCCCGTAAGAACCGCAATGGAACCTTCAATGTTCTCAAAGTTAAACCAGTTTTGGTCACCATAAGAAAATGCCCATGCCCACGTGAAGTACTTGAGTACAACAGTTGATTTTACTTTGATTTTTTGTGAAACGGCTTGATATGTGTCAATGGCTCCTTGGATTCTACTCCGGCGGTCTACAAGTTTGTCCTTCAGCTCCTTGGACACACGGGCATCACTTGTCATGGGTATCATCATCGATGAGGGATCACGAAACCACCCTTTAACACATTCATTCTCGCCAGTCTCCGGGTCAATATGAGTCACAAATTCCAACCATTTGGATGGTTGATTGATAGCTGATATTTTCCGAATAGATGATTCAAAGTTATCACTTGTCATGTTTGGGTCATTGCGTGCCATTTGTAGAACAGTTGAGATGTGAGAAGGAACGATACCCATCGCATTGAGTGCGTCTCCAACAAGCACTTCATCGCCTATGTTTCCGCTTACGGTTACATTGGGCATGCGAGGAAACCATTCTTTATTATCGCTCTCGTTCTCACTGATGAATGATTGAAGCGGTTGGTATGTCCCGTTGATTTTGGCAATCAATGAATCCTGATCTAGCCGGCACCTGAAACGTCCATATGGGTTCGTTACGTGAAACGGTTCACCCTTCTTTGTAGCCAAATCCCAAAGGATGTATCCGTGCCCATGTAGAGGTTCTCCAATATCTTGCTGAACAAGAGACCCGGGATACCCCCATTGAAAGCCGAGCTTTGAGGAATGGACTTGTTGCAGATGATTGTCCCCGAGAAGAACAAGATCATACCCTTTGAACCATTCCAAGGGATAGCCCGTGGCCGTTGGGGCACATTGTCCATTGGGAAGCGCGCTTTGAGTGATTGTTCCATGGAAGAGAGCAATTTTGACCCGTTGCGTTTCTTGTGGTAGTGGGAAGTCTGGTAATTTCTCGACCATTCCACTTGTATCGAACGCTTTCAATGTATCCTTGATGGAGACAAGCCCAAACGCAATGTTATTGTCAATATAGACCCCCGTTTTGTCCAAGTACCTCAGAGTGTGTCCCGCCGAACTTGTACGCGGTAGTTGGGTCTTCACCATAACGCTAATGAGGTCTTGGATGCTTGGGTCTTCTTGGCGGAAATCGTGGTTCCCACATATCATCACGATTGGGGCAATGTCCATCAAGAGCGTCGTGAATGTCGTCCATAGATCGACGGTTGTAGATTCAAGCTTGTATTTGTTGTGAAAGATGTCCCCACAGATCACGATAAGGGCGGTATGGTTTTGAACACATTCAAGCTTTTTGAGTTGGTGACTGAGTTGCGTAAAGACCACTTCATATTCAATTTTCCTAGAGGATTCGACATTCCCCGTACGGAGATGGATGTCCCCAAGATGAATAATATGGGTATACATTAATAAAAATAAGGTGTAAAGTCTTATATGCTTGACATTATGCGCATGCGCCCGAGGGCTCACTCGCGCTCGTACACTTGCCATTTCTGATTGAATTCTTCTACGAGCTCATCAGGAATTTGAGTCCAGCACATGAGTGTTTTGTTAAGTTTATACGAGTCCGCCTTTCCCAGCTTGTCAATGTATGTTTGGCGATCACTCTCCTCAAGTGCCATGTAGACGTTGATTTCTTTCTTGTTCAACACTTGTGGTATGTTGTCGCTTGGGTCACCCATGAGAATCTTGCGATTGATATCAT
>Ga0209355_1001021_pt1 | contig 16114 bp, 15 predicted proteins | sample LauGreSBDMM110SN_3_FD_187563 | JGI IMG/M metagenome (GOLD analysis project Ga0209355, IMG submission 187563) | Freshwater lake microbial communities from Lake Michigan, USA - Sp13.BD.MM110.SN (SPAdes) (version 2) | ecosystem: Environmental > Aquatic > Freshwater > Lake | place: Lake Michigan...
GTCCTCCATCCCAACCCTGCCCCACACGGTGCCGCAAGCGAACTGTGAGTGACCCTAGCAATTCTTTAATGGTAATGCTGAGGTGTCGGTTGAACCCACACTTGCAATCGACCAGTAACTGAACGTTCAACTACCTGTGACGTAAAGGTGTTGTGTTGAGCGACACCATCAAAATACTGACCTTGAATTCAAGGCTTGGTATTTATCTAAAAAGCAGTTATGAATGCACCGCCAGTGGATGTGGCAGTGTTGTTTTTTATGGTGGTTAGGCTTGTTGAAGAATTAATTTCTCCAGTGCCGCCACCGCCACCGCCGCCACATGCAGTTAAGAAGACGAAGCAAACTAGCTTTATGAACTTAGTTTTCATATCACATCAACTGACAAATAGCGTTGTCTGTGGAAGTTGTGGTTGGCGTGCCCATAAACAAAAGGGTGTTACCTGAATTGACCACAGCAATATAACTGTCACCGTTAACTGGATCTGTTGGATCAGTAACTTTAAATAAATTTGTTATGGTGGTTGCTGTGTATGTTGCTGTACCAGGTGTATCAAAAAATGTGGTTACGGTGCCTGGATTAGCCCTTTCAAAGTTGGTAACTTGATTGGTTACTCCTTTGATTGAGACTGTATTGCTGCCGGAAGTAAAAGTGATCAATAAAATATTGTTGATGGTTTGCGTACCTCCAGTTTTTGCGCTCACAAAACCACCAAAGTTTTTGTTCTGCAAACACCCGTAAGTGCCAGATAAGCTATTTGTTGATACAGCCTTAACTTCTTTAACATTAAATATAAAAAAGAGACTGGCTACTGCCACGAAAAAAATGAAGAACACTTTTGAATCTAATTTCAAATTGATTGTTAGGTTTGTCATATCCACTCCTTTTGCTATTTGATAATTTCATGATATCCCTTAAAAGCCTTATTCATCAAGTAATTTTTGACAAACTTGCTGCAGTGTGAATCGAGAGTGTCGTTTCTCACGACACCTCTTACTCACCCAATCACCGGACTAAACCCTGTTCACACGGCGTCACAAGTGAACTGTGGTTGACCCTGCTTTATGAACAGCGGTGATAACGCAGTGTCGGTTGAACCGACATCTATCAATCGTCCAGTAACCAGACGCTGAGCAAGTGTCGTGAGAAACGACTTCTCTGCTGCCGTTCGAGGGTGTGCGTATCGCTTGATATCTACTAAGTTGTAGAAGTGCGCCTAGTTGTGACTGCCTCAAGGATTTCAATTGTTTCTAAGAGGACGCCGTGCTCATTTAATTTTGTGGAAATAAGTGTTGAGTTGAGCAAAATATCTGTCAAATCATCTTCATTGGGAATTTCTACAACGTATCCAACAACATTGGTATTTTTTTTCCTGAACAGTTCAAACCGAAAGCCCAAGTGTTTTGTGGTTTGTTCAAGTGTATTGTTCAAAAGCCACCAGTCGGGATCTTTCACTTGATAAGTCACCAACATTTTTTTCATAATGACCCCAAAGAAAAAGTTGTATTGCAGTGGAAGATTTACTATATCCGAAGCGATGACAGTAGAAGGAACAAATAGATTAGTCAAATTTCCTTTCAAAGGACATGTTCAGCCCAACCGAAACTGGACGCTGTAGTGTCGTTTCTCACGACACCCCCTACCACCCCCGTCCTCCGTCCCAACCCTGCCCCAACGGCGCAGCAAGTTCACTGTGAGTGACCCTATCAATTCAATCGTAAAACTTATATTTTAAAATATACTTGTATAGTAAAATAGGAGACGCGCATGTTAGCCCTGAGACTTCCCGAAGACATTGAGAGCCGTCTTGACAAGTTAGCCAAGGCAACTGGGCGCACCAAGAGTTTTTACGCCCGTGAGGCGATTCTTGAGCATTTGGCTGATCTGGAAGATCTTTACCTCGCAGAAAAACGACTTGCCAAAGTTCGCAATGGCAAAAGCAAAACGTACAGCTTGAATGCCGTGGAGCAAGCGCTTGGCTTGGCAAATTGAGATTGATCAAGCTGCCAAGAAAGAGCTTGGCAAACTAGACCCTCAAGTAGCTCGCAGAGTCATACAGTTTCTAAGAACCAGACTGCAAAGCGTCAAAGATCCTCGCAGCCTGGGGCAAGCCCTAAAAGGTTCTGAACTTGGCGACTTCTGGAAATACCGATTAGGTGACATCAGAATCATTGCCAGCATAGAAGATGATCGATTAGTGATCTTGGTTTTGCGAGTTGGTAACCGCAAAGAAATTTACCGACGCTGAGAATGGTGTTGACAGCATATTTGTCTACTTAAATACTTGCTTTAGTATTCATTAAATCAACTATTTTTAATTGACCTTCAATTTGTCATAGTAGTTACCCTAGTCCTTGCTAATCTTAGTGTTGCATTCACTTGCATGTCCTCTTCTGACTTTGAACAGGCAAATTCACAAGGAGCTTCATCATGATCACGAAATTCGCATTACTGACTGGCTTGATTTTGACCAACACAGCTTTCGCCACTGACACAGCAGCAATACACAATCACTTGACCATCGCTGCCATTGACCAGCAAAAAGGTTTGTTCAATGTGCGTGAATTGCACGACATGGGCTCAAGCGGCGTTCAACAAATAGACTATGTGGTCAATTGTTCAAATCAAACGCTGGCTTTGACAGGGTTCGCTGTCATGACCTCTAAGGGTCGTTTGACATCCAATGCCCCAGCAGCAACCTCTGCCACTCATTCCTTTTACAAACCCGTGATCGAGCATGACCAACGCATTGCCAGCAATGTTTGCGGTAATTTGCTCACGATCAATACCAGTGCTGCAAAATAAATCAATTACCTACAAATAGCGCTGATCAGGAAGGCGCATGCTGATTAAGAGCAGAGGAAAAAGGCAGCCCCAGTCTCGCTATAATTTGCGGCTCGGCGCTTTAGCTCAGTCGTGCAAACGAAAGTTCTATAATGATTCTACGGTTTGCAAACCAAGCCTCTACCATTACTCACTGCCGCAACGCCTCCACTGCGTGAGTTTTCATCATAGTTTATGCACTCCATTGCCAGCAGAGATCAGCTGCCAGTAGTGTTGATTTGACCTTCCATTCGTAACTGCCCTGTTGTAGCTAAGTCTGCGGTTAGCTACAAATTCACTGCTGTGTGTGGCTTTTTTGCGGCTGTGTGTGTGCTGATTTTTCGGGTGATTGATTGGTGAATTTGTGGTGTTCGCTGGCAGTGATCGGCTCTGCATTTTTCAGCAGCACGTTTTGATTTTGGTTGCCCGCCAGGTTAACTACTTGTAAGCTGAGCTGATGCAGGTTTTTGAGCAAGGCGCAGCAGCAAACGACACCCAGTTTCTGCCTGCACGGCACCGCACTCTGCCCATACCAGAGCCAGTCACACCCATAGCCAACTACCCTACCAAGCTGAGGATTTTCCGAACCCTTGCCAGCCGTTATTGGCAGGTGCGTTGTTATCTGCGGGGCAAGACTTACACACAGAGTCTCAAAACCACCAACAAGTCTGCAGCCATCAGTCAAGCCAAGCAGTTCTTTCATATCAAAACAGCTGAGCTGTATGGTGAGCACGTGGTGGTGCGTGAAGACCGACCGGTGATCTTCAATGACTTGGTTGTTGCAACACTGGCACAACAGCAGGCACGTGTGGAACGTGGGGAACTCACAGCACTGAGCCTTGCCATCCTACGCAGCAGACTCAGCAAGAACATTCAACCCTGCTTTGGTGCCATGCCCATTGACACCATCAACTACCAGCACTTGACGGACTTTGTGCAGCGGCTCAACAACAAGGGCTTGAGTCCCACCAGCATCCAGCAGCACATCGTTGCTGCTAGAAAGGTGTTCCACTACGCACACGGCATGAACTTGATTCGAAGCCTGCCGCGTTTTCCAAGTGTGAAGATAAAGAGCCAGCCACGTGGCAGCTTTAGTGTTGGGGAATACCGCAGCTTGGTTTCGTGGGCAAGGCGATTGATCGGCACACGTGTGCCCACATCCGTCACAGCCAAAAGCCGACGTGGTGAACTCAACGTGGAGCAGTATGGGCGCATCAGCACGGACTTGGCTTGGTTGATACGTTTTATGGTCAACGGCTTCGTGCGTCCCAGTGACATCAAGTTCTTGCAGCATCAGCACGTGACGGTGATCAGAGCCAAGCACATCTACTTGCGGCTGAACCTGCCAGAGACCAAGAAGCACGACAAACCCATCGTCACCTTGCAACCAGCTGTGTATGTTTATGAACGGCTGCTGGCTTGGCAGCTGAGACAGGGATACGGCAAGCCCACTGACTATGTGTTCTTACCAGAGCAAAAGAACAGGGACTTGGTGCTGGAAACCTATCGCTGGCAGTTCACGTGGATACAGCAGCAGGCAGGCATTGGACGCAACGCAGCCAATGGGCAGAGTAGAACCTTGTACAGCCTGCGGCACTCATCAATGACATTTAGGCTGTTGTATGGACGACGGGTTGATCTGCTGACACTGGCAAGGAACGCAAGAACTTCAGTGGAAATGGTTGAGAAGTTCTACAGCTCCAACTTGGCAGCTGAGATGAATATTGATCTGCTGCAAGGACGGCGGGATTGATCGTCCAGCAACGGGACGGTCAATTGTCAGGTGGTGTTATGTGGATGATAGGTGAGGTGGAGTGGTGAGGTGTCGTTTTACACGACACATCGACAGCATCAAGTTTTCTAGTTGTCCTTTCGAAGGACATTTACTTGATCGTCCAGCAACGGGTGGGTTGATCTGTGAGTAAGTGGATTCACATATGCGATAAAAACCAGACCTATTAAGCTGTAAACATGTGAATTAATCATTGAATTCGTAGGTCCAATAGCCATCACCATGGCTAGTAAAGGATATTGATTTAAGACTGGGGTCCATCAAATGCAGATCAGCATAACGTGCAGATAAAAATCCAATGATCCTTTGATCGGGATGGTTACAACTTCCTTTGGATGAGTCAACAATGCAACTAATACCCGTTTCAGCTGAGAAATTTGAACGCATGAAATCTATTTGCGAGTTAAGCATCGCAAGAATTGTTTGGCGACGCATCGCCCACTCAAATTGGATAGGAAGCTTCCCCATTGGGTCTCCTGATGGCATTGGCGTGCCAAGAAAACCACTCACTCGACCTGATGGAATATTCATATTTGTGGGCATACTGCTCAAGCCTAATTGATTCAGAGTCGTACCGAATTTATTTTTTGACTCTGCGTAGCCATTACCCGAAGAATTATTGGCCTCATTAGAAAGTAATGAAGCCAACTCTCCGCTTTCAGAGGTTAGAGGTTTTTTGCTTTCAGTCAAATACTTGTCAAGTGCTCCACTAAACACATTTTCTTGACGCAAATATATTTCTATACCGGTTTTCTTTGAACCAAGTATTGAACCTAGCAATTTTTCTTCTGTTGGAGTAATTAAAATTAAAACCGCCCAAACTATCAGAACATGTATGGCGATTGAAGCAAAAAAAGAAACCCCAAGACTTTGCCTGACTTGGAGTTTTCTTTGCATAAACTGAGGATTTACTTATTGAACAACGCCATGTATTACGCTAGGGGATTTCAAAAAATCTGAGGCTTGAACAGAACCTGCGTAATTGCTATTTGAGGAATTTGACGGATCTTCTGTATCTGCACCAGTCAGAGAAAGTGCCGCAGGCAATGAACTGGCCGCTCCTAAAGTTATATCAGAGGGCAGGGTATAGCCTGAAGTACCGACAACGCCATCCTTTTTAAATCGAATTTCCCTGTCCAAGTACTTGATCCATTTTGTGGCATCCCCGATAGTTACTTTACCTAAAGCACTGGTAGCTGAATTTTCGGGGATGGAGAAGGCAGGAACATACCTGGTCGTAGAGCTACAGTTGGCTTCTGCATTGTCAGACATTCGAAAGCACTTACCAGGAATCCCAAACAAATTACCAAATCCATTGAATTGCAGGTTCATATTTGCGCCAGCGAATTCGCCATATTTAGTTGTGTCCGGTACTTGGAAGCTTGCAGATTGTGGTGGTGTAAATGATAAGAAAGTGTTGTCCGTCTTTTTCAAGAAAGTTGCACTTTGATAGTCGTTGGTACCATTTTCCCAAACATAAAACGTTGTCAAATTATTTGCTTTGAAATCGCAAAAATATTGACCACCGGTTTGACAGTCCATAGAACCACCAGCGGACCAAGCTGTTCCAGCTGCATCAACTAACGCACCAGAACGAATACCTCCGGAATATCTTGGGTAAGAGGACAGTGAAATACCAGTACCAGTTAGCAGCGAATTGGTTATTGCTGTGGTTACACCATTTTGTTTGAGTGTGTAGCTGGAACCATCCCAGGTATACGTCACTACATCAGCCGAAGCAGTGCCTCCACCCTTTTGCTTAGTGCCAGTGGTGTACGGACTAGTACTGTTATTTGTGGCATTAGCGGTAGTCAAAGTTTGATATCCAGCCACGGTTGGACAATCACGAGCGCATTTGAGGGTGGCAGGAACAGTGGTGTCTCCTGGTGAAACCACGGCTTGAGTGTTGTATCGTATATTTTGGGAGCCAGGTGTAGCGTGTTCAAGAGTGGCCGCCGGGATCATAAGGTTACCTCCTAATGCTTGTGACCAGCCGTTCACACCAGATTTGTTGGTGTTACCACCAACGGACATGGATGACGCAGCACTCAACTGGGCAGGCGTTATTGTTAAATTAGTTGTCAACATTTGCCTAAAACAGCCTGAACTGCCACACACCATTTGAGCACTTGCAACAAAAGAACTGCCGTCCCAGTAAATCTCATATTGAGTGTTCCCGCCGGCTGTCAAATTCCCACCGGTGACGGTAGTGGTGGTTTGTGGCATGAAATTGAACGGAACCTTTTTGACATCGTTCAAAGTTTTGGTTACCAATGTGTATTTGGTCAAGCGCCCACCGGTCTTGCTGATCGTATATGTCACCGGGGTTGTGTCCAAAGACACCAATGTTGCACCATCGGTCACAGCGGTAGGAAACCAAATACCCCAATAACTTGCATAACCATATTCACCAGTGGTGGTGTTTTTCACAGGAAAGCCAGGTTGAGTCAGGTCATATCTCGCGCCAGTTCCATCAGAGTAGACACCATAACGCCAAACAGATGTCGAGGCCTCGCTCTTAGCTCTGTTAAAACAGGTGGTGTTGGTGCCATCATTTCTGCAAAACTTGGTCGCGTTGTACCCGAAGGTGAGAGTTGATGTGACATTTGAAGAGTCGGGATATTGAATGACACCAGACCCAGAGCTATCAGTACCTGAGACAGCTAATCGATAGTTTTGGTTGCCACCACCGCTTCCACTCGAAATCCAGGAGAATTCAATTCCTGATGCACTTGTACTAATTTTTCCCCGCATGATCTTTGCTGTGCTGCCAGTCACAGGAATTGCAGCAAGGTTCATGCTAAGCACACCATTTGTATTTGTGGTGGTTGGAGCACCAGTTGCGGACCCGTAAACATAAACATATGCAGGAGTGCCGGACTGGTCATCACCAAACGTAACCGCTGCATGTCCTTTGGAGACTTGCGCGCTGGTGCTTGATGATCGAGTGGATGTAAGGCTCATCCTTGTGTAAGTTGTAGAAGAACCGCCACCCTCAGAAGAACTGCTGGAGGCATCAGCCTTTGATGAATTGCATTTTGATTCATCAATAAATGCAACGTATTTGCCCAAGTTCACCATTGCATCTGGTCGAGTATTGGCCATGTAGCACAAAATGTTGTTGGCTTGGCTTATACCCTCAGAGGTTTGATCTTGCACATACTCCGATTGCGGGTCACTGACGTAGGCTCCAGTTGTGGGAGGAGCAGCACTGGCAGCAAATGCAAAGTAACCAGCAAGCGCAACGATTTGATAACGTTTTTTCATGTTGGTGTCTCAATTGTTTGTTGCGCTTACGACAGCAGCAGAAGAAGGTGTGGCAATCCCTTCAACAGTTGATGCAGATGATGCAGATGATGCAGATGACCCACCCCCTCCACCACAACCACTGATACAAATAGCGGGGAAAACCAAAACCAATAAAAACGATTGAAAAAACTTCATCATTTGCCCCTTAAAATTTCTTTAAATAATTTTATACATAAATGTCGATTTATGTGGCCACCATTAATAAATTTAATTGTATTAATAATTATTATTAATACAATTAAATTTTGGTAAAATTATTTCATACGGCCGTCCTCGGTTTTCGTACGGTTCTGAAAACGGTTTCTACTAAAGTTTCGCCTGAATTGACCGTCCACAATCAAAGTTTGGCAGCATCCCACATCTTCTCCTCAGTCCCGCTCATGCCCTGCATAACTTGCAGTTCCCGCTTTTGCTGGGCTGTGCCTCGACCTGATCAGCCAAACAAAAAAGCCCTGGATTCGAACATCAGGGCTTTTTTGTTTGGCTTATAAATACGTGTATGAAAATAGCCGAAGTCACCAACCCTCTCAAAACTTATATTGCCACAGTGCGTGTGAATGGCGCTGCTCACAAGACCAGCATCAAAGCCGATAGTTCCAATGCAGCACGTAGTCTGCTGCTACGAATGTATGGACAGGGCAATGTCTCAGGCGTGTCTGCTGCTGGTGCTGAATTGGCGGAAGCAGGCGCTGGCTCCACTGTCATGGATGCTGGGCAACAGCAAGTCAAAGCCTTGGCAGATCAAGCCCGCAGACTTGCTCAACAAAAGCGGCAACTTCAAGCGCGGCAGGGCATGGCTCGGGCACAAGAGCGGCTACGGCAGGCATCAAAACAAGCTAATTGAACGTCTATTAACGGGACGATGCCAACACTTCTTTGTTCGCATTGAAACAATTCAATGGTCGTAGACCAAGGGTTTACCCCCCCAGAATACCCTTATGGCGGTAGCTTGTGTATGAATTCAGTGTTATTGTTAATTTGGATATTTTTATTTTTTTGGAAATTTCAGATGAAACATTTAACGCTCTCCTTTACTCTCTTAGCACTTGCTGCCTGTGGTGGTGGCGGGGGTGGTGGTGGGGCTTTACTGTTATCTCCAACCCAACAAGCAAATTCTGCAACTTCATCCTCTGCCAGTCTTGCATCATCGCAAAGTCAGGCAGCAAACACATCCATATCAGCTGCAGTCTCAAACCTATCTGAACTGGTTAGCTCTAATCCTGCTTTGACTTCTAATGCAGCTGTCACTACTGCCGCTGTTGCTGCTCAAAATGCTGTTGGATTAGCTGCCGCAGCTCAAACCGCTGCATCTACAGCGGCTGCAGACCTTGCAGCTGCTTCAACTGTAATTATTGTTGGAGTTGTCAGCGAGGGTAGAACAATCTGTATTGCTGCAGCTTCTTGTACAAAGGCTGAGATATCAGGCCTAGGATTCAAAGCTGCAGAAACTGCAAAAAATGCTGCTGAAGCTTCTTTGTATGCAATCACTGCTACTAATCAACTAAAGACCTTGATCTCCTCGGTAGCGCCTTCCGTAAATGTTTCAACGGCAACTGCTGCAATTGCTTCGGCTGAATCATCGGCCACATCTGCGCAGGCAACTGCTAATTTAACAATCAGTAACTTATCTACTGCGGCAAGGGAAATGGGGATAACAATTACGACTATCAGTCCATCATCTGGATCTACTGGAAGTGTTGCTGGCACACCCACTTACAGCGGCAACACACAGACCATAGTGACCACATTTGGTAATGGACAGACCAGCACAGCCACCAACACAGCCACTGGATCAGCAGACACTTGGGCTACAGACAATGTCACAAAGACCACCACATACACCTATGCCAATGGTGGAACTAATGCGGTGGTGGCCACAGTTGCAGGAGTAGCTGGCACACCCAGTTACAACGGCAACACACAGACCATAGTGACCACATTTGGTAATGGTCAGACCAGCACAGCCACCAACACAGCCACTGGCTCAGCAGACACATGGGCTACAGACAATGTCACAAAGACCACCACATACACCTATGCCAATGGTGGAACCAACGCGGTGGTGGCAACAGTACCAGCGGTTGCATCAACACCTGCATTGACTGCTGCCGTTTATCCTAGCGATTGGACAACTACAGGAACGGTATTAAATCCCAGCGTCAACTCAATTACAAATACATTCGGCAATGGTGTAGTTACAACCATTGAAAGCGGCACGTCGTTATTGCCATTCAATCAAAGCTCACTATCTGCACAATCAATCACAGACCCCAGTGCAGTTGTTAGGTCATCGACAACGGACTACAACTTGATATGGGGAACACCCGATAAAAATGGACCGGCTTACGCCACTGCCTTCAATCAGGGAAATAGTTCATTTACTTATTTAGCCCCCTTAACTATTATGGGTAATTCAGTTCAAGGTCTTTTTGTCGGTTCAGGCCCTACCTATGCGGCACCGCATCTAGATGTTGTAAGCGCATGGAATCAGGGATGGACTGGAAAAGGGGTAAACGTTGTCATAGCAGATGCATTTAATGCACCCGAAACTCATGGTGTGATTGTTACTAGCTTGGTTGCAAGGTATGCAATAGGAGCCTCATATTTTGGGATCCCGCTTGATATATACAAACAAAGCAGCACCAATGTCTTTGCTATAGACGGCACTCGTGCAAATCTCCAGACAACTATAAATATTGGTGTTATTAATACTAGTTTTGGAGTAAATTATTCAAATGGAACTTCCGACGCAGCTAGAACTTTAATGGATAACACCTCTTCAGTTGCAACACTTCGTACTGATTGGACCAACATTCTCAAAGGCTCTGTTGGTTTTGTTTACCAGGGAATAAATTTAACCGATGCAGTAATTACCAAAGCAGCCGGAAATGATGCAATTACATCTGAGAAAGAATCTTTTGTTAAAGCGTATGCCGATGATTCATCTATCAGAGAAAGATTATTAGTAGTTGGGGCACTAGATTTTGACAGCAATGGAAAAGGCATTATTGCTTCATATTCAAACACTGCTGGAGCTGATGCCAACGTTAAAAGTAGATTTGTTACAGCTAGCGGTGGAACACCGTTTATAACTGGGGATATTTATTTAAATGGGACAGTGGTTAATGGCTCGGATTACGGCAATCTAGGTACTTCATTCGCCGCGCCAAGAGTTGCAGGTTACGCCGCAATTTTGCGGCAAAAATTCCCGAATTTAAATGCTGCTAAAACAAGTTCAATTATTTTAGATACTGCAAGGTACGACACATTAAGTTGCAATCCAAACTGTGACCCAAACATTTACGGAGCAGGTCAAGCCAGCTTAAGCCGTGCATTAGCGCCAGTGGGTAGACTCAGGTGAAAATTCTATTGTTACTGTTGATGAGCCCTTTGTTTGCTTTTGCAGCAGATTTTCAGCACAGGCACGAAATCAACAGCTATGCACTTTCGAGCGCAATTAGCAGACCCATGCGCAATACGATATGGATATCAAGATTTGATATTGACTCAGCAAGTAACGAATATTTTTTGAATTCTTCGGGCTCACCTGTTGCTAGTTCAAACAAGATTATTTCTTCCGTATACGACGCTGACACTCGATACGATATGAGTGAATTTTATAAAAAGAAAAATAATCGTACTAAACTTATTTCGAATTTTTTATTAAATTCACCAAACACTGTTTATTCTTTTGGATATGACAGTGGCATTGCTGCTGAAAAGATAAACATTGAGAAAAGTTTTTTTCTTGGTATTGTTCACGTTATTGAGGTTTATAAAAAATCATACTTTTCGATCAGCAGTGGATCGTGGTTTGGTGGTCGTGTAGTTGAATCACCTTGTTATGACTCGTATGACAGAGAATATTGGTGTCAAAACCTAATGGCTTGGAAAGATTACCAACCAGTCTATCCAAAAAATCTTAGCTATATTGACTTCAAATATTTCATTCAATTTTGATATCTAGATGAATGTTTTTTATCAAATGACGCTGCAGTGTCGTTTCTCACGACACCTCCACCACCCCGTCCTCCGTCTCAACCCTGCCCCAACGGCGCAGCAAGTGAGCTGTGCGTGCCCCTGCTTGATGTCCTTCAAAAGGACAACTTGCACCCCTGCAGCCAAAGTGTGCCACTAAACGACGTTTCTCAGAGCCCCGCTTACTATGACACGCTAAAATTTATAAAATTACTTTTGAGCTGTCGATGATAGAGAAAAACATTACCACTTCACTTAGAGTTGGCGTAATTATTTGGGCTTTTAGTGGTCTGCTTGGAATTCCATTAGCCGTATATTTCGATTTGCTAGAAGGTTGGCGCTGGACCCCCTACAACGCTGTATACGATCAGATGATGGTCAGCGTTTATTTTGCTGTGGGAATTTGTTCGGCAATAGCTATTAAACATCCAGTTAAACACACCAGTTTTTTATGGTTTGTTGCAATTTCGAGTTTTACTCATGGCGGAGTTATGCTTTATCACGCTGTTCTCAATCCGCATCATATTGGTCATTTAATGGGTGATGTTTGGATTTTGGCTGGTGGACTTTCATTAGCAATCCCACTATGGCGCCTAAGAAAATATCAGGATTAGTATTACTAGGTGAATCCATCTCCGATGCTGCGGTGTCGTTTCTCACGACACCTTGACCACCCCTCCTCCGCCTCAACCCTTCACCAACGGCATCGCAAGTGAACTGATAATGACCCTGCTGTTTTATCTGCATTGATGCAATAGTGTCGGGTGAACCGACATTGATTGACCGTTCCGTAACGGGACGCTGAGCCGCTGAAGTGCTCAGCCTAGTGGTTAACCCTAAATTAATTGTTTATTCAAATAATCTACATTGCTGAGATCAAATCTCTGAGCTGGCTTGGCATACTGACCTGTCTATCGCCCCTGATTTTGATCATCTTCAAATCTCAGGGCATGACATGCAGCTGTTTACGAAACTCTTAAGTTCTATCAATCACCCCATTCGTAGTTGCTTGTTCGCCTTGGCATCAGCTGTGATGCTGGTGTCTTGCGGAGGTGGTGGTGGTACTCCAACATACACAGTTGGTGGAACTGTTTCTGGATTGACCAGTGGCTCGCTGGTTCTAAAAAATAATGGCGGTGATGATTTAATAATCAGTGCCAACAGTACTTCGTTTACCTTTGCCAATGCGCAAGTCAGTGGTGCTACTTATTCGGTCACCATTGGTACACAACCCATTGGTCTAACTTGTTCTGTGAGTAATGGAATTGGTACTGTAGCTAGCGCAAATGTGAGCAATATCACCGTTACTTGCAAGGGGCAATACGCATATGTGACGAGTGCTGACAACGGGACTGTATCGATGTATGCCATCAATGCCAGCACGGGAATCCTCACTGCCTTGAGTACCCCCACTATTGCCACTGGGGTTGCTTCCGCTGGAATTACCATTAACCCCGGTGGTACCTTTGCCTATGTAACGGATTTAGTTCGCTCTAATGTGTCGATGTATGCGATCAATGCCAGCACGGGAATCCTCACTGCCTTGAGTACCCCCAAAATTGATGCTGGAATGGGTGCTAATTTAATTACCATGCATCCCGCAGGTACCTTTGCCTATGTTACGAATACTAACTTCAATACTTTATCGATGTTTGCGATCAATGCCAGCACGGGAATCCTCACTGCCTTGAGTACCCCCACTATTGCCACTGGGACACCCGTTGAAATTGCCATTAATCCTGCAGGTACCTTTGCCTATGTGACGAATCAAGCTAGCAATACTGTATCGATGTTTGCAATCAATGCAACTTCGGGACAACTCACTGCCTTATCAACACCAACGGTTGCCACTGAAACTAGTCCCGCTGGAATTACCATTAATCCTGCAGGTACCTTTGCCTATGTGACGAATCAAGCTAGCAATACTGTATCGATGTTTGCGATCAATGCAACTACGGGACAACTCACTGCCTTATCAACACCAACGGTTGCCACTGGCAATAGTCCCGCTGGAATTACCATTAATCCTGCAGGTACCTTTGCCTATGTGGTGAATTTTGACGATGGGACTGTATCGATGTATTTGATCAATGCGAGCACAGGAATCCTTACTGCATTAAGTACTCCAACGATTGCTATAGGAAGACAACCCGTTGTAATTACCGTTAAATAAATGGGTTGCAGTGTCGTTTTAAACGACACCTCCACCACCCCGTCCTCCGTCTCAACCCTGCTCACACGGCGTCGCAAGCGAACTGTGATTGACCCTTGGAATTGTTTGAGGCTGCTGCTGCGGTGTCGGGTTGAACCTACATCTGATCAACCGAGCCGTCAACGGACGCTGCCTAAGTGTCGTGAGAAACGACAGTCCAGCATCCACTGAATTTTATTACCCTAACCACACAGAATCTCAAGTTTTCTGAGATTAGCAATGCTAACTATTTTGCTTCTCAAGGTCTTGTTGTAAGTCAATCCATGCAGCGTCAAAATTCAATTTTTTAGCCATGGGTGAACTTGACTCAACCACCCTCCAAAACGGTGCAAGACCTTTTGTGCTGCCAGTTCGACTGAACTCTTCCCAGGTGTGCTCGGCAACGATTCTGAGAAAGAGAGATGTTGACACTGGACAGGCAGCATCACAGTTGTTTTTCTCCGCCAATTTGCGCCGAAAAGCTTGAATGGAGATGATGGTTCCTGGCGTGATGTTCTTGAGTTCAGCAGCAACTTCTACTGGACAAGAAATATGAAGCTTTGATCCTTTTGGTACTCCTGCAAAGTCTTTGTCCAAGATGACATAGTGAGGCGGTTTTGCCTGCATCTTTTCAGTCCATGTTTTCTTTGCTCTTGGCATTGCTGACTCCGTTGGTTTGGTTCAGTTAAGTATCAGGGCTCAATTCTTCAGTGCAGATAATCCCCGGGAAAACACCGATCCAATCCCGTTACTGGACGCTGACCAAGTGTCGTTTTACACGACACCAATCACTGGCAAAACACCCGCAAAGCCCGCCCTCACCTCACCCACCATCCTTAGAACATCACCAGGCACTTGACCGTCCCGTTGCTGGACGGTGTAGACCTCGAACCGCTCTACCCCCTCCGACAACCTGTCGGTTCAACCCGACACTTTGAGGCCAGGGGGTGAACATGAACAAGCCAGGTTGACCGTCCAGTTACGGGACGCTGAGAACCTCGAATTCATCTACACCCCTACACGCACCTGTCGGTTCAACCCGACACTTTGTGACCAGGGGCTGACCACATCCGCCAGAGAGGGCAATTCCCCTTTTAGATCTAGCGAAAACCCGCAGGCTTCACATACTAGACTATCAATAAAGCACAGGGTTTACAAAACCACGTGCCTCTATTGTTTCTTGAACAGTTTTAGATGTGTCAATCACATCCAAATTATTGGTAATACTGTTTCCCTCAGTAGCACCAAGCGTTGAGTCTGAGTTGACATCAAATCTCATTGTGGCTGAACTTGAACAACTTAATGTTGGTGCGTAAGTTATTTTGTTAGATGCCGCTCCCGATGCCAAATCCCAATCAGTCGCAGTCGCAGATAACTTTATAGATTGATACTGAAAGTTATTCCCTGGTACATGGCTGTTACGCGGTCCCGCCCAATTGCAGATCATTCCCTTGAGATTTGTCGACCCAGTGGTTGTGTCAGTCATGGCACCGGAAAATCCGAAAAATGCTTTTGCACTCAACTCATCTGTTGTGCTATCTCTTGACACGACCATTGCGAGCATTCTGGACCTATCATCCCCAATACCAGCTTGCCATGCATACTTATAGTTACCAACCAGCGTAGATGGATCGTAAGTGGCAGCATATCGGTTAAAGCCAGACCCCTCCTGGGTCCAACCTTTAACGTTGGCGGTTTCAATGACCGATGGATCAATTTCGTTATCAGTGGTCAAAGCCACATAGCTAGAGAATGTGCTTGTGACGTTGTCTCGGGTACCAGCCACACAAACATTAGAAGATCGTGCAGACAACCTTGTCTCAGTAGAACTCACTTTGATGTATCTCACAGTACCAACGCTTGTCTTAACACCACTGGCACTGCCATTGGCTTGGGTACAAGACTCACCTCCAGTAGAAGCAAATGTTAAGCGTCCCGTGTAATTTGTTGAAGTGCCATCATGCACCATTTGAATCACAATCTTTTTATTCTTGCTAGAGCCTGTCGCTACGGCAATGTATGT
>Ga0209355_1001024_pt1 | contig 16085 bp, 15 predicted proteins | sample LauGreSBDMM110SN_3_FD_187563 | JGI IMG/M metagenome (GOLD analysis project Ga0209355, IMG submission 187563) | Freshwater lake microbial communities from Lake Michigan, USA - Sp13.BD.MM110.SN (SPAdes) (version 2) | ecosystem: Environmental > Aquatic > Freshwater > Lake | place: Lake Michigan...
TTTTATACTACTGCTTCTATCTTATAATATAAATATATATTTATAATCTTATATATATTTTCATAATTACAAATAAAATGTTTCATAATAATAAATGTCAATTAAAAAATACGATGATTTCAACATATTATTATACAAAATACTAAGAATAATTATTCAAGCTTTAATAATAGCTTTTATAGCGTTGTTAATACAGGATAATAAGTTTAATGCTGCTAAACTATTTACTCTCACGATACTAATAGCTCTGACAATATACATATTAGAACTATTGGCAAACCGATTTACTATTGCTACTCAAACCACGAGCAACATAGGATTACAAAAATCCAACGCCTTTATGTTATTATAATAGCCCCCTCTTCTTCCCTATAATTATTTTTATTATTTATGCGAATGCAATACAATTCATATCATAATAAATATTATCTGGAAAATAAAACAATATCTCGCCAAATGCTCTCAATAATATAAAAGATATAATCATAGACTGTAAAACTATAAAGCTATCCTCGTAAGATATAATATATCTAGTCAAATAGTTCATAGTTATTACCGAGATTATTAGATTACCAGAATGCCATATAATAGAGACCATATAATCAGCTTTTACTTATAAAAAATATAAATATAAATATAAATATATCATTAGCCTCTCAATTATTATAATAAATATGCTGATATTACATAGATGATATCTGAGACACTGAAATATCAATATTTTTCAATTTTAAAATTTGAGTACATCTCTTGATTTATTTTGTAATTTCTAAAAAACTTTTGAAATTTTTAAAAAAACAGAAAGATGTACTCAAATTTTAATTTTCAATTTTTATTGAAATCTGGTTGCATAGCTTACGCCTTTTATATAGTAAAGAAGCCACAAGAACACCTATCGCGGTATGCTTGCCTACTGGAATATTTGCAAATTCCTAAATATATTTTAGCAGTTGCTGTAAGTAGTTTATAACGATGGTATTATTTCGTAGTTTAAATCCGCACATATATTTTTCCATATCTGGTCTTGGACGTAGAGCTTTTCTCTGCTTTTCAATAATGGAAAATATTTGAGGTATTCGTTGAGCCCGAGTATCTGAAAGAACTTATAAAGAACATAGCTATATGACAAAAAATTCTTTCTATCTTTCGGACAATGTTTCAAGAAAGGCGCTTGGATGCTTCTGAACATATTACATAGCTTATCCTCTAATTCAGGACTGAATTGCGGCGTAGGTATTCCGTTGATTCTGTTTATAATATAATTGATATGCTCGTAATACTTGTTTATCCTCAATCTTTTAAGAATATCCCTCATTTTTAAATAGGTTATTTTTTTCAAGTCAGTTATTTTCTCCTTCTTAATTTCCGTCAAAATTCTTTCAAATATTTCATCTGGTATATCCGTACTCTCCTTACCCTGAACCTGATTGCACCACTCTCTAAAATGATTAATTCTCTTATAACAAAAATGCGATGTATCCTTGGTATTCTGCTTTAATATCGGTCTATTTTGCTCTACCAAGAGAAGCTCCTGATATCCACAGATACTACATACAATTATTGCATCGTGCTGGAGACAAGTCATACTATTTTTACAAACCTTACATATCTCTATGTTTTCGTCTTCTACTGTTCTGACATATCTATTGTTTATTATAGCCATATATTTATCTACTAAGGTACTCTTGTCATATACCTTGCTATTATCATTCTCATTAATTTTATTGACCACCGTTTTATCGCTATTAGCACATTTATTTTCCGTTATTACATTATTATTATCTATGTTATTAAGAGCTTCTAATACATTAATCGTGTTAGTATTTATGATCATACTTCGCTTTTTTTTGGATTCCTTCTTATATATCTTCTGTTTATTAAAGGACTCTTTGACAAAGTTGATATTTTGATTAATATCCGATTGCTTATTTACGGTATCGTAATATTGAAATAGTATATCGCTCGTATTCTTGTAATACTCTATTTCATCTAAATTATTGAGTTCATTCAATTTACTTTTAATATCTATTATCTGCTCGTTCAACTCTATATTACTGAACCAAAGCCGGCTATTAAGTTCTTTATCAGCCGTATTATTTATACTTTTTAATATCTCCATTTTCTTTTCTTCGCAATAACTGAGTTTTTCAAGATAGTATATCTTTTCCTTATCGCTCTTCTCAAAATCCTTTATCATATTATTATGCATCGCGTCCAAAGTAACAGTTTCATTTATATCTGTTGTTATTTTTTTTTTAGATGACTTCTCTTTAAACATCATTATATTTGAATTATAAATATTAAGGTTTATATAATAAAAATAATTTTTGTGTCATATAATCTATATTTTTTTCTCCTCTAATAGTATAAAGAATATAGCGTAAATGGGTGGTGGTCTTCTTCAATTAGTAGCTTATGGTGCACAGGATGTTTATTTAACTGGTAATCCGCAAATTACCTTTTTCAAAGTAGTTTATCGTCGTCATACTAACTTTGCTATTGAAGCTATCCAGCAAACTTTCAACGGTAATGCCGGTTACGGTAATACTGTAACCTGCCAAATATCACGCAACGGTGATTTAATAAATCGTATGTATTTACAACTTGATGTTCCTAAAAAGAAAAGTCTCACTCCCGCAACTACCAGCACATACCAAAATTATCTCGGGTTACGCTTAATAAAATCCGTTGTTATTGAAATTGGTGGCCAACAAATAGATAAGCATTATTCTGATTGGCTTTACATATGGAACGAATTATCTCTTCCTATGGGCAAACGCTATGCCTATGATACTATGGTTGGCGCCGACAAAGATATATTAAACGGCGTTCCTGGTACCACCGACACAACTCTATATATCCCCTTCGAGTTCTGGTTTTGCCGCAATGTAGGTCTCGCGCTTCCTTTAATCGCTCTTCAATATCACGAAGTAAAAGTAAAAATAGATTTTGAAACTAAGGCCGGCTGCATAGCTAAGGGTGTGGGTACCTCTACCGCAGCCGGTGCATTAACCGATTTTGAAGATATTAAAAATATATCTTTATGGGCTGATTACATCTTCTTAGATACCGATGAACGCCGAAGATTCGCTCAATTATCCCATGAATATTTAATAGAGCAGCTACAATTCACAGGTACCGAACCCCTCGTTGGCGGTACCAACCGAATCAAGCTCAATTTCAATCACCCTTGCAAAGAACTCGTGTGGGTCGCAAAAACAACCCCTACCACCAATATAACCAGATGGTATGATTACACAAATAAGGATGGCGCCGACGGTATGACATCATACAGTGTAGCTGATGGCGGTGATGCAATTGCAGGAGGACAGCTTACATCAAATTTCCTTGTTATATCCGATATCAAGCCTTCGCAAAATGTCAATCCTTTCGCGAATGCCATCCTTCAATTAAACGGCAATGATCGTTTTGCGGTTAGAGAAGGCGACTATTTCAATTATGTTCAGCCTTTCCAACATCACACCAATGTTCCAGTACACAATTCTATCAATGTGTATTCATTCGCCCTAAAACCCGAAGATCACCAACCGAGCGGCACCCTCAATATGTCTCGTATTGACACTGCAACTTTGATGGTTAATGCTAATCCTGCTGTTTCAGGTGTGGCGTATCAAGGCATCAATATATACGCGGTCAATTACAACGTCCTTCGTATATTATCTGGTATGGGCGGCCTTGCTTATTCCAATTAAAAATATAATAAATATAAAAAGTGTCGTGTTATATAATTTCCTTTTTTTTTTCTCCTCTAATAGTATAAAGAATATAGCGTAAATGGGTGGTGGTCTTCTTCAATTAGTAGCTTATGGTGCACAGGATGTTTATTTAACCGGTAATCCGCAAATTACCTTTTTCAAAGTAGTTTATCGTCGTCATACTAACTTTGCTATTGAAGCTATCCAACAAACTTTTAACGGAACTCCCAATTTTGGTAATCGCGTAACCTGCCAAATATCTCGTAACGGCGATTTAATACATCGCATGTATTTATCTGTTGTTAATTATTATTCGGGCGAAGTAGTATGCCCTTATTTCGGCCTCCGTTTAATAAACTATGTAGAAATTGAAATCGGTGGTCAAAAGATAGACAAGCATTATTCTCACTGGATGTATGTATGGAATGAACTCTCGCTTCCCACATCAAAGAAAGAAGCCTATAAAAAGATGGTAGGTGCTAATGATAAGCTTGCAAAATTAGGAACTGATGCTGATACCGGTGCAAACCTCTATATTCCCTTAGAGTTCTGGTTCTGCCGCAATGTTGGCTTAGCCCTTCCTTTAATCGCACTACAATATCACGAAGTTAAAATAAACATCTTATTTGAAACTAAAGAGAATTGCAAAGGTTCTGCAACTGATATTCTCTCCCTTCCCTCGGTTTCATTATGGGTTGATTACATATTCTTAGATACAGATGAACGCAGAAGATTCGCACAATTATCCCATGAATATTTAATAGAGCAGCTACAATTCACCGGTACCGAAAGTGTATCATCTGCTTCCTCTATTAAACCGAAATTATCTTTCAATCACCCTTGCAAAGAGTTAGTATGGTTCTGTTCTTCCGATCACACAGCAACCGCTACTGAAAAGGAGGTAATGAATAAAAACTGGATCAATTATTCAACCACTGCTAATACTAAATATGATAATTCAGCTACTTCGGAATTATATGTTCCTACCAGCGCAATTACTTCAACCAATCCCATAAAATCCGCCAAACTCGTATTAAACGGCAATGATCGCTTTTCTGTAAGAGCGGGTTCTTATTTCAATTTAATACAACCTTATCAGCATCACGAAAATATTCCTTCAAACCCCGGCATCAATGTTTATTCGTTCGCCCTAAAACCCGAGGAGCACCAACCAAGTGGCACTCTCAATATGTCTCGTATTGATACCGCCGTTCTCAATTTAGATATTAACCAACTTGGTAGCTACGCTAATGCTAACATTTCAAAGAATCTTCATGTCTATGCCGTGAATTATAATGTTCTCCGTATATTATCTGGTATGGGCGGCCTTGCTTATTCCAATTAAATTATATTATATATTTATTTATATATGTTGTTAAATTGCTATAATGTTTCTTTTTTTTTTCTCCTCTAATAGTATAAAGAATATAGCGTAAATGGGTGGTGGTCTTCTTCAATTAGTAGCTTATGGTGCACAGGATGTTTATTTAACTGGTAATCCTCAAATTACCTTTTTCAAAGTAGTTTATCGTCGTCATACTAACTTTGCTATTGAAGCTATCCAACAAACCGCTTCGGGAAGTAATTCGCTCGGCTCTCGTGCCACCTATCAAATTACTCGCAACGGTGATTTAATACACAGAGTGTATTTCTACGGAAAATTAAAAAATACTCACAGTACCAACAAAATAGCGTTAGTTCCCAATGTTGGCCAAAAGTTATTAAAAACCGTAGAATTAGAAATTGGCGGACAACGCATAGATAAACATTATTCGGAATGGCTTTACATCTGGAATGAACTTTCGCTACCTTACGGCAAGCGCGAAGGCTACTATAAAATGATTGGCGCCAACAAGGAGAACTGTTGTACTCTATTATCTCCGGGATTATCGTACGAATTATATGTTCCCTTAGAGTTCTGGTTCTGTCGCAATGTAGGCTTAGCTCTCCCTCTAATCGCCCTTCAATATCACGAAGTCAAAATTAACATAGAATACGAATCTGTATCAAATCTTTGCGATGTAAGCTCCAAAAATTATTGCGCCGAAAATGATAAACTAGGAGGCGAAACAAACAATGGCTATTCTAATACTGATCTGACCCTCGTTGAGCCTACTTTATGGGTTGATTACATCTTCTTAGATACCGATGAACGCCGAAGATTCGCTCAATTATCCCATGAATATTTAATAGAACAGCTGCAATTCACAGGCACCGACACTATAACTACTTCCGGCTCAAATCCCGATTCTATGAAGAGCTTACGCATGAACTTCAATCATCCCTGTAAAGAACTTGTGTGGGCTATCAGAAGTTCCGCTTCTAACGATGTATATTGGAATAACTTTTCAACCGCAGATCCTGATACTACTAACGGTGAAGATACTTACAATAACTATGTAATGTCTAAAAACCCTGTGATGCAGGCAAAAATAATGCTTAACGGCAATGATCGCTTTGCCACCAGACAAGGCGAATATTTCTCGTTAGTCCAACCCTATCAACACCACGAGAATACCCCTGATATGTACCACAAGGGCATCAATGTTTATTCATTCGCTCTAAAACCCGAAGAACACCAGCCAAGTGGTACCCTCAATATGTCCCGTATTGATACCGCAGTTCTATCTTTATCCTCAAGAACTGCCGGTACTATCCATGTCTTCGCGGTCAATTACAATGTTCTCAGAATATTGTCCGGTATGGGCGGCCTTGCCTATTCCAATTAAATATGATATCAGTGCCATCACTGCGATACCCATAATACATTCTTTTCATTTTTAATTTATAATTATTTTTTACAGATAATATTATATTATATAAAATCTTTGATACATATAATGAAGTCATTTGAGTATTTAATCCGGCATTTCTTTTGTTTTTTTCATTATACAAGTAAGACAAGCAATCTGCTTTCATACGCCTTGTATTCCGTGATGTCTCCTAGCCTATTTCTTCTAACTTGTTCAAATCTATATTTTTATTATATAGTTTTTTAACTCTTTTAACAAGGGCATTTATGACACCATCCATTACATCAAATTTTTATAATAATGCAATAAAATGAAAAAAATAAATATATATCATAAAACTCATATATCCTATAACCCATCTAATATAGTCGCTGATTAGTCGTTGTTAATAATGATATCTTCAAGATATGGCGCAAGAATCTCATTAACGATAAACTCTGGTTTGAATTCGTCGTAATTCATAAAGATTTTGAGGAGTTGTTCTGAGAACCCTGATACAATAGCAGTACCTTCTGTATCGCAATTAACTGGGAAAACCTCCTTGCTATCTGAATTGAGATTCCAGAATATAAACTTGGGAGACTTGTAATTATTAGCTTCATAAAGTTTAACAATGCTTTTATATACAGTATCAAGAGCATTTGTATTATTTCTACTGTTTCTATACTCTTCAAAACTTCCAAAACTTCCGTAACTTTCAAGACTCTGCGAAATAGCACTATTAAACTGCATGTCAGTAAATACAAATAGTTTTTTAGGCATTTTATCTTGAGGAACATTGTATTTAATGGCATAGTTAATAATTTCCTGATTACATTTTAGAAAATCCGTACTAAATCCGAAATTAACTCCTGTAATATTCTTAATACATTCTATAAGAGATGGAACACTGCAACTGCTAGAAGCTTCATCGCCTTCATTTTTAATTTTAGCTTTTTTAATCAAATCTACAAGTTGTGGATTTTCGCTAAATGTAATAATCTTGTTAGCAAAATCTCCCTTACAACAAAGAGCAGTGATAATACCAAGAGCAATTGCTACTTGTGCCGGAATACTTCCATTATTAGCGTTAAACATAGAACCGGATACATCAACGATAGAAATAGCGTTATCAAAATTGCCAGATTTTCTAACATTTTCAACAATTGCCTTCCATTGCATCTCTGTAGTCTGACACATCTCATCTTTACTATATTTTTCCATATCTTTAATATATACACCTACCAATTCGTGTGGAAGAATTCCCGTAACATTAATTTTCTTAACATTAGCTGCAACATCTTCCAAATATTTTTTATACCTTTCTTCATCGTGTTTAATAAATGCCTTTTTCAATTTATTAGAGGCAACGCCTGGGATATTTTCATACTTAATCAATTTCCATTTATTATCACACATATTAGATTCTACGATATCTATTTGCTTTCTAAGAGGAACAAGATATTGCTTCCTATACTTTGACATCTTATAAGTATCTTTGCACCCATAGATAATTGAAGCAACTTTCTTAGCAAATTGTCGTCGCTTATCATTCCTATCATTCTCACTGGGTGCCCACTTGGCACACAGAGATACCGGTTTATTATTATCCAAGTTAATCTTATCGTCAATCAATTTCTGCGCAATAATATTCATTTCAATCTTGTGTTCAATGCTTTTCAAATTATAGCCGATAACTTGCATGTCCTTCCAGCGACCATATTTCTCTACATATAGCTTGATATTGCACATATAGGTTTCAAATTTATTTTTGCGCAGCCAAAGCATGGCCTCGTTAGCTATCTTTTTCTCCTTTTTTCCGTTCAATCTATCGCGACCGTTGAAGATAATTGCGACAGTTTTTTTGGGGTCTTCCTTCCAGCATTTTTCAAGATGATCGTAGCTATCTCTGATACTCAAATCTCTCACAAATAGCATAAAATAATCTACAATAGCGCTTCCTGTACTTTTAAAAGCATTTCCTCCATTTGCAGTTTTAGTAATAGGATTGCTATCATAATCATTGTGGTCATCATTATCATTGACTATGGCAATATCAGCAACTTGGATAGGGATTTCCATAGTGTAAATGTAGGGGGTTGTTATTCTATATTGCTAAACATTTATATCATTTTTTTATAAAAATATTATAAATATCGTAAAAAAAATAATATAGTACAGTATTGTCTCATAATTAGGATTTAGACGGACGCAGCGAGTTTGCTTGCGGAAGGAGGGAAATGATGGGAGATAAGTTTTTGTAGGATGAAATAGTTGATGTCCTCCTTATCGCCAACATTTAGGATTTTTTTAAGCTTGTCATCGGGGAGAATAAAGCGCTTGTTCTCGGGCTTGTTTAGATTGTGTTCCTTTACATAAGAGTTGATGAAGCGGGTAATATCAGTGCGAGATTTCTCAGTTCCGGGGGGAACACCGATGAAATCGCAAAGCTCATCAGATATTTTGTTGGGCTTGGCAAAACCGGAAGGTGAGTTTTTAGCATTCTGGCGCTTCTTCTGCGCCTTCTCTATGATTTTTTGCTGTTTCTCATAATCCTTGCTGAGCACCTTCAGGAGATTTTGAACTTCCTTAAAGCTTGCAAACAGATTATTTACCTTCTCGATAATTACTGAAACGGCATTATCCTCCGTCTTCACGGGAGTAAGAGAAACTGGGGTAACAGTAGTCGCTAATGCCCCAGGAGCTACCGGAGCTACCGGAGCTACCAGAGCTACTGGATCTACCGGAGCTACTGGATCTACCGTAACAGCAGTTTTAGTTGCTGGCAATTTAGCAGCTACTGGTTGCTTTTTAGGAGCTTTTGAATCAACGGTGGGTTGATGAGCTTGCGGAGGTACAAGTGTCGCTTTTTTCGTTGCCATTATATATTCAGTTTATGAATACATATATAATTATATGTTTATATCATTTTTCAACATCATAATTATAATTTATTTACAATAAATAAACATATGAAAATAAAAAGGGTAGGAACCTATATTACAGGATTTAAATATTATAAATATAAGCCTGACAAGCCTGACAAGCCCGGCAAGCCTGACAAGGAAGGAACAGCTGATGTGGGGAGCAAGATAACAGATGATGATACTATAAATAAAATTAAAAAGTTCAAAATACCTCCTTCATATGATAATGTAGTAATATTAAATAATAAGAAAATATTAGCATATGGATATGATAGCAAGGGTAGAAAGCAGGTTATATATAATTCCAAGCATATTGAAAAGCAGAATGAACAAAAATACGAGAAAATACAGAGATTTGATAAGCATTTTATTAAGATAAAAAAGCAGGTAGCAAAAGATTTAAAATCGTCCGACGAAAAAAATAAAATTATAGCAATTATAATAACATTAATACTGTCGTGTGGTTTTAGAATAGGTAATATAAAATACGAGAAACAGAATAAATCTTATGGAATAACTACATTGAATTATTCGCATATCAAGCTGTTGAATGATAACACGGTATCTTTTGATTTTATAGGTAAAAAAGGCGTACGCAATCAGGCCATCTGTAAAAATAAATATATATATGCTTATCTCTCGGAAAAACTTGATATTCCCGCAACTCCTTCTACTGAATCCGCAGAATGCAACAAATATTCCGAATATATATTTAAATATAATAATAGGCGCATAACGGCCGATGATGTTAATAATTATTTAATGTGTAAATTAAAGGTTAATATAACTACTAAGGATTTGCGGACTTGGAACGCTAATAATTTATTCAATAAATATTTACATAAATATAGAAATGAAAAGAATCCTGTTAAGAAGGCTTTAGAGCTTACCTCTTTTGAATTACACAATACTTCTAATGTATGCAAAAAAAGCTATATAGACCCTAAGAGGTTATTGAAGGCACTATGATAGATATCGGAAGCGCGGAGATATCGGATGAGACAAAATAATAAATTAAAAATTGACTTTTTTATTATTATATAATAATAAGACAAATATTATAAAGCAATGGATATTGATATTATTAATACGAATATTGAGGATATGCTTGTAAATCGCGGAGATGATGTGTCGTCTTTTAAAGAAATACTATTGTCCCTTAGCAAAGAAGATTTTGAATCCGACAAGCTTGTTATTAATGTTCAAACATTAAATACTACTATATTGTACGCTCTCTCTAAAAATCTTAGAAAAAATATAATAAACGAGCTCAAAGAGAAATTAAAGGACGGCGATAATATTAAGGATTTTACCAATAAATACGGTGGTAAAAACAACATAATCCTTGTATTTAACAATGAATCTATTTCAACTGCGGTTAAATCTCAGCTTAACAAATACGACAAAATATTTCAAAAAAATGGCGGACATCTCCAATATTTTAGCTCCCAACAATTGATGTTTAATCCCACGAAACACGAGTATGTCCCTAAACATACCAAGCTTACCGAAGAAGAGGTCAAGGATTTTATGAAAGAATATTTGGCTCGCAGTAAAATGCATATGCACGTCATACTACAAAATGACCCAATCGCCAAATGGATTGGATTGAAACACGGGGATATCGTTAGAATAGATAGATACAATGAAAATAGCGGCGAATCATTTTCCTATAGATCTTGTATTTAAATAAAGTTAATTTTAAATAAATATATTATATCTATAAAATAATAGAGTATATAAAAATTATAATGGCGGACAGTATTACAGCTAGCGATTTGCAACAGTATGGTAATTTAAGGTCACATTTAAAGGATTTATATATTAAAATAAAAAATGGTAAAAGAGAAGTGCAAGCCGGTGCTGATGATTTTGATGATTATTATGATAAATTATTCCCCGATATTTATACTACTTATACTGATAAATTAGCCTATGATTCATATGGTCTAACAACATTGGGACCAAATGCTATTAGTTTAAAAAAATTATTACACAATACTTTGTGGCCAACTTTTAATCAGACAAAAAATAATGGACCTACAGATTATAATACAATATCGAATAGTCATATAACATCCCAATCCGGTAATAAAGATCACTTGTGCTTCATTAAATTAAATACAGGTGCTACAGATATTGAACCCGACAAATTTTCTATAACTAATATATTATATTCAAAATATGCAATTGAAATATTTATTAGAATAATTAAAGCTCTCAAATACTGTTATTTAAATCAAGAAAAAGATATTATTAGTTTATTTAGTTCAAGTACGCGAATATATATAGTTGCTAAAAAATTGAAAAGTGGGGATATAGATAATGAACCAAAAGGCATTTTTATAAATAATGCGACAAATGATGCAGATAGTCCGCCAATTGGTATATATTTATATATTGGAAATATAGCAAATTTCTTTAAAACTACTGATATAATGATTTATGAATCAAATTCGGATGATATAAAGACTGCATATCTTGCCGCTGCTAATACTTATATATTTACTGACTCTAATAAATTACAATATACAGTTGCGAGTAAATACTATTTCGGATTTTTATATTATTATAATTATCGCGAAGATGAACCTATTTATCAAGAACAAACAGGTAATAGTCAGTCTTCTATAGTTAATAACATAGGAGGCAGTATGACGAAAATGACTTTGAAAGAGGCAAAAATAAGTTCGGGAAATATAACTGAAGCAGCTATAACCAACCTAAAAATATTGAAAGGTAGCACAATAACAAAAGTTACGACTACTCTAAATACATACAATGCAACTTCAGGATATATAAGTGGTATTGTACAAGGAGGGTTTACTCTTGCAGAAGGCGCTACTATTGATACAGACTCAATAAAAAATGTAACAATTACTGCTAATTCTGTTTTTAGCCCCACTATTAGTAGTGGTGGTCAAACTGTACACACTACTACAATAATTCGTCCAAAAACTAATACTATAACAAGCGGAACTACGATAATATCAGGTTCTGTTTCTTTAACACCCACTAATGTTACAAATTTTCAATTTACTACAGATACTGAAATTACTTTCGTTGGAAGTAGTTATACATTACCAATTAATTATGATGCTTATGATTCTACTTCAACAGCAATAACTATAAAAGAAGCTATTGTAAACGCTCCCGATGTTACAATAAAAGGCACCTTTGATAAACTAAAAGCTTCATCTAAAGAGATGGGTTCTTATTATGAACAAAATATATATTATATATATAATTTTATAAAAATGATAAATAATATTGATAATAGTAGTTTTTCAACTACATTACAATATTTAGAAGTTAATTTATTATGCTACAAAGCCTTATTATTATCATCTATAAGAGCAGCAAATATATTTTATAACAATAGATATAAAATTAGCGCGTTGGCAATATCTTATGAAAAAGATTTTTTAAATAATGCAAATACTACAGTAGGCGGTAGTAATTGTGCTAAATTAGCGCTAATTGATTTTGTTAAAAATGATTATAGAGCAGCTTTTGCGGCTACTTGTGTTGTTGCTACAAATATAAGACTACCAGATGATACTACTGCTTCTGATAAAAAATATCAATCTATTTTATACAAAAAATTTAGTGCAAATGCCGATAATGATACTCCTTTTAAAGAGTATGATGTAATGATACAACAAGAGATTAATAAAATTAAAAGCGACATATCAACTTCAACTACTAATTTAGGAATTGAACACTTTCAACTATGTGATAGTTTTAAGGTTTTATCTGCATTTAAAATATCAACAGATAATGGAGTTACTCATGATACATTAGAAAATGATAGTACATTATTTAATTCTGGTTCCGGAGATGATTATAAAGTAATTATAGATATGTTTGAAAATAATAAAAAACACGAATTTAATAAGAATTATAGAATAAAAATTGTCGGAACAACATTTAAAGCTATTGGATTTACTAATATAAAGGACACATATAAGAAAAAACGCATAGTAATTGAACTTGAACAAAGCGATGATATTCCTTCTAATTTATATAACAACTTGAATAAATCAAGTGGTGACACGCCAATTCAACAAAAGGTATATATAGTTAAAATAACAAGCGGGGATATAGATAAAGATTATAATAATATAGTCTCAAATACGGACACTGTTGAACAAAATATAAATATGTATAAAACTAAAATTAAAAATAATACGACACTATATGAGTTACATAAATCCCGAAATAATCTATTATACAACCAGGTACTATCTTATTTAATCATTGTTGGCGTTTTAATAGCTATATTAGTAATAATAAATATTGCAAATGTAGAAAAACCTCTAATTAAATCAATAACTCTCGGGTGTCTCGTGGTTATAATAATATTATTTATGACCTATTATATAATGAATACACTATATATAGAAGAGGGTTTTACTGATGATAATAGTTTTATTGGATATGATTTGTGTCCCGCTAATAGTTTCAAATTAAGTTCAGGTACCGCAGATGGAAGCAAAAAGAACGAATATGATACTGATAATATAACGAACAAGAAAAATTATGTCAAGAACTTTTTGGATACTAATGCAAAAGAGTTAATGCTTATGATAATATTAAAGTCTCCTTCTATTGTTAATGATTCACTAAAAGGTAATAACGAAAAACTTGTAACAATATCTAAAAATATATATAATGAAAAGTTATATTTGAACGATGTCCTCTATAGCAAAAAATCGGATTCTGAAATGAATGTTGATGTCCTCAAATACGAAAATAAAAATTACGATGTCTATATTGTATGCATTCTATTTTTGGCATTAATTATGGTAAGCTCTTACACAGTAAATATATACACAGACAATAAATATATGGATTTACTAATATTAATTATGGTAATACTATTTGTATGCTTATTTACATATTTTGTATTATATACAAATAGAATAGTTAGAACTGTATCCACCAATTACTACTGGGGCAATCAATATGAGGATGAGTATATATAAAAAATACTTATGAATAATCTATATATATTATAAAATCATAAATTATGAAAAAAGTTGACCCTATACACAAAGATAAATCTTGCGAATCTAAGACGGATTCGGAATCAGATTCGGAATCAAAAACAGAAGATACCGAGGATAGCGAATATAAAGAAGAAGCCGAAGAGACCAGCGAAGATACAGAAGAAATAGAAGATACAAGCGAATACATTGAAGAGACTGAAGAATATATTATAAATAAGGATTGTCAGAATGAAATTATTAATGATAATCCCGATAACTATTTTAATAAATATCAAGAAGAGCATAATCAAATGATATATGTTATTTTAAATACAAATGCACGGAATGACAATAAGACCAAAAGAAATAATAATGTATTAAATCTGTGTAAGCATCTTATTAATAAAAAAACATATAGGTTTTATAATAAATATAGTAGTGTTGAGAAAAAATATTTTGATGTTATTTCTGATGCCGATAAAACGAAGCTAATAGATAACGAAGATATTATTGAAAAAACAACGATTACTTATGATGTCCCTATGCGTTTTAAAATATTGTCCTCCGATATAAATATTAGAACAAAGAAGAGCATCATATGGAAGATTGAAAGTTTAAATAAGATGAATAGCAATTCTTCGGAATATTATAAGCTTAGTTCGTGGATATCTTCTTTGAATAATATTCCCTTTAATAAGTTTTATGAAATTCCTATTAAAATTGCCGACGGTAATGAGAAAATCTGTAATTTTTTAAATAATATTAGAGCGCGTATGGACGAGACTATCTTCGGCCACAAAGATGCCAAAGAACAGATTGTCAGGGTATTAGCCCAATTAATATCGTTTCCCAAAGCTAATGGATATATCATAGGTATTCAAGGTAGCGCCGGCGTGGGGAAAACGAAGCTAATTAAAGAAGGTATTTGTAATGCCCTGAATTATCCGAATGCCTTTATATCGCTGAGTGGCACAGATGATTCATCGTTTCTCAAGGGACATTCATATACATACGAAGGTTCCACTTATGGAAAAATATGTGAATCTCTTATGAAAACTGGAATAATGAATCCGCTATTTTTATTTGACGAGTTGGATAAGGTATCTAATACATATAAGGGGCAGGAAATCATCAATACCCTGATACATATAACAGACCCTGTACAGAACGACAAATTCAATGACAGATATTTTGAAGAGATTGATTTTGATATATCGCGTTCTATGATTATCTTTACATACAATGATGATTCTTTGATAAATCCAATTTTGCGAGACAGGATGATTGTTATTAATGTCAGCGGATATGATAATGACGAGAAGGTTGTATTAGCTTCGGGCTATATAATACCCGAAATATTGAAACAGTACAATTTTAACAAAGGCGATATTATATTTAGTAACGAGCTATTGAGGCATATTATTAATAATATTGAAAAAGAAGATGGTGTCCGCAATTTAAAAAGGGCTATTAATAACATCGTATCGTGGATTAATATGATGATATATGTTCCCACGGATCTTATAAAAATAAGCATTCCTTACACAGTCTCACATACATTTTATGATACATATTGTAAAAAATATAGCAACAACACATCCATATCTGCAAAGCACAATTCAATTTATTTATAATGCCGTCTCTCAGTCCCCTATCCCTCTAGCATTTTATTTTTTAATACTCTTATTAAATAGTATCGGGTTAAAATAAGTTTTAGAA
>Ga0209355_1001033_pt1 | contig 16031 bp, 19 predicted proteins | sample LauGreSBDMM110SN_3_FD_187563 | JGI IMG/M metagenome (GOLD analysis project Ga0209355, IMG submission 187563) | Freshwater lake microbial communities from Lake Michigan, USA - Sp13.BD.MM110.SN (SPAdes) (version 2) | ecosystem: Environmental > Aquatic > Freshwater > Lake | place: Lake Michigan...
TACCAAATACCAAAGGATGGCCAAAAGATGGACCGCCACCAACAAAAGTATGAAGGTTTTACCAAAGCCTTTGTGCCAGGACGTGGCCAGACTGACGCTGCTGCCTGAAACAAGGCTGACCAAGGGGCCTGCATTAGAAATCTCGTCATCGCTAATGAGGCCAGTACTTACTTGCAAAGCTAACAAAGCCAACATGGCGATGACGGCCAAAGAGCCCAAGGGGTTGTGACCCAGAAACGGGGTTTGGGGCATTGAGCTTTTGAAATACTGCCGAATTAATTCGGGTGTGCAAGCGAATTGGCGCCAGCGCGACCAGTGGCCACCGCAAAAACCCCAGATAAATCTAAAAACGAGCAAGCTAAGCACCGCATAACCGCATCTGAAATGCCACACCATGGCGTTGCCGCCCACATTGCCTGTAATGACCAATGCCACGATCAATATGGCCAGTGTCCAATGGAAGATGCGAGTTGGCCAATCCCAAATGCGAATTTGAATCATGCGATGTCTTTCAATGCGAAAGACGCATTGAGCAGGGGCTTTAAAATCATGAGAAACTATAAGTTAGTTCAACGTCATTAGGAATATGCATGAAAAAACATTTCGCTCTCGTTTCTGGTTTGTTGTCTGTTTTGCTGGCACTCCCAGCGGCAGCGCAATTTGCAAAACCCGAAGATGCTATCAAATATCGCAAAGCCAGCTTCACTGTGATGGGCGCGCACTTTGGTCGAGTGGGTGCCATGGCCGCAGGCCGAGTGCCCTACGACGCAAAGGCAGCAGCAGAGAATGCGGACATTGCTTTGGCCATGTCAAAGTTGCATTGGACCGCTTTCCCAGAGGGTTCAGACAAAGGTGAAACCCGTGCCAAGCCAGAGATTTGGAAAGACGCCGCCAAGTTCAAAGATGCGGCTGACAAAATGCAAGCCGAACTGGTTAAAGTTTCTGCCGCAGCCAAGCAAGGCAATTTAGATGCGTTGAAAACTGCCTTTGGCCCCGCTGGCGCCACTTGCAAAAACTGCCACGATAATTTCCGCAAAGAATGATGCTTATTGATCAGCGCATGCCAATAGCAGCGCTGTCAATTCTTTCGGGGCACTGATCATCGGGTCGTGCCCCGTTTTCATTTCAATCACGCTGGCGTTCTGCATCCAAAGGCCATCCCAAAATTGTGGGTCAATCACACGGCGACGCACGGCATCGATGGTTGCCAGTGGCGGCACCGTGCAATTGATGAAGGTGCGGGGAACACTTGCAACGCGAGCCGCATCAAAGTTCAGAACATGCTGGTAGGTTCCGCCGGGATGAGGCGTTTGCCGCCTTTGTACCCAATCGTAATCTGCGTCAGCTAGACCAAACACAGAAGGGTCGGGCGGTGGAAAACTGTTGTTGATGCTTTCGGCAGCGGCATCGATGCGTGCCTTTTGCGTGGCACTGGCATGCGTGCTGCTCCAACTCTCGCCTGGTTTGGGAACCACTGCGTCGAGGTAGACCAAATGCTTTAATCGATGTGCGCGTCTGTCTGCAACCGCTGTGCCCAGCATGCCGGCATAAGAGTGCACCACCAAAATAGCGTCTTGCATCTCTTGTGCATCTAGCGCTTGCAACACATCTTGCACATGGGTTTCTAAATCAATGCCTCGGTGTAGCAAGTGAGATCGCTCGCCTAGGCCCGTGAGCGTCAAGGCGTGTGCGCTGTGGCCTGCACGAATGAGTCCTTCAGTGACATGTTGCCAGCACCAAGCACCGTGCCAAGCGCCGTGAACCAATAAGAATTGCGCCATCAGATCACGCCTTTGCTTTGAAGTTGTTCAATCTGCGCATTGCTGTAGCCTAGCACTTCGCTCAGCAGTTGTGCGGTGTGTTGCCCTAATTGAGGCGGCGCATGGTCTTGCCGGACAGGTGTGAGGCTGAGCTTCAAAGGACTGGCCACCAAGCGCAAATCTTTTTGATGAGGGTGCTGCCAAGTGTCAATCATGTTGCGCGCTGCTACTTGGGGATCTTCGAACACTTCTGACAGATTGTTGATGGCACCGCAAGGAACTTTGGCCGATTCGAGAGCTGGCAACCATTGCGCTTTGGTCCGCTTCAGCATGATGTTTTCGAGCATTGGCACCAGCACTTGTCTGTTCTTCACGCGCTCAGTGTTCTTGCTGAATCGTGGATCACTGGCCAATTCGGGGTGACCTGCCACATCACAAAACTTGGCAAACTGCCCATCATTGCCGACAGCCAAAATCAGATGGTCGCGCGCATCAGGCTCGGCATTCAATGCGGGCTTCACTTCAAACACTTGATAAGGAACGATGTTTTGGTGGGCATTGCCCGCGCGGCCTGGGGTTTTGCCACTGACCAAATAGTTGGCGCCTAAGTTGGCCAGCATGGCCACTTGCGTGTCCAACAAAGCCATGTCGACGTACTGCCCCTCACCTGTTTTTTCGGCATGCCGCAAGGCGGCCAAAATGCCAACGCTGGCATACATGCCCGTGAACAAATCGGCCACGGCAACACCCACTTTTTGCGGGCCACCGCCAAGATCATCGCGCTCGCCTGTGACACTCATCAGGCCACCAATGCCTTGGACAGCATAGTCATAGCCAGCCCGGTCGCTGTACGGCCCAGTTTGTCCAAAGCCGGTGACGCTGCAATACACAAGCCGGGGGTTGATGGCTTTCAAACTGGGGTAGTCCAGGCCATAGCGGGCCATGTCACCAACCTTGAAGTTTTCAATGAAGACATCGCAGCGCGTCACCAATTCACGGATCAAAGCCTGTCCATCAGGCTTGGAAATATCGCATGTAAGTGAGCGCTTATTTCTATTGGTTCCAAGATAATATGCGGCTTCAGGCGTGTCATTACCTGCGGCATCTTTGAGAAAGGGAGGGCCCCAGCTGCGCGTGTCGTCACCGGCGCCGGGGCGCTCGATTTTGATCACATCGGCCCCAAGGTCGGCCAAAGTTTGAGTACACCAAGGGCCCGCGAGGACGCGGGAGAGGTCAAGAATACGGATGCCGTCTAGTGAGTTCATGCCCTCATTGTCGCGAAAAATAAAGTCACATGCTCGCGATGATAATCAGAGCATGCGCAAAAATTTTTTGAAGTATGCAGCAGCGGTTTTTTTCTCAGTCCTGGGACTCAGCGCATGCCAGCCCAGTTTGAATTGGCGAAATGTTCAAATGCCAGAAACCACGCTCAGCTTTGAGTTGCCCTGCAAGCCTGACAAAACCACCAAGCCAGTCACCATGGCCGGCCAAACCTTAGAGTTGTCGGTGGTGGGATGCGAGGCTGGCGATGCTGTCTGGGCGGTCATGTCCGCCAAGCTAAGCGCCAATGCCGATCGCACAGAACTTTTGAAAGGTTGGCGCCAAGCCACCCTGCAAAACATGCGCGCCTCTCAAATTGAAGATGCAACGTGGATGCCTGGCCGAATCAAAGCTTTGCCGGGCGCGCTCCGTTCAAAGGCCCACGGCACAACCGCCAAGGGTGAACCCGTCCGTGCCCATGCGGTATGGTTTGCGCATTTAGAGGGCGATTCTGTTCGTGTGGTGCATGCGGTGGTTTACCAAAACCCAGGCCACAAGAAAGATCTAAAGCAAGATCCAAAGCAAGACGCCAAGCAAGACCAAAGCGCAGACCTGTTAATTGAAAGTATGAAGTTGCCATGAACCCAACGACCAGCTCCTTGATGGCACGCAGACAAATACTAGGGGTCTTTTTGGCCTTTGCAGCGGCCTACTTTCTATCGGCTTTGATTCGCGCCATCACGGCCACTTTGTCGCCCACTTTGACTCAAGAATTAGCACTTTCAGCGCAAGACTTGGGCTTGCTTGCGGGGGGCTACTTTCTCGGATTTGCAGCCACTCAACTTCCTTTGGGCAAATGGCTTGACAAGCATGGCCCTAAGAAAGTCTTGTTGTCGTTCTTGGTCGTGGCCGTATTGGGTTGCATCGCTTTTGCATTGGCTCAAAGTTTCATCGGCCTTTGGTTGGCCCGTGTTTTGTGTGGTGTGGGGGTGAGCGCTTGTTTAATGGCGCCCTTAACGGGCTACAGACGATGGATGGCGCCAGGCGCTCAGTTGCGGGCCAACTCTTGGATGCTGATGACGGGCTCTTTGGGCATGGTTTCTTCCACCTTACCCGTCCAATGGTTGATGCCAATCATGGGCTGGCGCGCCATTTTTGCAGGCTTGGCACTTTTGGTTGTATTGTCAATGGTCATGATTTATGTTTTGGTGCCTGTGTGGGAAAAGCCAGAAACAGAACCACAAGACCTGCAGCTGAAAGCCATTGAAACTGAAGAGGGCTACGGCCCCGTTTGGCGCAGTGCCTATTTTTGGCGAATGGCCCCCATTGGCTTTTTTTGCTACGGTGGTTTGTTGGCCCTTCAGACACTATGGGCAGCGCCGTGGATGACCGTGGTGGGAGGCTACTCGCCACTGGATGCTGCAACAGGTTTGTTTGCCATTAACCTCGCCATGCTGGTGACTTTCTGGGCCTGGGGTTTGGTCACACCGCGTTTGGCCAAGCTTGGTTTTTTGCCCAATCAAATCATTGCATGGGGTCAGCCCATTAGCTTCGGGGTGCTCGCTTGGATCATTGTGTCGGGGCCCCAGCTGGGTGACAACACAGCATGGGTTTTAAGTTTGTTTTGCATCAGCAGCACCTTTGTTTCTTTGGCGCAACCCGCCGTGGGCATGGCCTTTCCGCCCCATTTGGCAGGACGCGCACTCTCTGCCTACAACCTCGTTATATTCGTCGGTGTCTTTGTGGTTCAGTGGGGCATCGGATTGGGCGTTGACCTGTTCAAGTCTTTTGGATGGTCGCCGGTTTTGGCCTTCCAAGCTGCTTTTTCAGTCTTTGGCCTGTGCGCTGTGGCGTCCTATGTTTATTTTCAATTGGCAAACCGCGATAATTCAGCATGATTGGAATTCTCATCGTCGCACACGCACCGCTGGCTTCTGCCTTGCGCGATTGCGCGCTGCACGTTTTTCCCGAATGTGCTTCAGGTGTTCAGGCATTGGACATAGCGCCCAACACCAGCCCGGAAGAAAGCTTGGTGCTTGCCAAAGCCGCCATGGCCCAACTGAACACCACAGAAGTACTGCTTTTGAGCGACGTATTTGGCGCCACACCCTCCAATGTGGCGCAAAAACTCAACGATGGTGTGGCCACGAGATTGCTCGCAGGTGTGAACTTGCCCATGTTGCTGCGTAGCGTTTGTTATCGCCATGAAACTTTAGATGCGTTGGCCGCGCGTGCGCAAGCGGGTGGCGCTCAAGGCATCATGCCCGTCGGCTTTACTGCGCCCCAAAATCAAACAGGATCTCGAAATGCTTCAAGCCACCACGACCATCAGCAATAAACTCGGTTTACACGCTCGTGCTTCCGCCAAATTGACCAAGTTGGCGGGTGGTTTTCCATGTGAAATTTGGATGACCAAAGGTGAGCGCCGAGTCAATGCCAAAAGTATCATGGGTGTGATGATGTTGGCAGCCGGCATTGGCAGTGAAGTCACCATTGACACCGAGGGTGATCAAGCCCAAGAGGCCTTGGATGCCCTGCTGGCATTGATCGCTGATAAATTTGGTGAGGGTGAATGACCTTCAGCATTCACGGCCTAGCGGTTGCCAGAGGCATCGCCATTGGACGCGCGGTTCTGGTGGCATCGAGCCGCGTCGACGTTGCCCACTACTTCATACAACCTGATCAAGTTGACGCAGAAATTGGCCGTCTGCGAACAGCTCGGAATGCCGTTGTCCAAGAGTTAACCAAGCTACAAAATGAACTGACTTCCGAAGCACCCCCCGAGTTGGGCGCCTTGCTAGATGTTCACTTGATGCTGCTAGAAGACGAAACTTTGTCATTGAGTGTGAAGCATTGGATCGAAACGCGGCTTTACAACGCCGAGTGGGCGCTCAGCAGTCAAATGGAAGTGATTGGTCGCCAGTTTGACGACATGGAAGATGCCTATTTGCGCGAGCGCAAGGCAGACCTCGAGCAAGTCACAGAACGTGTGCTGCATTTTTTAAAAGGCGGCAACGCGCAGGCTGTGCGTACCAGGTCGCATGCAAGGCCCCAACAAGAGCTGCAATTGGGCGACACCTTGGACGTCCCATTGGTGCTGGTAGCGCATGATTTGTCGCCCGCCGACATGCTGCAATTCAAGCAAAGTGTCTTCACTGGCTTTGTCACAGACGTTGGCGGTAAAACTTCGCATACCGCCATTGTGGCCAGAAGCTTAGATATTCCTGCGGTGGTAGGCGCGCGCAGCGCCAGCCAACTGATCCGACAAGACGACTGGATCATCATCGATGGCGATGCGGGCGTGGTCATTGTCGACCCCTCTTCCATCATTTTGGCGGAGTATGGTTTCAAGCAGCGACAAGGTGATTTAGAGCGCGAGCGCCTAACGCGACTTCGCCACACACCGTCAGTCACCTTGGATGGCCAAAAAATTGAATTGCTCGCGAACATCGAAATGCCTGAAGACGCCAGTGCCGCTTTGTTGGTGGGTGCTGTCGGGGTTGGACTTTTCCGCAGTGAGTTTTTGTTCATGGGTCGGCAAGGCCATTTGCCAGATGAAGAAGAACAGTTCGAGCAATACCGACGTGCCGTTGAAGGCATGAAGGGTTTGCCTGTCACCATCCGTACAGTTGATGTGGGAGCGGACAAACCTTTGGATGAAGCACGGCACGATGCGGCCCATTTAAATCCTGCCCTAGGCTTGCGGGCCATCCGCTGGAGCTTGACCGATCCGGAAATGTTCTTAACCCAGCTGCGGGCTATTTTGAGAGCTGCTGCTTTGGGCAAAGTGAATTTGCTGGTGCCCATGCTGGCGCACGCCAGAGAAATTCATCAGACCGTGGCCTTGGTCAAGCAGGCGCAACTCGATTTGGATGCGCGCGGCGTGGCCTATGGCCCTGTTCAACTGGGCGCCATGATTGAAATTCCGGCTGCAGCCTTGTCGCTTAAATTGTTCTTAAAGCACTTTGACTATTTGTCGATTGGCACCAACGACCTCATTCAGTACACTTTGGCCATTGACCGTGCTGATGAAAGCGTTGCTCATTTGTACGACCCCTTGCACCCTGCGGTGCTTCGTCTGGTGGCAGACACCATTGCCGAAGGTGCAGCGCAAGGCAAGAGTGTTTCGGTGTGTGGCGAGATGGCGGGTGATGTCAGCATGACCCGTTTGTTGTTAGGCATGGGCCTCAAAAGTTTTTCCATGCACCCATCGCAGGTGTTGCAGGTTAAACAGCAAATTTTGCGCTCAGACGCTGAAAAGCTCAAAGCCTTTGCGCAACAAGTGCTTGAGTCTGATGACCCAGCAAGTTTAATGAACAGCTAGTTCGATGACCCACTAAGTGTGGGTTGACTTGATTTCAAATTGAGGGTCGTTGGCGGCTTCATTTGTATTCTGAGGTCGCCCCAACCAAGCGCCTCCCACAATTAAAACGCCGGCCCACGCCACCAAACTGGTGAGCGCTTCTTGCCTGTCAATCAACAGCAACAAGGTTGAACAAAGTGGCGTTAAAAAACTCAGCAAGCCGATCTGTTGAGCATTGCCATTTTTCAAGGCGGCGTCCCATAAATAAAAAGCCAGGCCCAAAGGGCCAAGGCCCATCCATGTCAGCAAGCCCGCATCGCTCAAGCTAAGCGCCACAGGGGTTTCAAGCAAAAAGTGGCATAACAAAGCCAAGATGCCCGAGACAAAACCAAAGTAGCCAATGGCTGCCGTGTGAAAGGCGGCAACGCGCTGCGTCATGAGCGAGTAGGTGGCCCAAATGAAGGCAGACGCCAAGGCCGCTAAGTAGCCCAAATTGAAATCGGTTGCAATGGCTTGGCCGTTGGTCATGACCAAAACGGCGCCCGTTAAACCGGCCATTGCCGCTAACACTTGCCGAAGATGGAGACGGCTATTTTTGTGAAACAAAGGCGTCAAGACCACCATCAACAAAGGCCACAAATAGTTCACCAAATTGGCTTGAACGGCGGGCGCTGTGCGAAATGCCAAGAACAAAAGAAAGTGATAGCCAAACAAACCGTAAATGCCAAGTGCCAAAGTTTGAGCGGGCACGATGGCCAAGCGCCATCGAAAACCTGACCAAGGCAATGCCACCAAGCTGCCAATTAAAAGCGCGCAGCCTGCTGTTAAAAAAGGTGGCAAGTGGGACAAACGCACGCCCACCGGCGCCAACGTGGCCCACAACGCAATAGCGCCCAAGGCCAACCAAGTGGCTCGAAGGCTAGGCTTCATCAGCGTGCCAAACTTGCATCGTGCGCTTGTTGGTCGGCGTGATAACTTGAACGCACCATGGCACCTACTGCTGCATGTTTGAAGCCCATCGCGTAGGCTTTTTCTTCAAACATTTTGAAGGTGTCAGGATGAACATAGCGCTTCACGGTCAGGTGGCTGGTGGACGGCGCGAGGTACTGCCCTAAGGTGAGCATTTCGATGTTGTGATCGCGCATTTCCTGCATCACTTGCAAAATTTCTTCGTCCGTTTCACCCAGGCCCACCATCAAGCCGCTTTTGGTTGGAACATGCGGAAACAGCGCTTTGAATTTTTTCAACAACTGCAAAGAAAATTGGTAGTCGGAACCGGGCCTTACTTCTTTGTACAAGCGTGGCACGGTTTCTAAATTGTGGTTCATCACATCGGGCGGTGCCGCCTTCAAAATTTCCAACGCGCGATCGTCGCGTCCGCGAAAGTCGGGGACCAAAACTTCAATTTGAGTTTTCGGTGAAAGCGCACGCGTTTCGCGAATGCAGTCAACGAAATGGCCCGCACCGCCATCGCGCAAATCATCGCGATCGACACTGGTGATCACCACGTAACTCAACTTCAAGTCGGCAATGGTGCGCGCCAAACTGCTCGGCTCATTGACATCCAATGGGTCGGGTCGGCCATGACCGACGTCACAAAATGGGCAACGCCGAGTGCACTTGTCACCCATGATCATGAAGGTGGCCGTGCCTTTGCCAAAACATTCGCCAATGTTGGGGCAGCTGGCTTCTTCGCAAACAGTGACCAATTTATTTTTGCGAAGGATGTCCTTGATTTCATAAAAGCGCGTGGTGGGCGAGCCGGCTTTGACACGAATCCAGTCGGGCTTTTTCAGCACCTCGCCGGGCATCACTTTGATTGGGATACGCGACAACTTGGCGGCGGCTTTTTGCTTGGCCATGGGGTCGTAGTTTTCTTGCGATTGCGCCTCGCGCACAACAGGGCCTGTGGCGCTCAATTCTTTGGTCATTGCATTCTTTCAGTGTCAGGTTGCCAGCAGGGCGGCGAGCTTGTGCGCCAATACGTCTGCCGCTTCTTCCCAAGAGGTGTTCACCCCGATTGTAAAAAGGTCGACCGATTGCAAACCAGCATAGCCGCAAGGATTGATGCGGTCAAAGGGTTCCAGGTCCATTTTCACGTTGAGCGCCAGCCCGTGATAGCTGCAATGGCGCGAAACTTTGATGCCCAAAGCACTGATTTTCCCCAAGCCTTTGAAGGGGTCGTTGGGTAGCACGGGCCCTGTCAATGCGGTGTGCGCGAAGGGGTCGGCCAGACGCACATAAATACCTGGGGCATTGGCAACACGGTGGCCCGTGACACCAAAATGAGCCAAGGTGCGGATGACCGACTCTTCAAGTCGATAAACGTACTCTTTGACAAAGTAACCCGCACGTTGCAAATTCAGCAAGGGATAGGCCATGATTTGTCCTGGCCCATGGTAGGTCACCTGACCGCCTCGGTTGGTGGCGATGATCGGAATGGTGCCGGGACTGAGAACGTGGCTGGCCAAGCCGGCTAAGCCTTGGGTGAACACCGGAGGGTGCTGGCACAGCCACAACTCATCGACCGTCGCTGTTGTGCGTTGCAAAGTGAAGTCTTGCATGGCTTGGTAGGCGTCCGGGTAGGGGACCAGTCCGAGATGTTTGACCAGCATAAATGGGACTTGAATTAGAGCGCTACTTTGACCATGGGATGCCCTGTGAGGGCAAGGTAAAGATTGTCCAGTTGCTCTCGGCTTGTGGCCCTGATGGTGAGCGTCACACTCAGGTAATTGCCTGCTTTGCTGGCCCGCATTTCAAGGGTGGCCGGATTGAAGCTGGGGTCGAATTGTTGGGCAACCTGGCACATGGCTTCTGCAAAACCGTCCACCCTTGCGCCCATGACTTTGACTGGAAAGTCACAGGGGTATTCAATCAGCGACTCTCTTTGAGCGTCGGTGGCAATGGGGGGCTGTGAAGAGGCGCTCATAAAATTGGATGTTGGAAAGCCAGGGAGGAAGCCTCTAGTTTAATTAACGCCAAATGACCACGGCACCTACAGCCAACCAGCTAAGGCCGAAGTTGATAAGAACCAGCCTGTGAATTTTGGCCAATTGAGCGCCAGCACCTGGCAGGTCTTCGTTTGCCAGAGCCAATTTCAATTTGCGAAAGGGGCCAAAGTACAAGTGTCCAAAAATAAGGCACATCAGCAGGCCAATACCCAGCATGGCGTGCCATCCTTTGGGTGCAAGCCGCATGTCGACGCCCATCAGCATGATGCCGCCCGTTGCCAGAAGCAGCAGCACGCAAAGCCCCACCATTTGGAAAAAACGCGACAAGATCCCCGCCAACAAAGGCAAGCGTTGAATGGGTTCCAACTGTTCAATGGCCACGGGCCTCACAGCCCGAATCATGAGTGCCATGCCCCCCATCCACACAATGGCGGCTGCGAGGTGAACAAATTTAATGATTTCGTACATAGTGAATGACCGGTTCGATGGCAAGGGAGGCTGAATGACCGGATGTATTGTGAGCCTTTTCAGGTGCATGGGTTTTCACTTATACTCGTGAACTTTGCGGAACCAAGGGTATCTGTAACCTTGTTGTAAACAAACATGGCCAGAATACAGCCACAAGATGATGAAGACGGTGATGCCAAAGGCCTAGACGATTTCAGGCCGTTGACAGCTGAAGAAGCACAAAAGCTCAGACTTCAGCAACCTCTGCTTTCCATTTGGCGTGTGGTCTTGGCGCAAGTTGTAGTTGGATTGGCCGTTGCGGCTTTCACTTGGCTCTTCACGGGGCGGGTTTCGGCAGCTTGGTCGGCAGCGTATGGTGCTTTGGCGGTGGTGGTTCCTGCAGCCTTGTTTGCGCGGGGCTTAACCAGCAAAACCAGCACCATGAACTCAGGAACTGCGGTTTTTGCGTTTTTGCTGTGGGAGATGGTGAAGATTGGTCTCACGGTTGCTATGCTTTATGCGGCAATCTGGCTGGTCAAAGATTTAAGCTGGCCTGCCATGTTGGTGGGCCTTGTGATCACGATGAAGGTTTATTGGGTGGTGTTTGCATGGCGCAAAGTGTTTCACCCAGTCAACTGAGTTGGAAAAGTTAAAAGTTATTTCATAAAGAGCCTAGAGAATGTCAGCTGCAAACGCTCCCAGCGCCGGTGAATACATTGGCCACCATCTGAAGCATCTCCAAAATAAAGAGATGTCAGGTGTGATTGACTTTTCCGTCTTCAACATAGACTCCATCTTCTGGGGCATTTTGCTGGGCGTTGTGGGCAGCTTTTTGTTGTGGAAGGCCGCCAGCAAAGCCACTTCGGGTGTGCCTGGCCGCTTTCAGGCTGCCGTCGAAATTTTGTTTGAAATGGTGGACACTCAGGCCAAAGGCATCATCCACAATGCCGAAAGCCGCAAGTTGGTGTCTCCCTTGGCACTGACCGTGTTTGTCTGGATATTCTTGTTGAATTCCATGGACTTTTTGCCAGTTGATTTGTTCCATTCTTTGTTTGTCTTGACGGGTCTTGACAGTAGCATCCATTATTTCCGCGTTGTGCCAACAGCCGACTTGTCCAGCACATTGGGCCTTTCTGTATCTGTTTTGCTAATTTGTATTTACTACAACATCAAAATCAAGGGCTTAGGCGGTTGGTTTCATGAGTTGACCACAGCGCCCTTCGGTGCGCACCCCATTTTGTGGCCCTTCAATTTTGTGTTCCAAATGATTGAATTCGTCGCCAAAACCGTGTCACACGGCATGCGACTGTTCGGTAACATGTATGCCGGCGAACTGATTTTCATGTTGATCGCTTTGATGGGTGGCACGGCCGCCTTGTCATTGACAGGTATCTTGATGCCTATCGGTCATGTGATCGCTGGCTCTATTTGGGCCATCTTCCATATCTTGATCGTGGCTTTGCAAGCCTTCATTTTCATGATGTTGACCCTGGTCTACATCGGTCAAGCGCACGATGCTCATTGAGCGTCAATTTCAGGTTTTTTTCTTCACTTTTTTTCATCATCCATAGGAGCAATTAAATGGAACACGTCCTCGGTTACGTCGCACTGGCATCTGGTCTCATCATCGGCATGGGCGCGATTGGCGCTTGTATCGGTATCGGCATCATGGGCAGCAAATACCTCGAAGCAGCAGCTCGTCAACCTGAGTTGATGAACGAACTTCAAACCAAAATGTTCTTGTTGGCTGGTTTGATCGACGCGGCTTTCCTGATTGGCGTTGGTATCGCCATGATGTTCGCATTCGCGAACCCGTTTGTTCTGAAGTAATTCCTGCAACAACCATAAGAAAGGTGTTGCCGTGAGCATCAATGCAACGCTGTTTGTTCAAGCCATTGTTTTTGCAATCTTGGTTTGGTTCACGATGAAATTCGTGTGGCCACCCCTTGCAGCCGCATTGGATGAACGAGCTCAAAAAATCGCCGACGGCCTTGCCGCTGCTGACAAAGCCAAATCAGAACTCGCCGCTGCCAACCAGCGCGTCGATGCCGAATTGGCCACCTCACGCAACGAAACGGCTATTCGCTTGGCTGACGCCGAGCGCCGTGCTTTGACGATCATCGAAGAAGCCAAAGCCCGCGCCACTGAAGAGGGCAACAAGATCATTGCTGCAGCCAAAGCTGAAGCAGAGCAACAAACGGTGAATGCCCGTGAAACTTTGCGTGAGCAAGTTGCGGCATTGGCTGTGAAGGGCGCCGAACAGATTCTCCGCAAGGAAGTCAATGCCGGTGTTCACGCTGATCTGTTGAACCGTCTGAAGACCGAGCTGTAAAACTTAACAGTCCGAGAAGACCATGGCAGAACTTGCAACCATCGCCCGTCCTTACGCTGATGCGCTTTTCAAAGCGCAAACAGCCGACCTCGCGGGTACTGCAGCTTGGCTCGACGAGCTTGCCGCAGTTGCGAGCAACTCGCAACTGTTGCAATTCTCTGAAAACCCCAAGGTGTCCGACGCGCAAGTGTTCGAGTTGATTTCTGGCGTCGTGAAAACCACGTTGCCAGCAGCAGCCCAAAACTTTTTGCGTTTGGCCATTGAAAACCGCCGACTTGTGGCCTTGCCTGAAATTGCCAGCCAATTTCGCGCACTGAAAAATGCACAAGGCGGCACAGCCGATGCGATCGTTCACAGTGCTTTCCCCATCGATGCAGCCGCTTTGGCTGATCTGTCTGGAACACTTGAAAAGCGTTTTGGCCGCAAACTCAACGTCAGTGTTGAGATCGATTCGTCACTGATTGGTGGCGTATGCGTGGTCGTGGGGGACGAGGTGTTGGACACCTCCGTCAAGGCCCGTCTAGAACAAATGAAAGCGGCACTCACTGCTTGATGCAGCGAGAGCCCAGATCTATTTAAAGAAAGAAGGAAAGAGTCATGCAACTCAATCCAGCAGAAATTTCTGAGCTGATCAAGAGCCGAATTCAAGGTTTGTCTTCTGAAGCAGACATCCGCAACCAAGGCACCGTGGTGTCTGTCACCGACGGTATCGTGCGCGTGCACGGTTTGTCAGACGTGATGCAAGGCGAGATGCTTGAGTTCCCCGCTACAGCCGCTGGTGTCGCCACCTACGGTTTGGCTTTGAACTTAGAGCGCGACTCTGTCGGCGCCGTGATTTTGGGCGAATACGAGCACATCTCTGAAGGCGACACGGTCAAATGTACCGGCCGCATTTTGGAAGTGCCCGTTGGCCCCGAACTCATTGGCCGTGTGGTCAATGCTTTGGGCCAGCCGATTGACGGCAAAGGCCCTATCAACGCCAAGATGACCGACGTGATCGAAAAGGTTGCGCCTGGTGTGATCGCTCGTAAATCAGTTGACCAGCCTATGCAAACTGGCTTGAAGTCCATTGACTCGATGGTGCCCGTGGGCCGTGGTCAACGTGAATTGATCATTGGTGACCGTCAGACTGGTAAAACAGCTGTGGCCATCGACGCCATCATCAACCAAAAAGGTCAGAACATGACCTGCGTCTATGTGGCGATTGGTCAAAAAGCTTCTTCCATCAAAAACGTGGTGCGCGCGTTGGAACAAGCTGGCGCCATGGCTTACACCATTGTGGTGGCGGCCTCCGCTTCTGAATCTGCCGCCATGCAATACGTGTCAGCCTACTCTGGTTGCACCATGGGCGAGTATTTCCGCGACCGCGGCGAAGACGCATTGATCGTTTATGACGATTTGTCTAAGCAAGCCGTGGCTTACCGCCAAGTGTCATTGCTTTTGCGTCGTCCACCAGGCCGCGAAGCTTATCCTGGCGACGTGTTCTATCTCCACAGCCGCTTGCTTGAGCGCGCAGCCCGCGTGAACTCCGACTATGTCGAAGCTTTTACCAAAGGCGCTGTCAAAGGCAAAACAGGTTCACTCACAGCTTTGCCAATCATTGAGACGCAAGCCGGCGACGTGTCTGCCTTCGTGCCCACCAACGTGATTTCGATTACCGATGGCCAGATCTTCTTGGAAACATCTTTGTTTAACGCTGGTATTCGTCCCGCGATTAACGCCGGTATTTCTGTGTCTCGCGTGGGTAGTTCGGCTCAAACCAAAGTCATCAAGGGTCAGTCTGGCGGTATCCGTACCGACTTGGCGCAGTACCGTGAATTGGCTGCGTTCGCGCAGTTCGCTTCTGACTTGGACGAATCTACACGCAAACAACTCGATCGCGGTGCCCGCGTGACCGAACTCTTGAAGCAAGCTCAATACAGCCCTCTGCCCATCAGCTTGATGGCGGCTTCCTTGTTCGCTGTCAACAAGGGCTTCATGGACGATGTGGACGTGAAGAAAATTCTGTCCTTCGAAAGTGGTTTGCACGCGTACCTCAAAGATAAAAGCGCCGCTCTGTTGGCCAAGATCGAAGAGAGCAAAGCTTTGGACAAAGAAGCCGAAGCCGAGTTGAACGCTGCTGTGGCCGCCTTCAAAAAATCTTTTGCTTAATTTCTACCTGACCAAAAGGAGCCTCTGATGGCATCGGGCAAGGAACTACGCACCAAGATCAAATCGGTGGAAAACACCAAGAAGATCACCAAAGCGATGGAGATGATTTCTGTCTCCAAAATGCGCAAGGCGCAGGAGCGCATGCGCACGGCGCGTCCTTACGCCGAGAAAATTCGCGGCATCGCGAGCCATCTCGGCCAGGCCAATCCTGAGTATGTGCATGCATACATGAAGCACTCTGACGGCAAAGCTGTTGGCTTCATTGTGGTGACCACCGACAAAGGTTTGTGCGGCGGTTTGAACACCAACTTGTTGCGTGCAGTCACTACTCAATTGCGTGCCACGCAATCGGCTGGTAAAACTGTACAGGCAGTGGCCATTGGCAGCAAAGGTTTGGGTTTCCTCAACCGTGTTGGCGCCAAGGTTATCTCGCACGTCACTCACTTGGGCGACAAGCCCCATTTGGAAAAACTCATCGGCCCCGTCAAGGTCATGCTCGATGCGTATGCCAATGGTGAGTTAAGCGCGGTCTACCTCTGCTACAACAAATTCATCAGCACCATGGCCCAACAGCCAACCATCGATCAGTTGTTGCCTTTGTCGGCCGACAAGATGGAAGCTGAAACCAAGGCGTCTGGCACGCAGCATGGTTGGGACTATTTGTATGAACCCGATGCACAAGCCGTCATTGACGACTTGTTGGTTCGTTACGCGGAAGCTTTGGTTTACCAAGCTGTTGCAGAAAACATGGCCTCCGAGCACGCTGCTCGCATGGTGGCCATGAAAGCGGCAACAGACAACGCGGGCAATGTGATTGGCGAGCTCAA
>Ga0209355_1001034_pt1 | contig 16030 bp, 19 predicted proteins | sample LauGreSBDMM110SN_3_FD_187563 | JGI IMG/M metagenome (GOLD analysis project Ga0209355, IMG submission 187563) | Freshwater lake microbial communities from Lake Michigan, USA - Sp13.BD.MM110.SN (SPAdes) (version 2) | ecosystem: Environmental > Aquatic > Freshwater > Lake | place: Lake Michigan...
CCTATGTGCGGTCGTTATGCCCAAGCGCAGGGGATGGACGAGATCATCGAAAGGTTTGATCTCGATGGATCTCTCGTTGATAAATCGCTGCCGCTTAATTGGAATATTGCGCCCACAAATGAGATCTACATTATTCGCGAAAACCAAAGTGGACGAATTTTAGATTCGGCATCGTGGGGGCTAATCGCACCCTGGCATAAGAATTTTACCGAGGCACGTAATTCGCAATCACATGCGATAAATGCGCGCAGTGAGTCAATCCACGAAAAGCCAACATTCCGTCAAGCGTTTCGAACAACGCGTTGCTTGATACCTGCAACTGGATATTACGAGTGGGCGACATCGCTAGGAAAATATCCACCGAAACAGCCTTTCTATATCAGCCCGCAAGATGAGAATAAATCTTTATCAATTGCTGGAATCTGGAGTACGTGGAAGAGCGAAAGCGGCGCAGAAATTCAGAGCGCGGCGATTATTACCCGTGAAGCAGTCGGTGAGCTGGCAACGATTCACAGTCGAATGCCAGTTTTTATGCCGAACGATCGTTGGGAAATTTGGCTTGATCCGAAAAATCGTGAAATTGATACTTTAATTTCACTTATGGATATTTCAGATCCCGCAGGCGGTTTATCCGCCAGACCCGTCGCACCACGGGTAAACCTGGTCGCTAACAATGGTCCCGATTTGATCGCACCCTTTGAACTTGGCGAAGCGCAGACGCTCTTTTAACTTCACTTAAGTGGGCGTTTCCAACCTCTTTGGGATAGTGTTTAAGAGATGGCATCGAAAGATTTAGTTCTAGAAAGCGCTACTGATCGCAACGATCGGTTCGAGCGCGATGCTCTTGTGTTTATGGACCAGCTGTATGCAGCGGCTCTTCGTTACACCAAGAATCCGGAAGATGCGCGGGACTTGGTGCAAGATACTTACTTAAAAGCATTTAACTCATTCCATCAATTTGAAGAGGGTACAAATCTTCGCGCGTGGTTATATCGCGTTCTCACAACTACCTTTATAAATACCTATCGTAAAGATCAGCGCCGCCCACAATTAGCATCAGGTGAGTTAGAAGATTGGCAGTTAGCGCAAGCGCAATCACACACCAGTGACTTAGGTAAATCTGCAGAAGTCGAAGCGCTTGAGAACTTGCCAGATAGTGATATCAAACGCGCCTTACAAGAAATTCCTGAAGAATTTCGTATCGCTGTTTATTTAGCGGATGTAGAAGGTTTCTCTTATAAAGAGATCGCCAACATCGTAGAAGTACCTGCCGGAACAGTGATGTCGCGCCTGCACCGCGGACGCAAACTCTTGCGCGAAAAGTTAGCTGACTATGCCAAAGAACTTGGCTACTCCACCGAAGGCAAGAGTAAAAAGGGGGAGAAGCCATGAGCCATATCGAAGAGATTCCTTGTTTTGAAGTGCTCTCCTCAGTTGTATTTATTATTGAAGGTGCGATTGAAGAAGCGCATAATCCACAAGCGATTGCATCTCACTTAGATACTTGTCTGGCTTGCCGATCAGAAGTCACACACGAACAAGAGATGCATTCTTTATTACAAGATGTTCTGCGCCGTACTTGCGATGAGAAAGCTCCGGCAGATCTGCAGCACAGCATCCACGAAGCGTTGTTACGTCAAGTTAGTGGCGTTGGAGTTACAGAAGTTGTCACCCAGTTCAGCATGACGGAAATCTCAATTGAAATTGATGAATTTGGAAATGTCGAGCACAGCGAAATCCAAATCGAGCAGACCCATGTGCAGCGCTATGAAGACAGCTGAAGAAATTATTGGGGCCGTTGGATTCTCGGTGATGACAGTCCGCCCCGGTGATACTTGTTTGGCGATGGGAATTTCTGATTTACCGATTTTGGCGCCGGGACATTTTATGAGCGTAATGGAGAGCGCTTGTGTGGCAGCACTAGTGGAGTTACTAGAAAATGGTGAGACAACGATTGTGGACAAGTTTGATATTTCACTTATCGACTCAGTTGGAATCGGAACTGAAATTCGCTCCACCGCACGTTGCATAGAAGTTGTGGATCGCACAATGATTTTTGAATGCGATGTTTATGATGGAGAGAGACATATTGCTTATTCCAGAATAGAAAGAACGGCGGTCGAGCGAGTATCTTTCCTCGCGCGCACCGCCGCTCAATCCTTAATCAAGCCTTCTTAGTGGCCCAGAAGATTTCAGCGATTTCATCGATCTTTGCGATCAATTTATCCGCTACTGCAACATCTTGAGTTCCTTTAGTACCAGCTGCGCCAGCTAACTTTGTCGCCTCGTTAAAGAGTGAGTGAAGTTGTGGGTATGCCTCAAAGTGTGGTGCCTTGAAATAATCTGTCCAGAGAACCCAGAGGTGCTCTTTAACTTGGTGTGAACGCTCTTCTTTAATTGCAACTGAACGTGAGCGGAAATCTGCATCTGGATTGGCTGCATACTTTTCCATACAAGCCTTTACAGATTGCGCTTCAATCTTTGCTTGTGCTGGGTCATAAACTCCGCATGGCAGATCGCAGTGCGCGTGAACAGTTACCTTTGGTGTGAAAAAGTTCTTCATTTTCTCTCCCTTTATCGTTTCTTTATTTCAAAACCTGTATGTGTGAGACTACCGTCCATGAGCGGCTTTGGCATCTTCGGGCGGGTGATCGTTGAAGGCACTTCTATGCAGCCGACTTACAATCCGCGGGATTGGCTCCTTGTGTATTACGGATTCTCCAGCAAGAAGCGCCCATTGCTTAGATTGGGCGATGTTGTTGTGATCGAGCGCGAGCAGCAACCCGGCATCTTTTATATTAAAAGGGTCAGTGAGATTCAAAAAAAGAGCACAGGACAGACAAGTTATTTTGTGCGCAGCGATAATGATTCAGGTACCGATTCTCGTACCTGGGGTTATTTAAGCAGCGCTGAAGTAGTTGCAAAGGTAATTACTAGAATTAAAAAGAGTTAGCGAGTAAAGGCTTCGTACATCAAAGCCTTGGCCTCTTCTTCGTGCAAATGGTGATTGCCAGTTGCAGGTGATGCTGAAGCGCGACGTGCAATGCGGCGAAGAACTCGAGCATCAACTGCTGTGCCCCCAATTATTTCAGTAGTACTTAGCGCAATGTGTGGCCAAGGACCTTGATTGGCGGGTTCATCCTGGACCCAGAGCAAATTAGCGTTTGGATGCTTCTTAGCTTCAACTTCCATTTGTGCAACCGGAAGTGGATACAAACGTTCGACGCGAACTATTGCTGTGGTCGTGTCATTTAAGCGGGCACGTTCTGCAACTAGATCGTGATAAATCTTTCCTGAGCAGTAAATTACACGTGAAGCGTTATTCACAGTTGTATCACCAATGACTGGCAAGAACGTTCCTGATGTGAAATCGCTAATGGAAGAAGCTGCAGCGCGAAGACGGAGCATCGACTTTGGTGTGAAGACAACCATTGGGCGGCGCTTTGGGTTAGCGGCGTGGAAGCGCAGCAAGTGGAAGTACGACGCTGGTGTTGAAGGTTGTGCGATTGTCATGTTCTTTTCTGCTGCAAGAGATAAGAAGCGTTCGATTCGCGCTGATGAGTGATCGGGTCCTTGACCTTCGTAACCATGTGGCAAGAGCAATACAATCGATGATCGCTCGCCCCACTTTTGAAGCGCGGAAGAAATAAATTCATCGATAACTGTTTGGGCACCGTTAGCAAAATCTCCGAATTGACCCTCCCATAAAACCAACGCTTCCGGGCGAGCCACTGAATACCCATATTCAAAGCCCATAGCTGCGTATTCGGAAAGGAGTGAATCAATTACAAAGAACTGACTTTGATCGGCAACTAAAGAACTTAGCGGGGTCCAGTCTGAGCCATTTTCTTTATCAACGATAACTGCGTGGCGATTACTAAATGTTCCACGTCGTGAATCTTGGCCCGCTAAACGAATTGGGCGACCCTCCTTTAGAAGTGAACCAAAGGCGAGCATTTCACCGGTAGACCAGTCGATTGTTCCATCGTTGATTGATTCAGCACGCTTTTGCAATTGCGGCAACAACTTTGGATGTACGTGGAAGCCTTCTGGAAAGGCAATTTGGGTTGCTGCAATTTCGCGAATTAAGCCTTCCGAGATAAAGGTCGGAATAGATTCGGCGTTAGGAACACTTGGAGGTTGGAAGTTTGGATCGTGCTCTTCTTGGTAATTAGCAACCGAGGCATAAACTTCTTCAAGTTGGACTTGGTAATCACGGGCTAACTTTTCAGCCTCTTCAGGTGTGATGTCGCCACGACCAATAAGTGATTCTGTATACAAGGTGCGAGTTGAGCGCTTGGCATCAATTAACTTATACATAAGTGGCTGCGTGAAACTTGGTTCATCGCCTTCATTATGTCCACGACGGCGGTAGCAAACCATGTCTATAACCACATCTTTATTAAAGACTTGGCGATACTCGAAAGCCAGGCGAGCAACGCGCACGCACGCTTCAGGATCATCACCATTTACGTGAAAGACCGGTGCTTCAATTGTTTTTGCAACATCGGTTGAATAACGTGAAGAACGTGAAGCATGTGGTGCGGTAGTAAATCCAACTTGGTTATTTACAACTATATGAACAGTGCCACCGGTGCGGTAGCCGCGAAGTTGTGAAAGTTGCAGAACTTCGAAGTTCACTCCTTGACCGGCGAAAGAGGCATCGCCGTGTAAAAGAATTGGCAGAACCGAGAATAAATCTTTCACATTTAAGCGATCTTGCTTGGCGCGAACAATGCCTTCTAGCACAGGATTAACTGCTTCTAGATGAGATGGATTGGCTGCCAAATAAATCTTGGTTTGTGCACCAGATTCTGCGGTGAATATGCCTTCAGTACCTAAGTGATACTTCACATCGCCAGATCCGTGCACTTCATTCTCTTTGTAATAACCTTGGAACTCTTGGAAGATCTGTCCGTAAGACTTTCCGGCAATATTTGCTAAGACATTTAAGCGTCCGCGGTGTGGCATACCGATACAAACTTCATCCATCTTCTTCTCGGCTGCAGCTGAGATAACCGCGTCAAGAAGTGGAATAACTGATTCGCCACCTTCAAGAGAGAAGCGTTTTTGCCCGACAAACTTTGTCTGTAAGAAAGATTCAAATGCTTCAGCATCGCTTAACTTCTGCAAGATGTGTAGTTGTTCTTCACGCTCTGGTTTTGTAAAGCCAACTTCGACGTGCTCTTGAATCCACTTACGTTCTTCCGGACTTGAGATATACATATATTCAACGCCAACTGAACGGCAGTAAGAGTCACGCAAAATACCGAGAATCTGGCGCAGCTTCATAAACTTCGCGCCGCCAAATCCTCCAGTTGCAAATTCACGATCGAGATCCCACAAAGTAAGTCCGTGAGTAACAACATCTAGATCTGGATGAGAACGCTGTGCGTATTCCAATGGATCGGTATCTGCCATTAAATGGCCGTAGGTGCGGTATGCCTGAATTAGTTGCTGCACACGTGCGGTCTTATTTATCTCTTCATCTTTCGAGAATTCAAAGTCAGATGCCCAACGAATTGGTTCGTATGGAATACGAAGAGCAGCGAAAATTTCATCGTAGAAACCATCTGCACCGAGCAGAATTTCGTGGATGCGACGTAAGAAATCTCCTGATTGTGCGCCTTGAATTACGCGGTGATCATAAGTACTTGTGAGTGTCACGACTTTGCTAATTGCCATGCGGGCCAAAGTTTCTTGACTTGCACCTTGGAATTCAGCTGGATAATCCATTGCGCCAACGCCAACGATTAAACCTTGGCCTTGCACCAATCGCGGAACAGAGTGGACTGTGCCAATTGTTCCCGGATTAGTCAGCGAAACAGTTGTACCGGAATGATCTTCAACGGTGAGAGTTCCAGCGCGAGCTTTCTTAACAATCTCTTCGTAAGCAACCCAGAACTGTCCGAAATCTAAACCTTCGCAACCTTTAATTGATGGAACCAATAATTGGCGACTGCCATCAGCCTTTGCTAAATCAATAGCAATTCCCAAGTTGATATGTTCTGGACGGCCCAGCGCAGGTTTACCATCTAATTCGCCATAGAAAACATTCATCTCTGGCATTGCCCGCATCGCTTTGATCATTGCATAAGCGATGATGTGAGTAAATGAAACTTTTCCACCGCGTGTGCGCTTAAGGTGATTTGTAATAACGGTGCGGTTATCAATCATTAATTTGACCGGAATCGCACGCACACTTGTCGCAGTTGGAACCGAAAGCGAAGCTTCCATTGATGCAACAACGCGACCAGCAACGCCGCGAAGTGGTTCCATAGTTGCAGCACTTGGTGTAGTTAATACAGGTGCTGGTTTAACTTGCGCTTGTGCGGGAGTCGGAGTCGCTGCTTGTGCAACAACTGGTGCCGGCGTTACTTGCGTAACAGGCACAGGTGTTGCAGATGCAACAGGCGCGGCTTGCGCAACCGGAGCAGCAACAACAGGAGTTACTTGTGCAGCAGGCACAGGCGCGGCTTGCGCAACAGGCACTGGCGCAGAAACTTTTTGTGCAGCTTTCGGAATAGGTGGTGTTCCGCCCTTGGGCGCTGATGCTGCAGACGCTGATGCTGCAGATGCAACTGGTGTAGAAGTCACAGATCCTGGTTGATAATTTTTAAAGAATTCAATCCATGAAGGTTCGACTGAAGTTGGATCGGCTTGATAACGCTCGTACATCTCTTCGACGAGCCAATCGTTGGCTCCGAAATCTGCCGACACTAGCCACTCCTTCTTCACGATTAACGCGGAAAAAAACGTTTAATGCGTGGCTAAGACTATCGGCTGAGCGTGGCTTGAATAAATACTCCATCGCCAATCTGAGGCGCGATATTGAGCACAATTACTCTGGAAGTGGGTGCCAGAAAGCCAATCTCAGCGCGACAGTGCCCGTCTTCGTTGGCAGAGTTGGCACATGCATTCAGAAACTGCCCCGACATCAAGACCACTGGCGATCGTGAGCGGCGGCAGCCGTGGTCTGGGCTTTGCAACAGCGCGCGGTTTAGCAACTGCCGGCTTTGATCTAGCACTTATCGCAAAAGATCCACAGCGGTTGGAAAGCGCTCGCCAGAGTTTGCTCAATGAATTCGCAGCAACACAAACTGGGTTAACGATCACAACTCACGCAGTTGATTTAGAAGATCAAGTTGCCACTCGAAGCGCGGCAACACAAATCAGTGAAACTCTCGTAACGCCAAAAGCGCTCGTTCTTGCCCACGGAGTGATGAGTGAAAAGATGTCAAAGACTCTGCGCACAACCGATGCGGAATGGAACCGCGTTGTCAACATTAATTTAAATTCTGTCTTCATCCTGGTAAATGCGATTGCACCCGCGATGGCCGAAGCGCGCGATGGCCGCGTTGTTATTTACTCCGCATGTTTAGGTCGTATGTCAGGGCCAGGAAATGCTGGGGGACTTGCACCGTATCGAATTAGTAAAGCTGGCGTGAATGCACTTGTGCGAAATCTTGCGCACGAAACTGGACTTGGCGCTCGCGGATTTTATGTTGATGCGATCTGCCCAAATCACACTCGCACGGACATGGGTGGACCCGATGCACCGCGTAGCGTCGAAGAAGGTGCCGAGACCGCAATTTGGTTAGCAACTTCAAATATTTCAGAACGCGGCGCAGATCAAGTAACAGGACTACTTTGGGAAGATCGAAAGATCGTTCCCTTTTAAATAACTTAGATTTATTTGTCTTTTCCTTCAGGAACTATTGCGATAGCTAAATATAAAATTAACAGCGAAAGAATCAAAAGCGGGATAGCGCCGATTAGGAAATCGCCCTGGAACTGATAGCGCGCAACGCCTAGGGCAATTAAATTTGCCAAGACTGCCGGAGCTCTTCCCCAGTTCTTCTTCGCAGCAAATGCACGTCCACTTGCCAATAAACCAAGTCCACCCACAAGCGAGAAGAGCAGCACACCCATCAACGGCGGTAGTTCACGATCTTCATGAGTAATTCCCATTACGCCCACCCAGATTCCTAGGGCTAACACGATCGCTCCTTCTATATATAGAAGGGCGGACACGATGGAACGCATGCGCGCTTGCTTGGCAGGATCGGTGCTCATAAGTCAGAAGGGTAGCAGCATGAACTTTGCGCACGATGGTTTGCACGATGGGCTAACTCGATTGGCTGCTCCACCACATTTTTATGAAATCTTAAGACGGGAAATCGCGTTAACCAATCGAAATTTTACTGATCTCACCGCAATAAGAGTAATTCTCAATTCAAAGATGCCGCTTTACGAGGCTACCTTGATCTCTTTTGCTGATTTAATCACAAACTCTTTTCGCTACGAGGATGCAAAAGCCAGGCTAGGGGAATTTGAATTTGGGATTCTGATTCGCGGAGATGAAGCACTTGCTGACCAATTGAGCAGACGGCTTGTTTCAAGCTGGACTATCGATGGTACTCCGGACTCAACCATTTCCTATGCCTCTGCCAAATATTCTGAGGGAGAATCAGCGATTAGCTTCATCAATCGATTAGATGACCAAGTTCTCATCGAGAGTGATTTCTGAGAATAAAACTACTAACAGTAAACGTTTATAGAAAAATATCCACACCTAATCTAGAGCGGACAACTTTCACCTAGTCTTGCCAATACCTTCGCGCCATGGAGTTAGACGTCGCGTTTGGTCCAATTGCAGATTTGATTGCTGATCCAACAATCGAAGAGATCTGGATTAACTCGCCACAAAGAATTTTTATCGCTCGAAACGGTTTGAGCGAACTTACCAATCTTGTTTTGACTTCAAATGAAGTACGTGAATTAGTAGATCGGACTCTTATTTGGAGTGGCCGACGGCTTGATTTGTCACATCCATTTGTTGATGCGCGACTCCCAGATGGAAGTCGACTACATGTGGTAATTCCAGAGATAACTTCACAACACTGGGCGGTAAATATCCGCAAACACTTACTTCAACATCTAACCATTGAAAATTTGGCTGAACGCGGTGCAATGAACTCAGATATTGCACAGACTCTGGAAAACGCTGTTCGGGCAGGGTTAAATATTCTTGTAAGCGGTGGTACGCAATCTGGGAAAACAACTTTGCTTAATGCGCTAGTAAGCGCCACACCAATCCACGAACGCGTTATAACTATAGAAGAAGTCTTTGAATTGAAACCGATGCTTCCAGATCTTGTCGCCCTTCAAACAAGAAGCGAAAATCTACAAGGAGAAGGAGCAATTCCATTAAGAAGGTTAATTAAAGAAGCGTTAAGAATGCGCCCTTCACGAATTGTTGTGGGAGAAGTGCGTGAAGCAGAAGCGCTAGATCTTCTAATAGCTCTTAACTCAGGCTTACCTGGAATGGGAACTCTGCACGCCAACTCTGCACGCGATGCAATCACCAAATTGCAGACATTGCCACTTCTGGCTGGTGAGAATATCTCTCATAAATTCATTGCACCGACGGTGGCGTCAGCTCTTGATCTAGTAGTTCATATGTCCCTTAGTGCCGACGGAACTCGTCGGATAAAGGAAGTAGCTTCCGTAACTGGGAGGTTTGAAAACGAACGTGCCGAGATTGAATCGCTCTGGAGATGGAATGGCGTCGACTACGAACGAGGAATTGGAGTCATTGGAAATGAAGAAAAGTTTTCAGCGGCAGGAATCCCCTTGGAGAGTTGGTGGAAACGCTAATGATTTTTTCAAAATTGAAGTCAAGCAATCTCTATTTGCGATCCCTCATTATCGGTGCATTTATAGCATTTTTTGTTTTTATGATCACCTCCTCTTTAGTTATAGCCATTACATTTATGTTCTTGAGCACTGCGATCGCAATAGTTTCTTCTAAGCGAACAAGTAATAAAAGATTTGAAGCGATGAACGCCGCCTGGCCTGAAGTAATTGATCATCTAATTACTGGCATTCAGTCAGGGCTATCAATAAATGAATCACTTGCAGGATTGGCGACCCGCGGTCCCGAGATTCTTCGACCACTTTTTTCAGATTTTGCTACAACCATGTCCAAAAGTGGCGACTTCAAGTTCGCGTTAATGAAGTTAAAAAGTGATTGCGGGCAACCAGGCAGTGATCAAATCTTTGAATCCATCTATATATCTAAAGCATTGGGTGGTTCTGAGTTACTCACAATTTTGCGAACAGTTGGTACTTTCTTAAGACAAGACTTGGCGCTACGACGCGAAATTGAAGTCAAACATGGATGGATAAAGAACTCTGCTCATCTCTCAGCGGCAGCGCCTTGGATTCTCCTCTTACTTCTCTCTACTCAACCGGCGACATCGCGTGCTTTCTCAACAAACTCAGGAGCTCTAGTGCTCTCTTTCGGCGTAGCCATGACAGCACTTGCATATGTCTGGATGGCTAAATTGGGCAAACTTCCCGAAGTTCCACGAGTATTTGGTGAGCGATGAAAAGCTCGCTTTTGGTTCCAACTTTGCTCGCAACAGCAGGTGCACTATCAATTGTCTTTAATTCGAGCCCCAAAACCGAACTCTCGACACGGATTGCAAAATCTAAAGATCGCACAAGCACTTCTAGTCGTCTATCAGAAATTGGTCTCGATAGTTCTATAGATTTTGAAAAATTTAGAACCAAGCAGATTGTGTACTCAGCTTCAATAGGATTTCCCAGTTTACTAATTTCAATATTACTTGGCATATTCCCTGTCAGCGCTCTTATATTTGCCTCCGCCATTTCAATTTTCGTATTTTTAGCAATCGACCGTAACTTAACCCAGAAGGTTAAGAAACAGCGCTTAATGATCGATTCAGAATTTCCTGCAGTAATTGAAATGTATTCCCTAGCACTTTCGGCAGGTGAGACTCCACTCGTCGCTATGGAGCGAATATCTAACAGTGCAAGAGGCTCATTAGCAAAAGAGTTCGCATCGGTGGTTGCACAAGTAAAGTCTGGAAAGGCTTTTCATCTTGCCCTAGATGAAATGGGTCGTGGAATCGAATCACTTTTAATTCGCAGATTTATTGATTCACTAATTATTGCGACTTTACGAGGTGCACCACTTACTGAGGTTTTACAAAGACATGCCCAAGAAGCCCGAGAAGCACAGCGAAACCGTGTTATGGGTGCCGCAGCTAAGGCTGAGATTTCGATGATGGTTCCAGTTGTATTTCTCATTCTTCCGATTTCAATTCTCTTTGCTCTTTGGCCTTCTTTAGCCAATCTCAACTTAATCGCGGGTGCATAAATTAATTTCCATAAATTATGGAAATTAAAGAGATAAGAAAGCGGGTAGAAATGAAGTTGTTCGGATTAAAAATTAGCCTGAAAGTTCTGGAAAGATATCAAGATTTCTACAAGTTATTGCAAAGAAATGTGCGACTCCAGCGATTGACTCAAACACTAACTTCAGAACGTGGGGATGTGCCTGGTTGGGTATTGGTGGTATTAATGACTACAGGACTGGTAACCGCAATTTGGACAATCGCAGCCCCTCGCTTAACTAGTATTTTAAAGAACTCGCTCGATGCTATGAATGGGATTAGATAGTGTTTAAGGCGTTCATTAAAGATGAATCTGGAAATATCGAAAGTGCAATGGTTTTAATTCCGCTCCTCCTCCTCTTTCTTTGCAGCATCCAACTAGTCACTGCTATTCAAATACGAAACTTTGATCAGAGTGAGGTTCAAAGCCAGGCATCTTCGAGGGCTATTTCAGGTGCTTTTGCCGAAACAGATTCAATTCTAAATATTTTATCCAGTAACTCCTTCGAGGATCAGCAAATGCTCATAGTCTCAAAACGTCGTGACATCCCGATTCTTATTCCAGGTTTGAGCAAAGTGCTTGGTGGAAGGTTACAGAGTGAAGTCACGGGTTTAGCAGTTATTGAGAACCGCCCGTGATCGCTTTCCTAAAGGATGAAAATGGAAGTGCTAGCGTCGAATTTGTTGCACTAGCTCTACCACTATTTATCCCACTATTTATATTTTTACAGCAATTCGCCGGTGTTAGCGCGGAAGAGAATATTGCTCGAACTTTGGCTCGAGAAGGTGCGCGAGCGTACGTTTCGAGTTCTAACGGTCAGAGTGCAGAAGAAATGATGAATAAAGTAATTATGATTGCTGGAAAAAAGTTAGGTCTTACGGAAGAACAATTCGATCGCTTGGCGATTGGATTAGAGTGCAGTGATTCACCCTGTCATTCACCTAACGGTAAAGTTCAAGTAACTATTCACTTCAGCGCTAATTCGCAATTTCGAGCCGTCACTGCTTCGGCACAAGAATATGTTTCACCGTGGACTTAAAAATTCGTTTCTGCAGGGATGAGACAGGCTCAATCTCTTTATTGGTGCTTGCTTTTTTCCTAATTTCTGTTGCTACATCTTTGGTTATAACCGATGTTGCTGCAATTACTATTGCAAAACGTTCACTTACCCAAGCAACCGAGGCCGCTGCACAGCGGGGAGTTAGAAATTTAAATCTCGAGGCCTATTATTCGGGTGAGTTTGATCTGAGCACTATGGTGGGAAACATCTTCGGTGTTGGGCCAAATGATCCAGGTGTACCGATTGATTGCTCTAAAGCTTTAGGAGATTCTCAAGGCGCACTAGCCGATTGGGCTGGTGGACCCAGATCTTTAAGGAGAGTTGAGTTAAGCGAGATCGCGATAAGAGATATCCAATGCGATGGTTTCGGAATCCAATTATTTACGGCAGCGACTGCACGTCTACCAATTGTTATTCCATTCTTAAAGATAGAAAAAATTGTCGTAACAGCGCGGGTTTCAACTACCAATAGACGAAAAGCAGGTTTCTCTCCATTCGGTATTAGGGTTTTCTAGTACTCGCTATCCTTACTCCATGGCCCGTGAATACGATCTCGAGATTGCTGCGATAAGCGCAACTCTTGTATCTATAGAAAAGGTCTTGGATCTGCCAAAGCTTGAAGCAGAAGCGGTTGAACTTGAGGCGGCGGCTGGTGTTCCGAATTTGTGGGATGACCCGGAAGTGGCACAGAAGGTAACGAGCAAGTTATCTCGAGTGCAAAGCACAATTGCGCGCTTAAAAGGTTTGCGCAGACGCGTGGAGGATCTACCTATTCTCTTTGAATTAGCTACATCTGAGCCAGATGGATCAGCACTTGCTGATGCAGAAGGCGAATTAGATTCGGTTGTTAAAGCGATTAGCGAACTTGAAGTTACTACTTTGCTAAATGGTGAATATGACGATCGCGATGCTTTGATCACGATTCGTTCTGAAGCCGGTGGCGTTGAAGCTGCGGACTGGGCGGAAATGCTTATGCGCATGTATTTGCGTTACTGCGAACGCCACGAATACAAAGTCGACGTGCTTGAAACTTCTTATGCCGAAGAAGCAGGGATTAAATCAACAACATTTCGTGTGAGCGCACCGTATGCATATGGAACTATTTCGGTAGAGCAAGGAACCCATCGCTTAGTTCGTATTTCACCATTTGATTCGCAATCGCGTCGCCACACATCATTTGCTGGTGTAGAAGTTGTACCAGTTGTGGAACAGAGTGATCACATTGAAATTGATGAGAAAGAAATCCGCGTAGATGTTTATCGCTCATCTGGCCCTGGTGGTCAAGGTGTTAACACAACCGACTCTGCTGTTCGCTTGACTCATATCCCAACTGGCATTGTTGTCTCTTGTCAGAATGAAAGATCACAGATTCAAAATAAGGCAACGGCAATGGCCGTCTTGCAATCCAAGTTATTAGAACGTCGTCGCCAAGAAGAACAAGCCAAGATCAATGCTTTAAAGGGCGATAATTCTGGCTCTTGGGGAAACCAGATGCGTTCCTACGTTTTGGCTCCGTATCAAATGGTTAAGGATCTGCGAAATAACCACGAAACAGGAAATACTTCTGCAGTATTAAATGGTGAAATCGATGATTTCATCGAAGCGGGAATTCGCTGGCGCCGATCTAGCGCTTCCTAATCTCACTGGTTCTTTCACTTGTTGAGCATATTAATTTGATTAGGTAATTCTTTTCACATTGAGCGCAATTCACGCATAGATCTGCGGTGAAAAAACCTGTGAATTGACGCAATTCCCATCGATATCAGGCGCTTTTGGCCGATCTATACATAAACTAGGACTCAGTACGGCGCTCTTACCCCTCGTATCCGATTGAGACGCCAAAGAAGAACGAAGGAGTTCGTGTGATTCGCTTTGAGAATGTGACGAAGCTTTACCCAGGTCAAGATCGCCCGGCGCTAGATACAGTTTCATTGGAAATTGTTAAGGGTGAGTTTGTCTTCCTTGTTGGTCTTTCAGGATCCGGTAAATCAACTTTCCTTCGCTTGATCTTGCGCGAAGAGCGACCAACCGCAGGAATCATTCATGTCGCCGGAAAAGATCTCGGTAAGTTAGCAAACCATAAAGTTCCTGAACTACGTCGCCAAGTTGGAACAGTCTTTCAAGATTTCCGTTTGCTACAGAATAAAACAATTGCTGAAAACGTTGCCTTCACATTGCACGTGCTTGGGTATTCAAAGCGCGAGATCGAACGCGAAGTTCCTGAAGTTTTAGAGTTGGTTGGTTTGGAAGATAAAGGCGATCGCATGCCAAATGAGATCTCAGGTGGAGAACAGCAACGCGTAGCAATTGCTCGCGCTTATGTAAGCCGCCCGGCAATCATCATCGCCGATGAACCAACTGGAAACCTTGACCCAGCCACATCAGTTGGAATTATGAAGTTGCTAGATCGCATTAATCGCGAGGGCACCACGGTATTGATGGCTACCCACGATGCGGGAATCGTTGATCAGATGCGCAAGCGCGTTATTGAGTTAGATAGCGGCCACGTTATTCGTGACCAAGTGCGCGGTGTATATGGATACACGGGCTAAGCGGATCTAAGGGGATAGGGTAAATACATGCGCGCCGGATTTTTATTTAGCGAAGTTCGAATTGGTCTTCGCCGTAACCTAACGATGACCTTTGCGGTGATCGTTACTACCGCTATCTCGCTCTCACTTCTTGGCATCGGCTTACTTTCGAATTCACAAGTAAATGCGATGAAAGATTATTGGTATGACAAGATCGAAGTTTCGGTCTATCTCTGCGGTTCACTTTCAGAGTCACCAAGTTGCGCCGGCGGTGTTGTTAATGCAGATCAACGCCTGGGGATTAAGGGCGACCTCGAAGCTTTGCCAGTCGTGCAGAGCGTTTTCTACGAATCACAGTCTGAGGCATACACACGTTTTCAAGAGCGCTTTAAGGATTCTGCAATCGCGCAAAATGTGACATCAGATCAACTTCCAGAGTCATTCCGCGTTAAGTTAAAGGATCCAACTCAATATGCAGTCGTGGTCAGCGCATTTTCTGGCCGTCCTGGCGTTGATGTTGTGCAGGATCAACGAAGCATTTTGGAAAAGTTCTTTAAACTTTTAAATGTGCTCCGCAATGGTGCGCTCTTAGTTGGACTCTTCTCGGTATTAACTGCTGGATTGTTAATTTCAAATACTTTACGTATCGCAGCATTTAACCGTCGCCGTGAAACCGGTGTGATGAAGTTGGTCGGTGCATCTTCTTGGTCTATCCAGCTCCCATTCTTACTTGAAGGAATTATCTCTGCGCTAATCGGTTGGGTATTTGCAACTGGTTTGTTGGCGGGGCTAAAGAGCGTGGTTGATTCAAAGGTCGCACCTTTACTTACCTTCACCAACTTCTTTGGTTGGAATGAAGTTTGGGTCGCCTCTGCTTGGCTATTACTCGCGGGCTTAGGTGTTTCAACGATCGCATCTCTTGTGACGTTGCGCCGTTATCTCAAGGTCTGATCGAGTACTGCCGTGGTGAAAGAGGTTGGTCGAAAACTCATCGCGCAGAATAAGAAAGCACGCCATGATTATTCAATTGAAGATGTTTTCGAATGCGGAATTGTCTTAACAGGTACCGAAGTTAAATCCCTGCGCGCTGGTCGCGCTTCATTGATCGATGGTTATGCCACAGTTGAAAATGGCGAACTCTGGTTGGCCGGCGTTCATATTCCTGAATACACCCAAGGGACTTGGACGAATCACGAAACAAGACGCAAACGTAAGTTGCTTGTGCATTTGCAAG
>Ga0209355_1001035_pt1 | contig 16029 bp, 19 predicted proteins | sample LauGreSBDMM110SN_3_FD_187563 | JGI IMG/M metagenome (GOLD analysis project Ga0209355, IMG submission 187563) | Freshwater lake microbial communities from Lake Michigan, USA - Sp13.BD.MM110.SN (SPAdes) (version 2) | ecosystem: Environmental > Aquatic > Freshwater > Lake | place: Lake Michigan...
AAATTTCCTTGTTTCTAACAAAGTAAATGTTACTATTAGCGAAAGTAATGTACTTGACATAACCGATGACAAAAAAACATACGGGTTTGATAATATTTCAAAGTTTGGAATTACAATCTTACAAGTTATATTTCAGGTAGCATTTATTGGTATGATTATTAATATTATTATGGCATCGCGTAATGGTGGCATGAGCGGTGGCAATGGTGGCGTATTCGGTATGACAAATTCAAGAGCAACTCTTTTTAATCCTACGATGGTCAATACGAGTTTCGCAGATGTAGCAGGAGCAGAAAATGCGAAACGAGATCTAAGTGAAATTGTTGATTTTCTCAAATTTCCAGATAAATATACAAAATTAGGTGCTCGTATTCCTAAGGGTGTTCTGCTATATGGTCCGCCTGGTTGTGGTAAAACTCTACTTGCTCGCAGTGTAGCTGGTGAGGCAGGTGTGCCCTTTTTTTCTACATCGGGATCATCTATGGTAGAAGTATTTGTAGGTGTTGCTGCTGCAAGAATTCGCGATATGTTTAGCAAGGCAAAAGAAAAATCACCTTGTATTATCTTTATTGACGAGATTGATGCTATTGGCAAAGCACGGAGTATGTCTATCGGCAGTGGTGCTAATGACGAACAAGATCAGGCATTAAATCAACTACTTACAGAAATGGACGGTTTTGATGTAAATCATGGTGTCATTGTTATAGCAGCCACGAATCGCCCAGATATTCTTGACGAGGCACTTACACGACCTGGTCGTTTTGATCGTCGTATTTCTGTAGAATATCCTGACATGAAAGGGCGTATAGATATATTAAATGTACATACAAAGGGAATACCTTTATCAAGCGATGTCAATCTTAAAAAACTGGCAAAAAATACAATTGGTTTTTCGGGAGCAGATTTAAGGAATCTTTGCAATGAAGCAGCAATTTATGCCGCGCGAACATCCAGTGATACGGTTTCCAATGAGAATTTTGATCAGTCTCTTGAAAAACTAACCATGGGTGAATTACGAACAGGTATGGTTATTAGCGAACAAAAAAGAGAAACGATAGCATATCACGAGGCAGGTCATACACTCCTGGCTTTGATTGTCAGCGATTTTGATAGTATCCGGAAAGTAACGATCACACCAAGGGGTAATTCAGGAGGAGCTACTTATTTTGAACCAAATGAAGATCGTATTGATGGTGGTCTTTTATCACGAGAATATCTACAAAATAAACTGATTGTATCTCTTGGTGGAAGAGCAGCAGAAGAAATAGTATTTGGAGAAATGAAAGTTACAACCGGTGCCAGTGGAGATTTTGAAATCGTTACAAGTATCGCTACGGATATGGTATGTCGTTATGGTTTCAATGAACAGATAGGACCCATGTTTATAGATGAAAATAAGCCGATGAATGATATGGATCTTGAAGTTAGATTCCTTGTAGATAACGCGTATAAAAAAGCAGTACAAATGCTGGAAGATAATGAATTTTATTTACACCGGATTGCGGATGCTCTTTTAGAAAAAGAGACGATAGATGAAAATGATCTTGGTCATATAATTGAAGGCTTACAATGTAATCTTGTGGATAATCCAAATAATATGGATAATATAGAAAACGAAGAGCCGTTTGATCTTCTTGATAGTATTGCTAAAATTGAACATTCAATGGAAAAAGATACCAGTGATTAAAAGGGAGGAGATGGTTATTTATGAATTCCTTCACGAGCTAACTTGTCCGCCTCATCATTGTATATACTTTCCCAATCTTTCCTCCCTGTATGAGCTCGCACATGTTTAAAGATGAGAGGACGAGAATTACTGTCAATCTGTTTAAGAAGATCTTGATTTAGCACTGGTTTTTTATTACTTTTTTTCCAGTTATTACGCTTCCATCCAGATAACCATTTCGTAATTGAATTTATAAGAAGTTCACTATCAGTATAAATATAAAGGGGTTTTTGGTGCGTAGGTTCAATAATATCAGCAATTTTTTGTGCCTCAATTAGAGCCATAAATTCTGCACGATTGTTTGTCTGGTCCGTTCCAAATAGACGCTTACTTACATCAAATCCGCGATTATTAGGCCATACAACTCCGTATCCTGCTTTCGCGCGTAAAGATCCGTTATTGCTGCAGGCTCCATCTGTAAAAACGACAAGTTGATGTTCGCATTTTGTTTCTATAATATTGTTTGCTTTATAGTCGGTCATATTCATATGGTATTCCATCGGGATTTGTAGCATTTCAAGTAGGCTTTTTTTAACCTTCGGTTGATTTACTTTTTCAACATTCGTTACAGCAGGCATTGTAAGATATGTAGCTTCAATGCCGAGTTGTGCAATTACACTTCGTGGCTTATTTTTATTCATATTTTATAGAATATAGCTCTGTTTTATATCTTTCACATAATAAAAACCGTACTTTATTATAAAAATTGATAGTATAGTTATAAAATAAGGTTTACATATAAACATATACAATGCCTTTACCGGGATGGCTTGTAGAACAAGCACACGAAGAATGGGTACAAGATCAAAATGACTTTAATGAGTGGTTAATTTCGGTAGAACAACAAATAAAGGAAGAAGAAACAGTTCAACCTGTTCAATATTCTACAAGACGAAAACCTAAAAATATAAGACCAAAACGATATTCTAAAAATTAAAATATAAAAAATAAAAATAAACTCTATTTTTATTTTTTATTATTTATATTATTTATATTATTATTTTTTGTCTATCAATAAATTAGCGGTACATAGTCAGTACAATGATGATAAACCTACAGAGAGTAATAGTAGCAGCAACATCTCTTATAATAATTGGACTTGTTGTTATTATTGTCCTTCAATACAGGCGCATTGAGAATTTTATGAATATTGATAAAAATACAGATCTGTTTGGAAAAACCATATCAGAAATGGAAAAAAAGTATGCTTCCAGTTGCGAAGCAGAATGTAAAAAAAATCCGGCATGTACAGCAGCGGTTATAAAAGATGACGGTACTTGTCTTCTCAAATCAACTATTGGCGAACAAATACAAGACGCCACTTCTGCGGCAATAAGATATCCTTGCGAACTTTATGACGATATTGAATTCCGCGGTAAAGGCATAACGATTGATATAGGTCGCTATAATCTTTCAGATCTACAGAAGAAAGGTTATAGTGATAAATCGCTCAAATCAATAAAATTGAGGGATGGATATAAAATTACGGTATATGATAAGAATGGATTTAGCGGAAACGATGTATCTTTTACAACAAGTCAGCCCGATTTGAGTGTTATTATCCGTGATCCAAGACCAGAGCCGACTATTAAATGGGATAAAGCAGTTTCATCTATCATACTACAGAGAGTTTAGAGGGACATTACTACTAAAAAATATAGAGTGGTTAATTTCTAACTTATTTTTCACAAACATATAGTAATAAGATAAACATATCCTTGCTATTATGTCATCTACACTATATCAGGTAAATGGCAAGAAGATACATACGAAAACATATTACATCAATATTGATTCAAGAGACCGTGACAGAACATTATGGCCTTTTAGTAGTCAGTTTGAGGTAAAGCTTGATCCCCCGGATCCATTCAATGGAGCACAAATCCAACGAAGCTTTAAGAATGTTATCAGCATCGAGCTAATGAATTCCGTATTTCCAAATACAATTAATGTACTTGATATGCAATATTTGTATCTCAATATTCGCGAAATAGAGGGTATTATAGATACCACCTGTAATGGAAAACGCTTTTTCGCTAAATTATTACCACAACACGCGATAGGTTCGTTCCTTTATAACTACCAGGATATGGGCGATCGAGCAAGGAAGATATATCCTTTCCGCGGAGCAAGACTTGATAAGATGACAATTGAACTAAGAGACCCTTCAGGTAATATTGTAAATTTTGGCAACGACAATGGTGCTAATCCAAATGCCCAACTTCAAACAAGCTTTTCATTCAAAATAATTGTTGAACAAAATAACAAAGATTAAATGATTTATGATTATACTCTGCTTAAAAAATAAGTACTACTGTAATCTAATATAAAGGGCATGGATAATTGTATTATCCATACGGACGACTGGGTCGACGTGATCCATAATAAAGATGAATATAGCGACTGTTTTGATATTCCCACGGAAGCAGATCTTGATAATCTTTCATCAAATGATGTTGCAAAGATATCAAACGGATTTGAAAGATTCTTTGTTCGTATAAAAGAGGTTATTGATAATACCATTATTGGCGTTGTAGATAACCATCTTGTTGGCAAATATGACTATGATTTTAATGATACGGTTCGTTTTGAAAAGAGAAATATATTTATGTTAAAAAAGAATGATACGACAAATGATATTAAAAAAACGAAAAACAAGAATGCCCGTCGTATGTTAAAGATACTTGGAATAGATCCTAAACAACAAAGCAAAGAGGCTATGGCAGTGTTGTCTATCATAGATAAAAATACATAATGCTTGTATAGAAAACACATGCAAGTCATCACCACTGAAGTAGTTCAAGGTCTTCGTGACGCTATAGCAAATCGTGCAGATCTTATATCAAACCCAATGAATATCGTTGGTGTTGGTATGCAACTGATGAATAAGTACCCTACTCTATCTGGTACGGAAAAGAAGGCCCTCCTCATAAAAGGTCTTACCAGTCTTGCCAGCGGTAAAGATGGGATTCTGGGAACAGCAGATGATGTTATACCTAAACCAATTATTGATACAATTACTACACTTGTACAAGGAAACTTGATCAATGATGTGATTGGTCTTCTGGTAGATACTTCTAAGGGACGCTTTGATATTACAAAGGCTATAGGCGTTGCTATGGAGGCGAAAGGCGTATTCGCAAGTTGCTTCGCATTTCTAATGACAAAGAAGACGCCGGTAAAACCCCTTAAGTCTAAAAAATAATTTAAAGAAATATCAACAATGTAATATGGTCCCGTGATGAAGCCCGGTTATCATACTCCTCTTATATGCAGAGCGCGTAGGTAGGGAGCCTCCCCGGTTCAAATCCGGGCGGGACCATTTTTATTTTTATTATTATAATCGTAAATCGCGATCATAATACTTTGCGTATTGGTTATTGGTTATTGGTTATTTGGTTATTTGTTATTGTTTATTATTTATTACTTTGCCAAATTATGTGTTTGCGTAAGAGTAATACCGTAAAGTCCTCCTTTTAATATATTGTCAATTACATTATCTACACCCGGCCAAGCAAAGAATACCAATATGGTAATAAATGTGGCCAAAAGAACATCTACGGTATAATGGATTCGTGATGCTATAATAAGGACCAATGCTATACCGACAGCTATTGTAACAATGAATTTTTCAAGAACTGATTTTGATAAATAAAGTATAAATAGAAGAGCCAATACGGTATGAAGTGTATGACCTGAATATATAAGATCTTTGCATTCTTTCCAACCTTTTTGGAATACACGATATCGTATTGGATCACCTGGCTTCCTACTTGAACATTCTGGTCGTGCAGGAGGTATTTGTGTTACCGTAAACATTGCCACTCTACCTACGAAAAGGATTGCCACGATCCATAGATAATTTTCAAGAGCTTTTGGATATCTTATACCCCAACGCAATACGAAATAAGCTACAATCGATACTACAGCAATATCAGCATAAAGCTTTGGAACAAGAGGAAGAACATTATGTCCGCGATCATACAATGGTGGCGTATCCATTACATACGACACCGTATTCTCAGTAGCAAACTGATTTGTATATCCTACTGCTAAATATACGAACAAAGCAACGGCAATACCTTGCCATGTTTCTAATTTAAAGGTCATTAATATAGACTTGTTCTATTCTATTCAGTTTCTATATTCTGCTATGATATTATAATTTTGATTTCTCATCAACAAATACCGTTTGAACATGGCTCAACATACCATTCCTTTCGCAAGTACGGAAATGAACATGAGGACCTAAGGTTTTACCTGGAACATTGTATGCAGCTGGTTTTCGTACACGAAGAACAGCAGTGCCGTGTTGATCTGCCTTTACAACACCCGCATTGCTATATTCCGAGTAAGCAATGATAGGGTCTGCCTTTATATTATCACCTTCCTCTGCTCCCCAATAGATTACATTCACATTTGGTTCTACCTTAACTGTTACGGATAAATCAGCATTATCTGGTGTCTTCTGCATCATAGAACCACATGGGTATGCACTTCTTCCTAGGAAAGGAAGATAGTAGTCTCTGGCAAAGAAGTAGAACAGAGCAGATATACCTACTAAGCAGTACACAACGGTATCCAAATGTTCAAAGGTGTGATCATTGATCCACTCTACCAGATTAAAATCAAAGAAGCCTATAAGACCCCAGTTCAATGCCCCTATCACAATCAATGTTCTCATGACGATATCCGCCCAAATTGCCATATGTAGTTTATCCATTTATATTCTATTATATTCTATTATATAATAACTAAAAGAAAAAGAACTATTTATATTTTTATTTATACGGATCCAGATGGACCCATAGGTTTTTGTAGTTTTGTTTGAAAACGGGTAAGCATTTGTTCGGCTGTCTCATGATTACTATCTGTTTTCTTTACACGAAATCGCGATGTTATAAAGTGCCTAAAAAATGGAGAACGAATATCGTATATCATAATGCTACTACAAATTTACTTTTTATTTTTGTCAAATAAAACATGCCCTTTTTGCTTGATTTTTTGCTTTTCTATTTCTGCTTTTTTTATACTGGCAGTTGTTAATTCAGACACTGTTTTCGGTGTATCACGCGTGATTCTTTTTAATGGACGACATAAAGGATATGTACCTTTTGAAGTCGCTTCTTTACGACCACATTCCTCATAACCGACAATATTACCGTTCTTGTCCTTGATTGGTTTGGTAAGATTTACCCATTTCTCACGAAACCATCGTAATAGACCTTGATTTTTCTCTTTCGGCTCTGAATAGACGCCTCCGCGTTTCTTATATTCGGCCACAATCCATGATGACTTATATATACTGGTTGGTGCTAGAAACTTCTTATCCGCTTCCTTCTTTACCTTGCTGTATAGCTCTTGATCAACGGGTGTAGGCATATCTCTTACCATAACAATGATAAATTATTGCTTAGGTACTTAATAATAAAATAAAAATTTAGCGAATGATACTATTTTTGACATTCTTTTGATTGTGTAGTTATTTCACACATATTGTTGGGGAAATCAAGAATACTAACCTGAGGTAATACGCGGCAGAAAGCATTATTTAGATAATTCCCTTTACGACCGAGCATAAGACAATGTTCCTTTCCGCGATCAGCAAGTTGTGTCATACGAGAACAAGCGGGATATTGAAGCATATAGCGGAGCTTTGTTGTTTCTTGATCTGCTTGTATCTTTGCCAGTTCAATTTGTCGTTGGCATGAAATTTGATTTGACTTCTCGGAGCACGATGGATCGTACGACATTCTATTATACTTTTGAGAGATAAAATTAGCGCGTCGGGCTATGTCTGTTATAATGATAACTTTTTTACTCATCAAAATATAGAAAGGTATGCCATCGTACAAATTTACAAAATCCAGTTCGGGCGAGATAATGCCCTATATAGAATCGGGTAAATGCGTAGTCTTACATTATATGAATGGATGCATACATTGCGAAATGTTTATGCCTGTATGGAAAAAGGTTTGTTCCTATTATACAAACAAAAAAGGATATGTACTCATTACGGTTGAATCCAGCGATATGACAATGCTTCCTACAAGTATGCAAAATGTTCAAGGATTTCCTACACTTCGGGCGTATAACAATAAAAATGCTGTTGAAGATTTTAACGATACCCGATCCTATGAGATTGTATCCGGCTTTATTGAAAAATATGCGAAAAATCCTACTTCATCTTCAAAAGAGAAGAAAGAGAAGCCAAAAGAGAAGTCAAAATCAAAATCATCTTCCACCAAAGGTGTGAAAGATAAAAAAGAGAAGAAATAATATAAACATATAAACCGTACTTTATATTATATATAATATCATAAACATGCCGAGATCCGTTTTTTCGCATAAGGCTCCATCGGAGCGAGGTTATATGGATGAACTACTATACGAAGATGATGATGAAGACGACACCACTGGACCAACCCCTACGGATGAAGAATTAGATCTTTTCCGTCAGCGTGTAGCCGAATGGACAAAAATAGATGATGTTATTCGTAAGCTAACAAATGCTATCCGTGAAAGGAGGATACACCAGAAAGCGATCACACAAAAAATAGAAGATTTTATGGCAAAGTACGGCTATGATAATTTGAATACACAACAAGGTCGTATTCAGCACAAGGTAAGACAGGTTAAACAGCCTCTAAAGCTGAACAATGTTCGCACGATGATACTTGAGAATACCGGCATCAGCGGAGAAGAGCTGGTAAAGAAGATCTTTGAAGCAGAAAGACCTGTGGAAGAAAGAAAGAGCCTAAGGCGAATTATTCCAAAAGTATCTATGAGCCTTGATATCTAATTTATTACATAGATACATTACCCCACTGTGCTATAAGAACAGCAACGAGGAAGAAAGCAATACCGAGAGATATATGCATGATATGAGGTACGCACTTGGTCATACCAAAAGCAGCGGCAAGACTGCAATGAGCGCTGTGAGGCCATAGACCCCAGAAGAGAGCGTTTATAACGAAAAAGAGGACAAATAGTAGCTTTATGATACCCATTGTATGGTTCTATTAGGTATTCACATTTATTTTGAGACTTATTGTATTCATAAAAAAATGAATACAATTACATAAATAGTACGGTATAATACATTACGATACAATACAATACAATGGGATCTAAAATGAACCTTGTCATTGTGGAGTCAAGCTCTAAAGCAAAAACAATTGAAAATTATCTAAAGTCGGCACCTGAACTTAGTAGCTATGGGACATTCCAAGTGGTTGCCTCACTGGGACATGTGGTAAATCTTCCGCCAAAAGAAATGGGTATTGATACAGATACTTGGAAAATAAAATATGTATCCATTGCCGGTAAAGGTGAGACGATTAAGAAGCTAAAAAGTTTAGTGAAAGGTTGTACTATGGTATATCTTGCGGCAGATCCGGATCGGGAAGGAGAAGCTATAGCAAAAAATCTATATGATGTTCTCGGTCTATCTTTGGCTAAGACCAGGCGCGTGACATTTCACGAGATTACCAAAAAAGCAGTAGTTGAAGCTCTATTAAATCCCCGTGATATTGATACAGATCTGGTGGATGCTCAGGAAGCAAGGCGTATTCTTGACCGCATTGTTGGATACAAGCTCTCCCCTCTTCTATGGAGGCGTTTCGCAAGTTCCGGTCTTAGCGCAGGACGCGTACAGAGTGTCGCTCTTCGTATCGCCGTAGATAGAGCAAATGAAATCAAAACATTTGAACATGAAAATAATTGGTCTATTGAAGGGGCTTTTGAAATAGGCGATGACAACGGAACACTTACGAATACGGTGTTGGAAGGAGAACTTCTTACAGATCAAAAAGCGACCGAAAGTCTTATGAAAGAGTTGGCGCGAAAAGGGAAAATATCTAAATGGAAAACTACATTCCGGGCGAAAGAGAGCAAATGTAATCCATCCGCACCATTTACAACATCTACGCTGCAACAAGAGGCATATTCAAGACATCGTATTGGAGCAAAGAGCACGATGCAGATGGCACAGGCATTGTATGAGGCGGGTCATATTACCTATATGAGAACAGACTCAACTAGTCTTTCAGATGATGCGAAGACAGCTATCCATACTTATATTGGCAAACAATTCGGTAAGGATTATATCACGCCTCGTATTTTCAAAACAAAAGTGGCCAATGCGCAAGAGGCACACGAGTGTATTCGCCCTACACATATTGATACCACAACCGATATATTACCACTAACAGATAAGATTACAACCGCACATGCTAAGCTATATGATCTTATTTGGAGAAGCACGGTGGCTTCCCAGATGCCCCCTGCTTTGTATCTTGAACTAAAAACAAAAATTACAGCGAATTCCACAGAAATGCCTATATTGAACGGTAGATCGTTTGTTGGTACAACGCGTGTTCTTATGGAGAGAGGATATTTACGAGTATGGCAACCAGATGTCGTAGAACAACCGGATATAGCAAAAGCGTTACGCGACAAGGCCAACGATACAAACGATGTCGGTATTCATACTATTCCAAAAGTATTTCGTGGAAATGGAGATGTCTCTCGACCACCCTCTCTCTTTAACGAGCCAAGTCTTGTAAAAGCGCTTGAAAAAGCAGGTATTGGAAGACCATCTACCTATGCTTCTATTATTGATAAAATATTTAGCAAAGCGTATGTATCAAAGGGGTCTAATCCGAAAACAGTCCATTCCACTGTAAGCTATGAAGCAAATATGGAAATCAAAAAAGTATCCATTAAGGAAAATACAATTACGGTAGGTGGTAGTGAAACAGACCGGATTCTTCCAACATCTCTTGGAACGAGGGTTGTTCAATATCTTGAGGAAGTAGCACCAGACGCGATTGATATTGGATTTACTGCGAGTATGGAAACAAAATTAGATAGTATCAGCAATCGCGAACTTGAAAAGAAAAGTATGTTGAATGAGTTTTACGACGACTTCATGTGTCTTCTGGAAAAAGCATCGGAGATTCAAAAAGAGAAAAATAAAGAAAAAGCAAATAGCGAAACTGGTACGGACGAAAAAGAAATACGCCCTAAAAATGTTATTCGGCAATTTGGAACAGATGCGGATATTGTACAAACAAAATATGGTCCTGCTCTCTTTGTGCCATCTGAAAAGAAATTTATCAGTATCACTCCGCTGATGGAGTGGAAAGAAAAAACAATAGAAACTTTGAAACAAACGGATATAACATTTCTAAAACGCCTACCGATCACGGTGACAAATACGGATACGGATCCCGATAAAAGTCCTTATGAAATTGCTATTGGCCGATATGGACTTTATGTAAAACAAAATGGTAAAAATCTAAGTATAAATAAGAAAATATGGGATAAAATCTACAATGGCGATATCGGGTATGATGAGATACAAGATTCTATTGTTCCGTATCAGGCGCGGCAACCGAGTTCGTCTGGACAGAAGTGGAAGCCGAATTCGACGAAGACTTGGCAGAAGAAGAAGCCTGGAACATAATTCGCAGCGCCTTTAGTTCGGTTGTAAGCTCATTCAAGATAGTTGCTATATTCTTACCATCTTTCGTCTCAAGAAACTGAGTAAGTATATAGAACATCGGTTCATCAAGGATAATGTCATTTATGTGTTCTTCATCGCTGCTATCGGACATTTGAATAAAGTTGTTCGTATATATATTTTATTGTTTAAACCGGCTTTATATCTATTTGTTTTTTGTAGCATGAATATAGATATACCTTTTTATGAATCGTTCGTACATATTCTGGTTGGCAACCGCCTTTGGAGTATTGATAGGTATATACTTGTATTTCAAGTATATAGATAAGAAAGAGCACTTTGTTGATACTGAAAATATAGATACGAAAGCAGTAGAATCGGCGAGTAATACATCTCAAAATGATAAAAAGCCCTTTGTACTGGGAACAGATTGTCCATCTGGCAACTTTATTGAAGACATTTCCGTAATTCCATACAATACAAAAATGAAATTGTATTTGTCAAGCTTTAGCACGGGTGTAATTGGTAAATCTTCTTCACCGTACTGCTCAAACCTAATGAGATGGTTTGACCTGAAAGATCCATCTGTATACTTTAATGTAAATACCGGAGCTCCACCTTCTTCCATTGTCGGTAAGGGATTGTCAATGAAAAATGTAATACTTTTAGGCCCCCCATGTGATTATCTGGCAAATGCCAGTAACCCCTTTGAATTAAGCCCATTTACACTATTCCTATACGCATCTATGAATGCTCCTGATTTTACAAATACAAATACAAAAGAGATCACTATTTTCCGTATATATGCTGAAACACCGAACAGCGTAAGACTGACTATGAAACCGTCTCAAATGACCGGTCGTACAGCGGTAGAACTTGTCCTCGGCGCCGAAAAGAACCGTTATATTTGGGATATAACTACAAGTACTTTACTTTCTAATGGAAATCCTACACTGTATGCTCTTACCGTAGATACAAACCCTGCTTCAAAAGATAAAACAGCGATATTGTATATTGGTAAGAGCAAATATACAGCAGATATTACTGTTTCTCAACCCATCAAGCTCGGTAATAGTCGTATGGAAATTAATAGTTTCGGTAGCCTAGATGCTGTTCTGTTCTCCTTCGGTTTTATTGATCAAAAACTAACAGAAACCGAAATTGATACATTGAGCGATTATATGCAGAAACAACAAACTGGTGTAGAAAGAAGAGTTATTGAAACAGCGAACCAGAAGGATAACGAATCAAAAACAAAGATTAATTCTCTTAAGAAAGAACTTACAGAATGCAAATATAAAGAGCCGGAAACTGCCAGTACAAATGAGATTGCTCATGATGGAAAAAGACGATGGATGATAGATAATCCAGAAGATGGATATGAGATAGAATCAGAATCCAAATCGGAGAAAAAAGAGTCTTTCGTTGTAGAAAAGAAATCGGTTCCAGTAGCAGCCATCATGCATAAAAACAACAATTATAATATTAGCTATCCGGAGGATATAGCTGATAATACAGAGGGTGTCTCGTCTATAAAGCCTATGAAACAGACTGTTTTAGAAAATACGACTATTCCTGTTATAAAAAAGTATAGCCCTCCTGTTGAATCTTCAAATCCCCTACCAAAATCTATTGATAAATCAAAAACATCTGCGAATATTATATCGTCGCCTCCTCAAGGTATAGATCCTCCTTATTATATTGATGATACAGATACAAATGACACCGATGTTCCGCGCGGAATCAATGCTTCAAAGCTATAAAATTATAAAATTATATAAAAGTTATTTGTATTATAAATACATAATTAAATTCGTATAAGGAACTAACTTATATTCATTTTTAGGATTAGGATTTCATCAAAAATGGAAAAAACTAAAATAAATGCCGCTATTTTCTACCTTACACAGAATACGGATGTTCGTAAGACATACTTAAAAACATCTCTGTATTTTCTGTTTAAAAACTTTAATGCCAAATATAAATATCCGGTTGTTGTTCTTCATGAAGGCGACTTTGATAATAAAGCGCAACAAGAAATCATTACAAGCGTAAGAGGATCTTGTCGTTCTCTCGTATCATTTGTACAATTGGATAAGGAAGATTTTGTAGTTCCTGATTTTATTGATAAGGAAAAGGTACAAAATATTATTGATTTGAAACCGGTTCCGTATTGGCGAAACATGAATTATCGTCTAATGTGTCGTTGGTGGATTGTACATATGCCGAAATATGCGAAAGGATATGACTATGTGATGCGACTGGACGATGATTCAATTATAGAGGAAATTATCAAGAAAGATCTATTTGAATGGGTAGATGAAAAGAAATTGGTGTATGCTTCCAATCTTATCCATGTGGACTGCGGAATATGTTGTTATGGAATGCTTGATTTCTTCAAATCTCTCTTTCCAGATCGCGGTGATTTTATAGAGAAGCTTTTTGTTCACGGAGAAACTATTACGCAATATATACATGATTTTAGGAGCGTCATTACCGTAGCATCGTCCCCGAATCTTCCAAAGATAGAAGAAAAAATTAAGCTTCCTATGCCAATTATGTATTATAATAATTTTCATATTACAAAAACATCTTTCTGGCTACGAGAGGATGTCAAAAAAACAATTGATGCTATTGATAAAAATGGATCTATTTTCTATTATCGCTGGGGAGATGCCCCTCTTCAATCTCTGATTGTTGCTACTCACGCAAAAGAGGATGAAATTAGTAGGTGTCAGTTTAAATATTCAAAGCGAATGCAGCGTGAAGCATTCCTTGGAGATGATAATATTTGGTATCAATATATGCCCGAATCCTATGATAAATCTTCATGTATTACGGAAGATGTGAAAGATGTAAAATAAACTTAAAATATAATTATTTATTTTGAAAGGATTGTTTGTATGAAAAAATCATACCATTTATCACGTCTTTCAATAAGAGAAGAAAGTTCATTATACACGCTATTATATGTGTTTTGTACGACAGATTTAATTTCAATCGGCGTTGAATCATTTATATCCAATGTCATACAAGATGAAATGTCATATTTTGATTTGATTTGATTATCTGTTATGATTTGGCATCCGGTAGAAAATGCTAATGGTACAGATGCCGACATTTTTTCATCATAATAGTCTTTATGTATAGGAATAAACATCATATATTGACAATATCCAAGGATATCTATCATTCCCGATGTGCTTTCCTCAACATGTCCTACAATATTATTATTTTCATTTATATTCATATCTACAGAATAGCGTTTTATTATATGAAATGTAATATCATTAAAATTTATAATTTTTTTTTTCATTAATTCAAGATTAAATAATCCACCATAACCGATACAAGCAACATGAATTCCATTTGATTTATCCACCATATGTTTTTTCATTTCTTGTGGTATAAGTGTATATACAGGAAGAACCCATTTATCATTGATGGTACGATCAAAACATCTTATATCTATCCGTTTTATATTTGTATGACGCCTTATTTTATAATAATGATCAATACATATAATTTTATTTTGATCCAAATTATTTTCGGGAAATACCGGGTCATCGTCGGTAAGTAAAAATATTACATCTCCTTCTATCTTTTGGTGATGATCATAAATTTCGATCTTATTATCATACTGTTTTTTATAGAAGTCAAGCCACCCTAATTGAAATACATTATTCGTATAAAGAACTGGTTTATATCCCCTAGTTATACAATATTCGATGACATGTCCAAACATTTCATAGTGAGATGTCAGACTATTATACAAAGCTACCCGAATCGTCATAGTCTTTATTTTATACTTCATATAATAATACTGCCCACATATATTCGATAAAACAGGCTCTTACTTTTTGAGAGAAATGTATAAGATCTATATCTCCTGTTTTCACAAGATCATGTACATTTTCCCATACTTTACGTGGATGCTTTCGAATACGATCCCAAGATGTAGAAAACATAGCAGCATATGTTTTTGGAATACTACCTGATGGTTTTAAAATACCAATTTTATTACACATTCGCGATACAGTAATATTATTTTCAATATAAAATTGATTTAACCAATCTTGATCCGCATAGAAACTTGCCTTAAAATGATCATCCATATCAGTATCGCACCATGTGCGCGCTTTATTTGAAAAATATGTAATATTTGGTGCTGTGCCATTTTCAATTTCACGGGAACATCCCCAACCTGTACTTGGTGGATGAGGATAGAGTGTTAGATTTTGATAGGATATGTTCCAACGATTTACATCATGAAATAGTTCTACGAAAGTAGGATTATGATAGATTGGATCACCTTGGCAAAATACGAGATGTGTAATTGTATTATCATAATTATCCCAATTATCAAGTATATATCGCATATATTTGGTAGGTTCGCATGGAACACGATCTCCTTCTTTTATAACAATACGTTCTTTCATTTTAACTGGAAGATCAATTTGTTCTCCATCGTTATAGATTATGGCAGTAATATTTGTATGATTTGTTAGAATATTATAAAGCCATTCAAGATTTTCATTATATCGAGCAACTATTATATGAATATACATGTCTATACATATAATAATTTTTGCTTTAGGCCAAATCATATCGAACCTTTGCTTCAGCAAGCGCCCGCATCGTCGCCTCTGCTCCACGTATTCCAATAATATCCGATTTAACAGCATAATAATGAGGACCTTTGTAATAATGAGGACGATAGCTCAAAGTTCTCATCGGTAATGGATCAAATAATGGTAGTCTCACCACTGTTTTTTCCCGCGTAGTATCTTTCCAATACAATGTAACAAACACGGATGGTATTATTTTTGTATAGGCA
>Ga0209355_1001037_pt1 | contig 16021 bp, 8 predicted proteins | sample LauGreSBDMM110SN_3_FD_187563 | JGI IMG/M metagenome (GOLD analysis project Ga0209355, IMG submission 187563) | Freshwater lake microbial communities from Lake Michigan, USA - Sp13.BD.MM110.SN (SPAdes) (version 2) | ecosystem: Environmental > Aquatic > Freshwater > Lake | place: Lake Michigan, USA...
GCCTAATGATTTTTATAGCTGTAACCCTTGGTTACGGTGCAGAAAATATTAGAGAGCACTACGTAGAAACTAAAAAAGCAATTATAAGTGCTGGAAATTTATATGTAGACGTTTTAGAGGACTCCGTGAGATATGAACAAACATTACAAACGAGATATTTTCAAGATAGTTGCTACGAAATTATTAAAGATATTTACAAAAAAGGAGAGATTAAAAAAGAAATCTCTGTCTTATATCTTACTTATGGAACAATTCAAACAAGACATCTTCCAATAATGAATACGATCGCATTGGACGAGGTTAAAAGTTCAGGTACACTAAAATATATAGAAGATGATAAATTAAAAGTTGCAATACAAAAGTACGCAAATATGGGGGGCGGTCTAAAATTAAGAGAAGTGCGTGAATTTGATTTTCTTGACAAGACGATTGACCCTATTACACTAAATCATTTCGATTTTGATTATTTCGGAAAATTAAATAAAGGCAATAAGGGGAAGCCGTTTCAAATAATAAATAATAGAATAGTCATTAATATACCTATGCCTCCAGAATTAAAAATTAAGAACGATGATAAATTAGATTTAGATTATTACTTTTCCGCTTTAGGTATGTTACAATTGATACGTACATCAACCAATAATAGTTATATTATAAAAACACAGAAACAGTGTCAGGAACTTTTGGCACTTTTAAGAAACTACCTAATAGAGCATGATGCGCTTAAAATAAACTCTAAAATATAATATAAGTCCTGGCCAAGTTTGGGCCAGGTTTTGTGTTTTTAAAGGGAAGTAGGGGTGAATGGATGGAATTGTTAACTTTGTTTAATTATTATATAATAAGACCTAAGGAACTAATTTTAATTTATGAAACTGTTTATAATAACCGCAATGGTCCTATTAATCAAATCACAATTGATTTTTGATTTTAATCATAATACCAATATTACTGACTGGAAAATTATTGATGATGTTGTTATGGGTGGTAAATCAAATGGTAAATTCAAAATTGACAGTGACGGAAATGGTGTGTTCTCGGGCGATGTATCACTAGAAAATAATGGTGGATTTTCTTCTGTACGATACCAATTTGAAAAAATCAATACAACAAAAGATAGCAAAGTAATTATAAGAATAAAGGGTGACGGTAAAGAATATCAATTCAGAATCAAAAATAACCGAAATACTTACTATTCATATATAACAAACTTTAAGACAACTGGAGATTGGGAAAATATCATTATTAATTTAAAAGATTTGTACCCATCATTCAGAGGGCAAACCATGAATATTCCAAACTTTACGGGAGATTCTTTTGAAGAAATTGTGTTTTTAATCGGAAATAAAAAAAATGAATCTTTTACTTTAGTTTTGGATAGAATAGATATTGAATGATTAAATCGATTAGTTATAATCTAGTTTCTGCCTTAAGGTTTGCTAAGGAATTATCAAGAAAAGAAGACGTAAAATCATTTTTAAAAAAATATATTACAAATCATTAACAGCGGCTTCTTCTGATTCATATACAGTTGAATATTTTGTCCACACCCTTTATGCTGACGTTAGACACTTGCCAACTACTTGAAATACAATGCAAATGAGGGATCAATTTAATGTGGCGAAGATGGGTCATTGAAACTTGGCGGTCCTAGGTCAAATTGCCGTGGCGCAAAGGAGTCATTATGTGTATATTTTCCACATATAAGGACTAATTAAAGATTTAAAAATACTATTATTATCAAAAAAAATTGTATTTTAATAGCTCATTAAAAATAAAATTTATGAAAAAATATCTAACAGTACTTTTATTTATTACAAATTTTTCAGCAGTAAGTGCAATGGATAAGGGAAAATGGACAGGATTTATAAGCGATGATAAATGTGCAAAGAAAGTTTATAGTAAAGACCATGCCGAATGCGCTAAAAGTTGCGTTAAGGGTGGAGCAAAACCGGTATTTGTTGTTAATGAGAAAAGCTATACAATTAGTGATCCTAAGAAGGTTGAAAATTTTATAGGAAATGAAGTAACTATTACTGGTGAGATAGATAAATCCGGTGTCCTAGTTATTGAAACAATTGAAATGAAATAAAAATAGTAAGTACCTATTTTTATTTACAGTCCACCTTTACATTTTATCTTTATTAAGCTGCCTTATATAATTTATAGAAAAACTTCAATAGTTTTTCTATAAATTATATAACATCTTACCCTAACTAATGTCTGAAGTCTATCTATTAAATAGTAGATTAAAATAAAAGATGGCTTTGTGCCCGTCGTCAAACAATGTAGACTTTTGGTCGTAGAAAGTTTCCTTATCAATAATATCTCCGGCCAGGTTTTCACCAAAACAGGTTAATTGAAATGAATTAGCTGAAGCATAAATCTATTTCAATATTTGATGATTTTTGATTAAAGCTGCACGTAATTCTGGGTAGGATACTTCCTGTGCTTGTAAATTTTTATCAATGGCAATACTAGCTGCTATTGCCGCAGATTGACCTAAAACCATAAACACAGGTTCCATTCGAATGGATCCATAAGCAATATGGGAGGATGAAAGGCAAACAGGTATAAACAAATTAGTTATTTCTGATATTTTAGGAATGATTGATTTATAGCTAATGGGAAAAGGTGCATTGACATGCGCTTCTACATTGCCTTCGTTTTTGACAAATCCATTTACATCAACGTATCGCTGAATGGGATGAGAGTCCATCTGATATGCTCCAAGGCCGATAGCATCTTCAGCTACAGCCATTGCCTCACAATTTTTTTGGGTCATCACATAATCACTCACCATTCTTCTAGCCTCCCGAATATATAATTGGTCAGTCCAACCGGCATCTGTAATAAATTCGTCTTTGCATGTTCCCCATTCGGAAACCACATCACGCACTTGCTTAGGAATTCTAGGATGATAAGACAAAGTCCACATCAAGCCTTGTTGGTACTTTTTATGCAACGCCGCGATTTTTAATCTTTCAGCGTAACTCGCTTCAGGGTAACGATAATTTTGTCCAATAAAATCTGTTGAAAAGCCCTTTTGATTATTGATATCTGTTTTTCGGTTTGGCATTGCAGAATTTATCCAAGGCACTAAAGGATCTCCATAATCATACATATTACGAATGTCACCTTTGGCGGCTTCATAATTTCGAAACAATAATTCATATTCTAATTCTTTGTAACCAACAGGTTTTTTGAAAGGAATACGATTTTCAGGAAGATTGGTCAAGGTCATGCGATAACAATAAGCTTGAATTTTATGATCGGCCTGACCATCAATCCCTGGCTTTTCAGCACTCACAAATGGCAATAATCCACTCTTAGGATTCCCCTTAACCAAGTAAGGACTCACGCCTTCTATAAAATTATGATGAATTCCGTTCCTGGATATTTTCTTCTGCAGTGTTAAATTAAAATTATTGGCTTGAACACCGTTTAAAGATTCTCCATACTGACTATTTGATTCTCTACCCACGGTATAGCTAACCCCTGAGGCTGCCATCAAATCTCCTTCATAGGTGCAATCCATAAACATTTTACCCTGGTAAATTTGTCCCGATTCCATCTGAATAGATTTTATAACTTGCTTTTCCTTTTTTACACCTGTTTTCCGATTTAATTGTTGATTATATACAATGTGAATATTAGATTCATTTTTAACCATTTCTTGATATACTTTTAATGCAACGGATGGTTCAAAAGCCCACATCGCATCCTCGTCAAAAGTATTGTAACCAACGCCCTTATAGTCCTCTCTTTTTTCCCAAATCCAATTTTCAGGCTTCTGATAATATCTTTTTACATTTTGATAAAACTCACGAGAAACACCTCCAATCGCTTGCTTGTTCCCAATATCCGTTTTACCTAATCCTCCAGTAGTTAGTCCGCCCATGCGATTGGTAGGTTCAATTAAAATTACTTTTTTACCCATTCGAGAACATTGGATGGCAGCAGAAACACCAGCAGAAGTGCCACCATAAATAACCACATCATACGATTGATTTATTTGAGCAGAAATATTAATTGGACACAAAATAACGAAGTAAATAAACCAAAAGGCGAAGGTATTCTTAAGGCTTGAAATAGGTTTTAAGAAAAGCATATGTTATTGAATTAATGTAGTATTAAATTTGATTAGATCTGAGCAAGAAAGAAAATTGAAAATATGAAAAAAATAAATCAGATAAGAAAAACGTTTTTTAAGGAAGTACTTTGAATCCCGGCCAAGTTTGGGCCAGGTTTTGAGTTTTTAGAGGGAAAACAGGGGCGAATAAACGTGAAGGGGTAGTTTGTATTGATTTCAATTGGTCTTTGTAATATAAAAAATTGTAAATTGAAGATTACTTAATGTATAAAATATGAAAAAAATATTATTCTCCATTGGCTTGTTTGCATGCACTTTAATTGCAGAACCTCTTTTTGCCCAAGACGCTGCTATGATTTATCGAAAGCTTGATTCTATTGCAGTGATTGATCAAAAAGTAATGATGCCAATGCGAGATGGTATTCGCTTAGCCACTGATATTTACCGCCCAAAGGGTGAGGGGAAATACCCAATTGTTTTTTCTCGAACTCCTTATAATTTTAATACATGGTCAGATGGTAAAATGGGAACAGGACCCCTGCAAGCTGCTTACGAAGCGGTCAGCAGAGGTTATGTTTACGTAGTTCAAAATGAGCGTGGCCGATTTTTTTCTGAAGGCGAGTGGGATATTTTAGGTACACCCATCACCGATGGTTATGATGCCCTCGAGTGGATGAGTAAACAAAAATGGAGTAATGGTAAAGTTGGTTTAATAGGATGTTCTTCTACTGCTGAATGGCAGATGGCTGTAGCTTCACAAAACCATCCTGCATTGGCTGCGATGGTTGCTCAGGGTTTTGGAGCAGGCGTAGGTCGCGTAGGTAAATTTATGGAGCAAGGCAACTGGTACCGTGGTGGTGCGCAACAAATGTTATTCACTTCTTGGTTATATGGAACACAACACGATAAAATGGCCCCCATTTTACCGAAAGGCATTCAACAAAAAGACTTACAGCGTATTCAAAAGTTTTATGACATGGCACCTGAAATGCCTAAAGTAGATTGGGCCCTAGGTTTAAAACATTTACCAGTGCAAGACATCATCAAAAATGCGCAAGGTGCTGATGGTATTTACGAAAAAATGATCGTGAGAAAACCAAACGATCCAGCTTGGTTCAATAGCGGATTGTATCATGATAACATGTCATTGGAAGTTCCGGCATATTGGTTCGTAAGCTGGTACGATGTGTCTTCTGCACCAAATATTGCTTTATTCAATCAAGTGAGAAACGCAGCTAAATCTAAAAATGTAGCAGATAATCAATACCTAGTAATTGCTCCTGTTTTACACTGCTCTTTCAAGCGCGCAACAGAAAATACCATTGTAGGTGAAAGAAGTGTGGGCGATGCACGATTAAACTACGATGAATTAACATGGGGCTGGTTTGATATGTTATTGAAGGGAGAACAAAATGATTTTAAAGCAAAACAACCTCGCGTTCGCTACTATACAATGGGCTCCAACAAATGGCAACAAGCTGAAAGTTTTCCTTTGCCTAATACCGAAATAAAAGATTTCTTTTTAGCAAGTGCAGGCAAAGCCAATACCCGAAATGGTGATGGTGCCTTATCATTGACGCCTCCTTCAAAAGATAATCCTGATGCATTTACTTATGATCCAATGAATCCAGTAGGTTCCTATGGGGGCAATGTTTGCTGTACTGGTAATGCTGTGCAAGGTGGCAGCTTTGATCAATCACAAATGGAATTACGAAATGATATTTTAGTATACACTTCAGAAGCATTAGCTGAGGGAGTTGAAATCACGGGCTTCATAGAATCTACACTTTTTGTTTCTTCCACTGGCCTAGATACCGATGTTACTATTAAATTAATTGATGTTTATCCTGATGGTAAGGCTTATAATTTAGATGAAACCATTCAGCGTCTTCGTTATAGAGATGGTTACGATAAGGAAGTTTTCATGGAAAAGAATAAAGTATATAAGGTAGATTTAACACCGATGGTGACAAGTAATTATTTTCCAGCAGGTCATAAAATTCGCATCGAAGTTTCTAGTAGTAATTTTCCTAGATTCGATCGCAACCTTAACACTGGAGGAAATAACTACGATGAGTCTAAAGGAATAGTGGTGGAGAATAAAATTCACCATTCTAAACAATATCCTTCTGTAATCAAATTACCTTTTATAAAGAAATAAATATTGTTTTCGTTACAAGTTGGGGATCAAACCTGGGTATCTTTTGCTTATCATTAAAAGTTCACTTGCAGGAAGTTGTCCAATATCAATGGGTTTGTCCTGTGGACGAAGTCCCTTTTGATTAATACGATTAAATAAACTCCAATTTAAATTATTTTAAGTACTTGCTAATATTTATCTTATTTTTTGTTTTCTTTAATCAACTTTTCTGCTTCTTGGATTATTCTTATTCTTGCCAATTGTTCAGCTTGCTGCTGAATGGTTTTCTGTTTTTGTCTGTATAACTCATATTCACTTGATAAATACGGGGCTTCTGGATATTCCCAATTATCGGTTCTAAAAAGAGGTACAGGAATAATTCTTTCTGCATCATTTACAAGATTGCCTAAGGGATTACGTGCCCAAGCATAACGCAACTCTATTGGATTTTCAACTAGGTCATTCCATACCATAACCCTTCTTTTATCATTCACTTTTTGTCCCTTTTCATTTTGCATTTTCAAATACTCCGCTTTTGCAGGATAAAAATGTCGATCAATGCCTGCTATTGAAAACCCTTCCATAGGTCGGTCATCCGATGATTTCACCTGTTTATTAAATGTTACAATTATCTTGTCTTTCAGTTTTTCAATACCTTCAACAACTGCAGGTTCCCATCCCAGATTAAATCCATACTGAGTTGACAAAGCCCATCGCGCCATCCTTTCGCCCAATTCCACTTTTTTTTGAGGATGGTACCAGTTTACTTGTTGGTCATAAGCACAAGCATAACCGGTATTGGATATACCCCTATAAGCATTAAACTGTCCCTCTCGAATATAGGGTGATGGGTCCAACATTCTCAATTCATAATTATCTAATGTCTGTGGTTCTCCACCGGCACTGAACTCTATAATTCCAAAAGGTAATTGCTTATTATTAAATAAATTTCTCCAATCTGAAATTAATGCTTTGAAATTAGCTGCATACAATTTAGGACGTGCGTCGCCTAGGGCATTATTATACCCCTGATGAAATACGATTCCTTTTACAGTGAGTCCACCAATAATTGCTACCATTCCTGTATACGATGATCCCGGAAAATTTCTATCAAGCGCCGGTCTTACTGAAGCTACCAAAGGCTTTGGAGCCGTCTCCTCTCCTTTCCTTTTTTGTTCGGCAGTTCTTTTTTCCCAATTGATAATTTTTGTTTTGAGATCTTCAACTGGATTAAATGCTGCTTCCTTATCATTCCATTGTTTTAGCAAAGAACTATTTTCAGGCATTGAAAGAAGGGTATTAGGAGATAACCATGCTTCCACGGTAGTACCCCCCAATGACAAATCGATTAATCCAATGGGTATCTTACTAGCCATATGAATACGTCTGCCGAAAATATATCCCAATCCAGAAAATGTAGTAACTGATTTGGGTGAACAAGGAAACCAATATCCTTTCATATCATATCGTTCATGCCAGCTATCATATTCATTTATTCGCTCGAAATCCTTTTTTGGCAATTGATCTGCAGAACTTGGTATGGTCATAAGTCGAATATTCGGAAAGTTCGCTGATAAAATTTCAGCATCCCCATGATAGAGTGCTGCAAGGTCAAGCTCCATATTACTCTGCCCTCCGAGTATCCATACATCCCCAACTAATACATTGCCGAATTGTACCAAACTTTTTATACCTGACACATTCATTTTTCGTGGCTGTGCACTTGCTATCATTGGATCAAGATAAATAAACCATTCCCCCTGCTTATTTGCATTAGCGGATTTGACCTGTCCTCCAAACTCAATTTTTATTTTTTCCAATGGAGCTGCCGATCCCCATATTCTAATCGGCTGGTCACGCTGCAATACCATATTATTATCAAAAATATGGTTCGGACGAACTTGGGAATACATTAGGTTTCCCGATGTTAGGAATAAAAAAAATAAAACAAAACTTGTAATTTTCATTTTTAAAAATTTATTATCAGCAATCCACTTTTTTAGTAAAGTGTTAATTCTTTCTTTTCATAAGGAATTGGGTAGGCCGTAATCCATACTTCAGGATTAAATTTTGCAATACCATCTTTCATTACCATAACTACCACCTCTATCTTTGCTCCTTTCATTTCTTCTGTCAACGGAAAATAATAGGTATAGTTTGAATCGTCTGATGGCACAGGATATTCCCATGTATTGCTTCTATAGGATAAACTTCGATCGGGTGCCCCAACCAGTTTTCCATTTACACGTAAAGCTGCATAAGCTCCTTCAATCCCATGTGTTCCGTTGAGCGCTACTGCCAGGTAACTTCCTTTGGGAATTTCATTGAGCACAAAGCTGTGTTCAAATGCTGCTTTTGCAGTCATTGATCGATAAGCACTGAATAAATTAGATGCTCTCCAAAGGTTTCTATTCACTGCCTTTCCATTTAGGAAACCTTCAATTTCCAAAATCTTTTCAGGAGAACTTGGGAATCGCAAATATCTTATGGGCTTAGATGGGTCTAACTGTAAAACCATCGCTTTTCCGGCCAACAGCAAAATAGGGGACCATGTTTTTAAATCAACAGAGGTCTGTACCCGGATGGCTTCAAAAGATTTAAAAGGCTGAAGTGCTTGCTCGTCTCCAACAATAATTTTTATACTGTCAAGTGAAGTTAGTGCACCTAAGTCCAATCGAAATGCACCACCGTTGATTCGCAAATCCGTTCTACCTTGCCTTCTACTCGGATAAAAAGATGTTTTGATATCACCATCAAACAAATTTCGATCCCATAATCCCCGATCTACAAACAATTGCTGCGTAAAAAAAGCATCCCTTGCTTCTTGCACCTGAGGAATTTTTGTTGGTCCAGAACGCAATAGTGAACGAGCCTCTAAAGCATTGTTATCGGCTGCAAAGCAAGTTGCTTCATAAAGCGCTTCAGCATCATTAGGTACAGGTATTGATTTCATATCACCCAATTTTCGGTGATACTTTTCCTTTAATGGTGTTCCCGGAAAAATTATTTCAATTGGTTTACCCTTTAACAATTCATTGATGGGTTTACCATCCATCATTACCTTCGTAAAAGAATGCTCCGCATCATGAAAAGTGATATTCTTTTTTTCACCTGGAAAAGCAAGTAAATTAATCTTGAGTGGTTTTCCTACTACATCCCTTACTATTTCATAATCACAACCTTCAATAGATGGTTCAGAAAATTTTGCATAAGAGGCCAATAAAAGAGTGGAACGAAATGGAAGCACTTCAATTTTTACGGTTTGCCCTTTTTGATATCGACCAATCATTTTTTCTACCGGATGATATTGCCTTAGTTCAACCACAGCGCCTTCGCCAAGTCCAATCTCCTCATCCAACTTTATTGTTGTGGTAATAGGCTCCCAAGTTAAATTTCGAAGTGTGATTAAACGCGTTTTGTCATCGCCTCTTGAAACCGCTTTTTCACCATATTTATCTTCCGGAAGAACCATCCCATTCACAAGTATTTCTTTATACTTTCTAGTTAAATTAAATATTCTGGCTAGTCTTGGATATTCATCATCTCGCAAAAACCAAGGATTACCATAAATCTCTGGGGCAAGAATTAAATTTCGATTAAATGCCTGAAGAACCAAATCATCTTCCCAATAATCGAGGCAGGATGAAAGGCAAACACCATGATCCTCGGTTAAACGTTGCAATCCAGGAACCAGCTTTCTGGAAAGCGCTCCAGCCCTGTGATGTGTAGCAGTCTGGTTGTTAGTCATATGAACATCAATATAAGTTTCTGCACCACCAAGCAACCAGGTAGTTGCATGTTTAATCGCTTCAGGGCCAAGATTAATTCGGTGATTGAGTAGGATAAGATTAGGATTATATTTTCTGGATTCGGTCATCATTTTGATAAACGCATCTTGCTTATCATTTCTTAAGTCACCGCAAACAGCATCAAATTTAAAAAGTTCGAACCGGTAATCACGGGTAAGGGAAACCATCATATCTTGGCGACGCTTTTCTTCCTCCGGCGTATTTCCAAAACCATCCGGACCACCCCATACACCAAATCGGGTTCCCATTTTTACCGACTTATTTGCTAAGCCCAGTAAACCATTTGGAAACTGCGTTTTAAATTTAGTTGATTGGGTGGACCCGTAATATCCGGCACCATCAATTGCCCCTGCATCAAAAGCATAAATATCCAACACCATGCCATATTCATCATGTAAATATTGAAAAAAATTAAGGTTGCTCAAGGTTTGTTTTTCAGTGGTTCCTTCATTGGTATTATTGATCCACGAAAAATACTCCGACCTCGCAGGTGTCTTCTCATTGGCTCCTGGAAATACTTTATTAGATGACTGAGCAAATCCATTATTCACAAAGTGTAAAAGAAAAAAAATAGTCAACCAGGCGTAGTTGAAAAACTTAGGGCTTTTCAATTTTTTTTTCATAGGAAATAATTTATTAATAGTATCATCTCAATTTATTTTCATCGGAGTAATATAAATATATCTATTTTTCCAATCCTTGTTTCGTAACGATTGGAACAAAACCTATTTCCATTCCTTTCGGAGGAGTAACGATCAAGGCCGGATCTAAATAAGCTAATTTCCCGCTCATTGGTGGAGGAAGGTATTCGCGATCTCTTGTCCAATTCCGATGAAGAAGTTCAACACGTCTTTGAATTTCTTCGCGCTCCTTATTACTTAGATTAGCATTAAGTAAAGCAGGTTGGTCAGCAAATCGATACCAATAATAAGTAAGGGTACTTCCATCCCCCAATTTTACTTTGAAAGGTCCTGCAGCAGGTCCTGGAGTTTTCCAACTACTTTTTTCCTCTTCAGGCGTAGTATAAACGAGGGAGGTTCTGTCATCTTGATCCCTACCAAAGCTTACCCCATGTAGACCAGTTTCAGCCGGTACCTCAGTATCTGCCACTGCAATCCAAGTGCCTATATCGTCATTCCCGGATTTAACCAGTTTATAATATTCAGGAAGCGTTATTACTTCGCCATTTATTAATTTTCTTCTTTTTATTAAGTCTCCTTCCCAACGGACTTTTAAAGTAGCTGAATCAGTTACGTTCGCATCCATGTAAGAAGTAATATTCATTAAGGCACGTTTTTCCTTAGGAATGTGATCGCCATAAAATTTCCAGTTGGATCTAACTCCTTTCTCAAACTTTTGCATACTAGCATTCGTCACATCAATAATGCCATCAGCGGGCTTTCCTCCTTTAAACCAGGCTGCTACATCATCCCAGAGTGCTTGCTTGTTATACACCATCAGTCGGTGAAGCAACTCTGAATTGCCATCAGGTCCCACAGGGTACTGAGTTGTAGCCATGCGCGCATATATTTGACCTTTGGAATCAGTGGCTTCAGCGGAATGGATATGCTGCGTTTCCATCTGAAATGGTTTATTCGCTTTGGATGGGCGGGTATCTAAAAACAAGCCGCTCAAAAGTGGATTATCAACGGATGCCTCACTCCAAAAATAAGGAGTAAAGAATGCGACCGGACCTTTGAAATTTCCTGTATTGAGAAACAGGGTCCAGCACTGATTTCCTGTAACAACTTCTTTACCTGCTGTAGTTATTTTTGGTTCACTGAGCGGCAATGGCAGATAGCCACTACCAAACCATTCGCCTGAAGTACCCTGCTTAAGATTCAGTCCATCGGGAGGATACAATAACCAAGGACTTAATTGTGCAATACCATATTTCCCTTTGGGTTTGTTCCAGTCCCTTCCCTGGCCGGCACCAGGTCCATTGGCCCATCCGCTAAAATTAAGTTGTACGCCACCCATAATAAATTTAGGGGTTGCGGTAGCAAATTCTGTATCGCGCCACCAGCCAAGTCCTCCTTCAATATCAGTATATAATTTTTCTACCGGCAAAGGCCCATCATACGAAGGATGCATCCAAGTACCAAACAAACCGGATTGAAAACTCCTTCCCGGATATTCTTTGATCAAAGGCCAAGCAGCTGCATACATCGAGTAGCCTGCATTAAATGATTCATTCACTTTTTCAACCTTGGTAATCATGTAACCACCAATATTTCCTTTTTTCATCGACTTATTTACATTCTCCTGTGCCAAAACAAGAGTGCTAAATAAACTAAAAAAAATAGTAGCGATGAGGAATTTTCCTCCGATTATTTTTCTTATCTCGGAAAAATATGCAGATAATACGATTCGTTCCATCTTCATTATTTTTGGTTTTAATTATGTACTATTTAGTTCAACTATTTTACCCTATTAGTCAGTAAGGACATAAATAAAGTTTTAATTAATTATAAGTTATCCGCCCAAAATTTCTCCATGCTACGCCTAAGATGCAGTGAAGTATTTGACCTTTCATTAATGCTATGTGAACGCATTGGATAAGACATCATATAAAAAAGTTTGTTATTTTTAATCAACTCATTTGCTAACATTTCAAAGCTTTGATAATGAACATTGTCATCCCCAGTTCCGTGGATGATCATTAATTTCCCTTGTAAATTTTTAGCATAGTTGATAGGTGAGCCCTCTTTATATCCTTTGGCATTATCATTCAATAATCCCATGTATCTTTCTTGGTAAGTAGCGTCATAAAGTTTCTGATCTGAAACAAAAGCAACAGCTAGGCCCGTTTTATAAATTCCTGGATAACGAAACATGCAATTGAGCGTCATTTGACCTCCTCCACTCCAGCCCCAGATACCCACTCTCGAAGAATCTATGAATGGGAACATACTAAATATTTTAAGCGCTGCCTTACTTTGATCCTCTGAAGCTAAAATTCCAATCTGCCGATAAATTGAATTACGCCATTCTTTCCCACGGGGTGATTTAGTTCCTCTATTATCTATGCTGATAACTATATAACCTCGCTGAGCCATATATTGATGCCACAGGTCGCCACCTTCCCAGGCATCCTGAACAGTAGCTCCAGCGGGCTCTCCATATACATAAAAAAGCAAAGGGTACTTTTTTGCAGGGTTAAAATCAATTGGTTTAATCATGAATGCATCCAACTCCAAATCACCGATATCTACTTTGAAAAACTGTTTTTTGTTTAGCCCAAGTAGTTCATATTTCTCTTTCACTTCATGGTTATCTTCCAACTTTCGTATTTCTTTATGGCTAGGCAAACTTATCAGAGATATCGTCGGAGGGGTTGCCACATTTTGGAATGTTTGAATGGCCCATTTTGCATCAGCCGACATTTGATAATTACTTTGTCCCTCCATTTTTTCAGGTGTAACTTGTTCAACCATACCCAATCCATCTAATCGACTTCTAAAAAGATACCGCTGGGTATAATTTTTAGGAGAAGCAATATAATAAACATAGCCATTACTAGGATCAATACAACTAACCTGTAACACATCGAAATTTCCTTTTGTAATTAACTTAATTTCCTTTCCATCTCTTGAAACCTTATATAAATGTCGCCATCCATCCCTTTCACTGGTCCAAGTGAAGTATTTTTCATTTTCGAGCCAACGGGTGTCATCATGTAAGTCAAGAAATGACTTGTCTGTTTCTGTCATGATATTTTTAACAAGCATTGATTTGATATCACCCATCCATATTTTATTTGTATTCTGAAGTCTATTAAGTTGTTGAACCATTATTTCGTTCGATGCAGGAATAAAATCCATTCTGGCCAAATAGTTATTTTGCGCATCACCAGGTATATCAAACCATTTTGTTTCCCCACCGTTTGCAGCTACTACGCCTATCTTAACGGAAGATAAGGTGGTACCCACTTTGGGATAAGGAAATGGAATAGGCTGCGAATAAATAGAATCGACATTGTTTATCAAGTAAAAAGTTCCAATAGCTTTAGTATTAAATTGCCAGTAAGCTATATTTTTACCATCGGGGCTCCAACGGAAACCATCTCTGCAATCCAATTCTTCTTCGTAAACCCAGTCGAATGTTCCATTAATAATATCGCCTCCTCCATCATGGGTAATTTGAATTACTTTATTGGATACAAGATCTTCCACATATACATTCATTTTACTCACATATCCCACCCTTGTTGCATCTGGTGAAAATTTAGCAAACATCAGGGTGCTACGCTCCATAGATTTCCCTAATTGCTTCAAGCTTCCTGTTGCAAGATCCAGTACCCAGTAATCCCCTCGGGTGTTGTACCGCCAAACTTTTTTGGTATTTGTAAAAATTAATAATTTGCTGTCATCCTCTGACCAATTATAGTCAGCAATCATCAAAGGTTTTGATTGTCCAGCAGGCGTAAGTTGCTTTGCAGAAACCAATAAAGTCCTTTGGCCAGATTGAGCATCATAGCGGACAATATCTTTACCCCCTAAATTTGTATTTACCTCTAAAGTGGAATATCCATGATTATCTTTCATCCACCGAACTGGTCCAAAACTTTTTTGGCTATACTTATTATTAGTATAAATATCCACAAGGGTTAAAATGCCCTTTTTCTCCTGCGCAGAAGAAATCAGAGAGAAAATAATTCCAATAAAAAGGAACGAATTTTTTAAGGGGTTTAGCATATTCAATTGTTTTATTATTTTAGTGAAACTGTAATTATATATTCTCCTTCGCATAGTTCAAATTTTCCAGTTTGTAAACTTTCTATTTTTTCAGAATTAAAATTTTTGTTGTTTGATTTGATCGTGATTTTTTGTGACTGCGTAATTGGTAAAATTACGGCTGCGCTACTTTTTGCAGGAATAGTTAATTCGTATTGCACTATACCGGACTGCAACTTTTTCCAGTTGGAAATAATTTTACCAAAGGGTGAGACATAAGAACAGTTTACATATTCCAATGCTCCAGGAGTGGACGGACCTATAATAAATTTTTTAAATCCTGGATTTTTGGGGTCAGGTCTTATACCTGCCAACCAACGATAGAACCATTCTGTTACCGTTCCAAACATGGGATGAGAATTAGAAAAGGTATCATCGCTTTCCTTCCAGGTTTCCCACAAAGTAGTAGCGCCATTGTCAATCATAAAGCCCCAACCAGGATACGCTTTACTATTTACAATGTGATAGACTGTATCGGAAGAAATATTTTCAGAAAGTGCTTCGAGGACATACTTGGTTCCAAAAATTCCGGTGGTAAAATGTCCTGCTGGTCCATGCTGAACCGCGCTTAACAATGAATCTTTGGCTGCATTTATTTTATTGGCGGGAATAATTCCGTGATAGAGTAAGGTAGAAAATAATGTTTGCCTATTTATTTTCTTTGTCACTGGCTTATCCCAGAATTCTGTTTGAATGAGGCCTTGCAATTTTTTTGCTAATCCAGCATACTTCTGCTCGTTTGCCGCATCTCCCATAACAACCGCAAACATTTGCATGATCCTTGCACATTGCAAATAATGAGCGGTGCCTGTTAATTGCACAGGAACGGGTTCCATTGATTCATGGTCACTCAGCCCATCATTTACCATTCCATCTGGATGAATTCTTGCCGCTTTGTCCATCCATTTTTTATTGCGCTCATACATTTCTTTTATCATTGCTGTATCGTTGTAATACAGGAAAAGATTATACTGGGTGATGAGAAAAGCAGATTCCCAGCTTATCCCGCAATAGTTAATTCCGGTAAATGGTGCCGTATCAACAAACACCGAATCATTCATCGCATCCACCCAATCATAAATAGTTTTTCGGTAGAATGATTGCATGTTGAAATTGTAAATAAACGATTCACTAGTTGCATTTAAATCACCGCCATAACCGAATTTTTCCCTTGCAGGACAATCAGACTGTACGCTGACAAGATTTGAAAGAAATGTTCGTTGCGTTGCTTCCTGAATTGAAT
>Ga0209355_1001039_pt1 | contig 16001 bp, 16 predicted proteins | sample LauGreSBDMM110SN_3_FD_187563 | JGI IMG/M metagenome (GOLD analysis project Ga0209355, IMG submission 187563) | Freshwater lake microbial communities from Lake Michigan, USA - Sp13.BD.MM110.SN (SPAdes) (version 2) | ecosystem: Environmental > Aquatic > Freshwater > Lake | place: Lake Michigan...
CGCGTTTATGCGGTGAAGCCAAGGGCGGACAGATCCTGACCAATGAAAAAACCTATGCCCGGGTAGAAGAATTGGTGACGGCGGAGCCGCTGGGTCCGATGAGTTTCAAGGGAGTGACAGAGCCGGTGATGGTCATGAACATCACAGGGCTGAAGCCCTGATCTGATCTCAGATGCGCGTCGGGAGCATCGATCGAATTTCATCAGAAACTCTTTCATTTAAATCTAAAACTAACGAAGCGGGCGAGGAAAATAATAATTGCTTTAAAAAAATTTTCCTTCCCTCAATGCTGGCCACACTGGCGTGAAGCGGAAAATCAATGAGTCGCCACTCCTGCGCCAAGGACTCGCCCAATTCAGGCCCATATTTTGAAGATGCACTGGCCATCACGTCAGCTTCATTCAACAACACACAAAGCCACTTCAAGTCCCATTCAAACTTTTTGCCGATCACATTGGCATGATTGTGATGGACGGTAGCAAAGTCTGAACGGACAATGGCAGTCGCTATGATTTTTTGCCACTCACCCGGAACACGATGAAGTGACAAAATTGGCTTGAGAAAATCAACCGATTTATTCTCTATTTCGGACTCAAACCGATTAACTTTGCCTGGATGCAAAAAATCATGTGCAATGCGACGTCCCCCCAGCTTCAGTAGCACTGGGCTTTGGAGTCCGGGGGTTAATTTAACTGTTTTTGAATAAGCGTCTTGGCGTAGTCCGTCGGAGTCAGTCCTCCAAGGGATCGTTTAGGTCTCTCTTCGTTGTATTCCTTTCTCCATGTTTCCACCACAACGCGGGCGTGCTGCAAGCTTGTGAATCAATGTTCATTCAGGCATTCATCCCGAAACCGACCGTTGAATGATTCGATGTATGCGTTCTGATTGGGTTTGCCAGGCTCGATCAGGAACAGTTGCACACCGCGTGTATGGGCCCAAGTCAGCATTGCACGACTACAGAACTCTTTGCCGTTGTCTGTCCGTATAGCTTTGGGCAGTCCTCTGGTGCCGGCAAGTTGATCCAGGATTCGCACCAGTTGATTTCCGCCCAATGCACGCTCCGGCACGATCGCTACCGCTTCATGGGTTGCGTCATCCACCACCGTCAGGTTCTTGATGCTGCGCCCTTCAGCCGTGCGGTCAAACACGAAGTCCATAGACCACACCTGATTTGCCGACGTTGGGCGCTCCAAGGGATGCCTGTGGCTCAGGGGAATCTTCTTACGTCTGCGCTTCTTCACCTGAAGACCCGCTTCAGCGTAGAGCCGGTCCACGCGCTTGTGGTTGACGATCTCTCCAGCCTGGCGCAACTTCAAATAGATCATTCCAGCGCCGTATCGGCGATGGCGTTGGGCCAAGGCAATGATCTTCTCCTTGAGCACGCAGTTGCGGTCCTGAGCTGGCTCATAGCGGTAGGCACTGGCACTCATGTCGGCGATGCGTAGCGATCGCCGCTCGCTCAGTCCCTTATCAATCATGTAGCGCACCAGTTCGCGTCGGGCCGGTGCGCTCACCACTTTTTTCTCAAGGCTTCTTTCGTCACCTCGTTCTCCAGCATGGACTCGGCCAGCAGCCTTTTGAGGCGGGCGTTTTCTGCTTCAAGCTCCTTCAGGCGTTTTGCGTCTGATACGTTCATGCCGCCAAACTTGCTGCGCCAGAGGTAGTAACTCGCCTCTGAGAAGCCGTGCCTGCGGCACAGCTCGGCGACCGCCAGGCCCGCTTCCGCTTCGCGCAGAAAGCCAATGATTTGTTCTTCGGTAAATCTCTTCTTCACGTCCAATCTCCTGTCTATGGGATTGGACTCCAAGCTTAGACGCTACTCAAATCCGGGGGGACGTCGCAACAGGCACTCCAAGCATCATTACCCTTGGACGTCTTGCTGCCCAGAGGGGGTGGTGGGACCACGGCCCTTGGACCCCTACCCCCTACCTCACCAGTGGCTCATAGCGCATGAGCATTTTTTAAGCGGGTGTTTTGCATATGTGACCGACATGGCTCTAGCCGGGCCCAATTGGGTCGAGCGGATCAGTCCCTATGAATTTGTGGAGAATTTTCTTTACGGCAAGAATCAAGCTACTATTCTCAAATGAAAACTATCACTAATCTAATAATTAGTTCAATTGCGCTCGTTCTTTCTAGCCAGTCACTGGCTCAGATGCCTTCGACGCCCAACGGAGAGCCAAGCGCACCGGACCAATGGCTTTTGAGTAATGGACGCGAATGGCATCACAAGACAGACGTCTCCCCAGAAGGTTGCTGGCGGCACACGCCCACAGCTGCTGTGCGGCCTGATCTCGTTGTAGTCGGTTCTCCAGGTGGCGATAGCTTGGCGGGCTTGCTCCAATGATTCAAACCAGTTCTCATCCAGGCATTCATCGCGGAAAGTGCCGTTGAAGCTCTCGATGTACGCGTTCTGGGTCGGACTGCCTGGCTCAATCAGGATGTGTTTGATGCCGTGCTTTTGCGCCCACGTCATGAACGCCCTGCAAGTGAATTCCGGTCCGTTGTCGGTTCTCACTTCCTTGGGGTAGCCCCGAAACATGGCGGCACGGTCCAGCAAGCGCGTGACGTAATCACCGCCAATGCCGAAGTCTGCCGTGATGTCCACGCACTCATGACTGAAGTCATCTGCCACCGTGAGGCATTTGATGCGCCGTGACACGGCGCCAGGTCTGTTAATCGCATCGCTCACAAAGTCCATGCTCCAAGTTTGGTTCACCGCCAGCGCAGCCACCAGTGGCACGCGCACGCCAATGCGTTTGGCCTTCTTACGTTTCCTGATGGACAAACCTTCAGCGGTGTAAAGGCGGTACACCCGCTTGTGATTGATGTTCGGATACTGCGGACGCAGCACGTCGTGAATCATGCGGTAGCCCCAACGCCTACGGGCGTGGGCAGTCTGCACAATTTGTTCACGCAGTTCCACATTGAGCGCACTGGTCTGGCCCACATGGCGGTATGTGTCTCGGCTTAGCCCCACAAGGGCGCATGCGTGGCGTTCGGACATGTGGTGCTCACTCACCATGCTCCGAACAGCCTCGCGTTTGACTTGTGGGGCTAGCGCTTTGTGCCAAAAACGCTCTTGAGGGCATGGATGTCCAGATGCGCCTCAGCCAGCAGGCGCTTGAGCTTGCCGTTCTCAAGTTCGAGCTCGCGTAAACGCTTGGCCTCGCTGACGTCCATGCCGCCGTACTTGGAGCGCCACTTGTAAAACGACGCATCACTGAAGCCGTGTTTACGGCCGATCTCTTTGATCGGCATGCCGGCTTCGGCCTGCCGCAGGAAACCAATGATCTGCTCTTCGCTGTATTTGCTTGTTCTCATGTCCATCATTCTCCAATGTGATGGACTTCTTGGAAAAATGACTGGTACGGTTTATGGGGAGCAGGTCACAACACTTTTAATCAACTGGTGACTGATGAACAGCGCAGCGCAATCAATGCGGCAAAGAGGAAGAACCTTATAGCCCGCACCCTGGCGAATGAGCCGGAGCCCAAGCCGCCGCTCTACACGGGCAGGAGCTATGAGTCGCACGGGGCCTACCGCATCGCTGAAATCGAACGCAACTACGACCCCGCATGGCCAGATCAAGGGGATGCTTTGATGCTGGGTGCCCACCATGCGAGAGAGGCAGCATATGTGATGGGAGCCTACGCGCAGCGTTGGTTGTGGAGTTGCGGGCCCGGGGGGTTCAGGAATCGACCGCTCGCCGTTATCCGGATGATTGACTCTCTGGTTCCACGCATCAACCCGGCACTACACGCCGCGGAAAGGGAGTTTGATGCGCAAGGTTTAATGCGGTCGCGGTATGAGGCAATGGAGACAAAGGCGCGGTCTGAGGTTGCCGACATTGCAGCCAAATCAAAGGAAATGCGTGAGGGAGCAGGCAGGGGCGCGAAAGTCAGAATTCGCAATCAGGAATTTCAGGCGCTTCAAGTTGTACTCAACGACTTCGCTGCGGCCCTTCAGCAGTGGCAGAGCGACTACCCACAGCACAGTGGCATGCTGCCTGGTCGGCTCTGATGCATAAAGTCGGGATTTCGATCCCCAGGGCGGCACGCGCTAAATTCGATTCGGTGACTGCGCGTGCCTTTTCGAGTTGATCTTTGCAATTGACTTGCTACGTCTCAGCCTATTGCCTCATTTTTTACTGACTTTGTAAATTTCAACCAGAATTCGACCGCACTGCGTCTTTAGGTTTCAAACAACAGAACTTCAGCGCCGCAGATTACCTTGCGTATTCAGCCTAATCCGATAAACGCTTGTAGTGGCTGTGATGAACAGTTCATTCCAGTGCAGCCCGCCGAAAGTCAAGTTAGCAACTTTCTCTGGCACCCTGATCCGGCCCAGTAAAGTGCCGTCAGGGGAAATGACCTGCACCGAATTCTCACTGCTTGTGTAAATCCATCCGTGGCGATCGAGGCGAAAGCCATCGGCGAGCCCAGGCGTTATGACCGCGAGAACACGCATGCGGCTCAGGCACATCCCATCGACGTCAAAGGCAACGATATGGTGGTTGCCACCGCCGTCCGACCGCAGTGCCGCCGATGTGTCGCTGACATAGAGCAACCGCTCATCCGGTGAAAAAGCCAAGCCGTTTGGCTCCTCTATGTCGGCGGTAGCGGCATGAAGCTCTCCGCTCGCAGGGTCGAAGCAGAACACGTGGTTGGCTGCCTGCTCGCTGGGTGCCTTGTGTCCTTCCAGGTTGCTGAGGATGCCGTAGGGTGGATCGGTAAACCAAATAGTGCCGTCGCTGCGAACGACGATATCGTTGGGTGAGTTCAGCCGCCTGCCCTGATACCGGTCCACCACGATCTCATCTGGCGTGTCTGGCCGGATGCCCTGGTGGCATTTGGGTGTGCGGACGACAGCGCGCAGTCCGTGCGAGCAGTGCAGCAGGTCTCCATTGAGATCGCGAGTGTGACCGTTGGTGAATTCCACTCCATGGCGCCAGATCTCCAAACCCTTGGCATCGGTCCAGCGCAGCATGCGGTTGTTAGGTATGTCGCTCCAGAGCAGCGCCTGGTCTTCCCACAGCCAGACCGGGCCTTCGCTCCAACGCGCGCCGGTGCACACGCGCTCCAGTCTGGCGCCAGTTAGGACAGGGGCCAGACGCTCATCCAGGCATTCGATGTCTTGCATGACTCAATCGGGTGGGTGAATCCGGCGCACCCCCCATCCGCTGACGCGCATGGAATTGCCCGGATGTTCCAGGCCAGGGCCCCAGATGGCTTGGTAAGTGTCCATGCAGCGACCTTGACGTTGCCAGCGAGCGAAGGCCAGGATGAATCCCAGCCAAGCGAGCATCAACGAGATCGGCATCCAGCGAGGGGCATCTGAAAGCCATAATCCGGAGAGTATGGCCAGCTGAGCAACTAGCAAGGCCGAATACCCGGCTGACTTGTGTATGCGCTCGAACCAGTAGCGCCTGGGCGTCATGTCGTAGTGGTCGCCACGGAGGTCCACCAGTTCACCATTGTTTGAAAGCCGTGGGGCCGTGGGTCCGCCTTTGGTGCCACGCAGGTAGGCACTCACCAACTGCAGGGACAGCAGGCCGAGGACGGTCCAACTTAGCCAAGCGTGAAGGCTCGCTGTCGGCCTGGCCAATGTGCATTGGCTCCAGGCCAGTGCACAGCCCAGGGCAAGCAGACTCAAGGCGGTGGATGAGATCGCCAGACCGCGATGCAATAGCCACCAGAACTTGCTGTCGAGCTCCTGCGGCCAGTTCTGCCCTTGGGTCACTTTGAAAAAACGCGCGATCAGGATGGACACGGGCAGCGCAAATCCCCATGACAGCACCATCAGCCGCCCATGCCAGGACAGCAAGCTGGGAACTTCATGGACGGACGCGCCGCTGAGCGGCGTCATCAACCAATTAAGCCAGGGCGTCAACAAGTCAGGGGCCATGTTTCGAAGACTAACTCGAGTCTGCTCAAAATGATATACCAAATAACATTTTGGAGTACCATTTGACGATGACTGCTCGCAAGCCTGTTTCAGCACCATCAGTCGATGTGTCCTCAGGTACCGCCCTGGGCGACACCTTGGCCGATCGCCTGCGGCGCCAGATTGCGCAATGGATCTTCGATGGCCAGTTACCACCCGGTCAGCGACTTGATGAGCGCGGCCTGGCCGAAAAACTCTCTGTTTCCCGTACGCCGGTACGTGAGGCGCTGCGCCAATTGCAGGCTGCAGGCCTCGTTGACATCGCGCCTAACCGGGGCGCAGTTGTCGCCATCGTGGATCCGCAGCGTCTGGTGGAGTTGTTCGAAGTGGTGGCGGAATTCGAATCTGTCTGTGCCCGCCTGGCCACGTTGCGAATGACGCCCATAGAGAAGGGCCACATTCAGGAGTTGCTTGCTGAAGAGCAAACCGCCGCCCAAGCGGGGGATATCGATGCCTTCGCCACTGCCAACCGGCGCCTGCACACGGCCATCGTGGCCGGCGCGCACAACGCAGTTCTGGAAGAAGCGGTGAGCGTGTACCGCATCCGCACTGCGCCCTTTCGCAAAGCCCAACTGGCCCTGCCTAACCGGTTAGACGCAACCGCTGCCGATGATGCCCGGGTGGTCGCCTTGATGCAGCAGGGCGACGGCGCTGGCGCAGCAGCAGCAGTCAAGGCCCATCTTGAAACCACGGTTTATTACGCATCCAAGTGCACAGCAACAACCACGGCAACGCCTTTCAAGGCAAAAAGGAGATAGCGATGACTAAGCAACTTTTGATAAAGGGCATCGGCCTGGCGGCCGCGGGCCTTGTGGCTTCAATTAGCGCGATGGCGCAGGATTTTCCAGTGCGCCCCGTGAAGGTGGTGGTCGCCTCCGTGCCTGGCAGCGCGCCCGACGTCCTGGCGCGCATCCTCGCCGAATCGTTGAGCCCGGCTTTAAAGCAGCCGGTGCTGGTAGAAAACAAGCCGGGCGCAGGCGGCGGCATCGGCGTGGACAGCGTTGCGAAGTCGCCGGCGGATGGCTACACCCTGGTCATCGGCCACGACGGCACCATGGCCATGAATGCGGTCATCAACCCCAAGCTTCCGTACGACCCGGTCAAGGACTTCGTGCCGGTGTCCCCCTTGGGCTTCAACGAATTCGTACTCGTGGCCCATGCATCAGTGCCGGCGCGCAACTTTCAGCAATTCATTGCACATGCCAAGGCGCGCAATGGCAAGCTGACCTATGGCTCGGCCGGCTCGGGCACGCCCAATCATGTGGTCATGGAACAGTTGGCCAAGGCCGGAGGCTTTACGGCGATCCATGTTCCGTACAAGGGCGGCCCTGCTGCCACCCAGGACTTGGTTGGGGGCCAGATCGAGGTGATGATCTCGGGCATCTCACCGGCGCTGCCTCATATACGTTCGGGCAAGTTGATCGCGATTGCGGTTCCCCAAGCCGTGCGGTCCCAGGTGCTCCCGGATGTACCCACCATTGGAGAGTTCCTGCCGGGCTTTGCAGTCAAGAGTTGGTTCGGCATGTTCGCGCCGGCGCAGACCCCGCCGGCAGTGGTTTCCCGCCTGAACCGCGAGATCCGTGCAGCGCTTGAGCAGCCAGAGCTTCGCAGTCGTCTGCAGCAGCAGGGCATTGCCACAGAGGGCGGCACTGGCGAAGCACTGGCCGCACAGGTTAGCGCAGACATCGCCCGCTACCGCGTGCTGGCGACTCAGATCAACCTGAATCCTTGAGCGTGGCGTCCAAGCCGGTGCGCCGGCCCAACATCATCCTGATCACCACAGACCAGCAGCGCGCCGATCATTTGGGCTGCTATGGCAACACGGTGCTGCGCACACCGAACATCGATGCGCTGGCAAACCGTGGAACGGTGTTTGACCGCTGCTTTGTGGCTTCTCCGGTGTGCATGCCCAACCGCGCGGCCATGATGACCAGTCGCATGCCCTCGGCTGCAGGTGTCAGGATGAACGGGCTGCCTCTGCCGTTGGAATCACTGACCTTTGCGGAGATGCTCAGGTGCGAAGGTTGGCGAACCGCCCTCATCGGGAAGGGCCATCTGCAGAACATGACTGACAGGCCCGCAGCCTGGACAGCCGGCCTGGCGCCAGGTGCTGAACCGCTACAGGCCCAGGCCACATTGCGCGACGGCCCCGCCTACTCGCAGGAGTCGATTGCACAGTGGACGAAAGAGCCCTCTCATCAAGTCAGCCTGCCTTATTACGGTTTCGAGCACGTCCAGTTTTGTCTCGAGCATGGTGACATGACAGGGGGCGACTACCCCAGGTGGCTTCAGCAACGCGGCATCAATCCGGCCCAGTGGGTGGGCCGCGCCAATGCGCTGCCCAATGAGGCGCCGCCCATGCTGGACGCCTGGCGCACCCGGATTCCGCCCGAGCTCTACCCCAGTACTTTCGTCGCCGAAAAGACCGTTTCCTGGATAGAAGATCACCTCAATCGAGCAGCCGAAGAGTCACCGTTTTTCGTGCACTGCTCTTTCCCTGATCCGCATCATCCATTCACTCCCCCAGGCAAGTACTGGGACCTGTATGACCCGGGTTCGGTCGTGCTGCCCGAGACCTTCGGCCCGGATGGCCCTGATGACAATCCGCTCAAGAGAGCCCTGCATGAGGAGATGCGCCAGAACCGCCGCCCAGCGGGCTCAAGCCGGGCGATGGCCGTGAGCGAAGAGGAGGCGCGTTGGGCCATTGCTCTGAACTATGGGTCACTGGGACTGATTGATGACGCGATAGGCCGGCTGACAGATTACCTGGAGAGCCAGGGGCTGACCGACAAAACGTTGATCATCTACACCTCGGACCACGGCGATTTCATGGGAGACCATGGACTGCTGAACAAGGGGCCGCTGCATTACCGCAGCCTGATTCGGGTGCCTTTTATTTGGGCCGATCCCACAGCCCACCATGGGTTGCGCGATGACCGTCTGTGCAGTTCGATCGATCTTGGGACCTCGATCCTCGGGCGGGCGGGCATTCAGAAGGCTCATGGCATGAAAGGATTGGATCTGATGCAGCACAGTGCCTCGAATACGGAATTGGCACCGTCGCGCGATGCTGTCCTGATTGAGGAGGAGGCACACCACCGCTATCCGCAATCACCATTTCCGCTGATGCTCCGTACCCTTGTCACCGACCGCTGGCGCCTGTCGGTACGCGCTGACGAGACTTGGGGTGAGCTTTATGACCTCATTGCCGACCCTCACGAAAAGAACAACCTCTGGTGGGACGAGGGCCTGGCCGGGGTGCGCGCCGGGCTTTCCATACGCTTGATCCAGGAGATGCAGCGCCAGGCTGACGATGTGCCGCTGCCCAGTCAAATGGCCTGATTAAGCGTGCCAAGCACTCACGGTGCCTTCGACATTTACGGTTCTTAATTTGGCTTATTGACGTCCCTATTTGCGTTCTTATTTAATGGGACACCAGTGAGTCAACAGCTTTGCCCCCCCTTTTTGGGGGATGCCCAAGAAAACAATACCGACTAAATTCATTATTTTTGAAAATATTGTGAAATTTTGGGTCCACCTCCATGAGCGATCTGACCGTCTCTTTCAAGTTGACCTCGGCCATTGGTGCGCGCTTGCGTGAGCTTCGGGAAGCGAAGGGTCTGTCAAGGACGGGGCTGGCCAAAAGGCTGACGCTGTCCGATGCCCAGCTTCGCCAAATCGAGGAAAACGAAACGTCGCTTTTTTACAGTGAGTCCATACGCATTGCCGCTGCCTGTAAGGTCGCTGATTTTTTGGGTGAACCACTCATTTTTCAAGTGGAGGTGCAAACCGCCTCAATGGTACAGGCCCTTGATATTGAAACGTCTTCGGTGGTCGATCCAATAAATTCACCTGCTGAACCAGACATCGCGTTCGGTAACGCTATCAATTTTGCAGAGAACATTGACAAGCCAGTGCACGGCGCCTCTGAGCAAACTGATGCTGTGCAGCCCTCGCAAGCGGTCCACAAGACCGAAGCTTTGTCTTCAGAAATACCCAGAGGGCTGTGGCGTATTTTTTCAATAGATCACTGGCCAGTTCGACGGGGTGCCCTGCTTGTGCTGCTTGTATTCGTTGCGCTGGTCGTGATGGTTGACATTACCTTATGGCTTGTTGGCGACGGCAAAACCTTGCCTGTGCGCCCCGCTTTGCAATCCCCTGCGCAGCAAACACCGGCCATAAGTCAGCCGACAACTCCTCCAGTTGAATCCCAAAGCCCTAGCTCTGCTTTAGCACCAGGTGCTGTGGTTCAAAGAGAAAATACTTCGCCCGATGCCGGCGCTGAAACTGCCAAAGCGGACGAATTGGCTTGTGACAGTTTTCAGGGGGCAGTTGTCACATTCACCCCAGGCAAAGCGACTAAAGAAGCCTCGCTGGTTTATGTGGTCGGAACGCCAGGCCAGTGGGTCTGCCTGAAAGACGGGCGTAGTCAGGCTTGGCGTCATGTTTTTGCATCGCCGTCCGGGCAAAGTTTTTATGGCCGCCCGCCCTGGCTTGTAGAGTCCCCACATTTAGGGTCGATGCAGATTTACTTTCAAGGTGTCTTGGTCAAGCCAGCTCAAGCAGAAAGCAGGCGCCTTCGCTTGATTGCATCTGAAGTCTTTTAAGGGGGCCTGATGGCTGCGTTTCCTTTAACGGCCTTGTTTTTATTTAACGGCATTTTTGTACTGGGTGCGGGCTTAGTTCTCGCCTGGCTTTTCCGTCGGCGACAGGACATATCGGCAAGGCTCTGGATAGCGGCTGGATTTTTCTCAGCGCTGGCGACCATCTTGACGGCCTTTAAACCTGATTTGCCGGAGTTCCTCGGCTTTTGGCTGCCCAACTTGATGCAGGTGTTGCATCAGTTTTTAATGGGATTTTCATTTCTGGCCCTGTGCGGTGTGAAGGTTCAGCGGCGGTGGGCCACAGCCAGTCTGGGCCTTGTAGTGCTGTTTGGTGCGGGCCTTTACTGGCTAATTGAAAACTATCCATCATCCTGGGTTGTGCCGTATGTGTCATTGGTCAACGGGATGGTCGCCCTCGGGATTTCCGACCTGATCAATCGACAGAGAAAAAGTAACCCCGCGCTGCGCTATCTGATTTGCCCGCAGACAGTTTTGCTTGTGATGGGCGTTCTTTGGCTGGTGCGTCTGCCGATGTCGGCGGCCGGTCTGACCCAGCACGCCCTGGACCCGGGGGTGGGTAATTGGTTGATTTTTTTGTCATTGCTGATCATGAACATCGTGCTTCAGTTCTCTTATTTTGCAGTTCGCCTCGCTGCCTCGATTGAAAACAGGGTGCAATTGGTTGAGATCAATTTGTCACTGCGCGCCTTGGTGAGTGAGCATGAAGTCTTGCTACCAAAAATCGAAGATGGACTGGCGTCCCTGCCGAACCTGGCGTCTCAAACCCTGAGCGCTCAAGTTGCGCACGAGGTGAATCAACCACTGGCAGCCTTGCGCTTGACGCTGGAGACCATGATGATTTTCCCAGCCGACCGCCCGGATAACGCCAAGATGAGCAGCATGGTGGCGGATATCGAACGCATTGGCACAACGGTTCGTGGCCGGCAGCATTTGATGAGTCAGCAAACGCTGCACATGACGCAACAAGATCTGGGCATAATTTTTGTGTCAACGCTGGACTCTTTGCCGGGCGTTGAACTGGTTGCACCTAATTGCCCTTTGTCCGTGGCGCTTGATGCACCGCTCTTTTCTAAAGCACTCAAGACGCTGGTGCAGTGGTTACAGGCTTACGGTGATTCGTCTGAGGGCGGTGTCTCAAAAACTATACCTGTCATGGCTACCTGTGGCTCGGCGCAGAATGGCACTTGGGCGCAGATTTGGCTGTCAGCGCCCAGCGTCCGGCTGGACCCGGGCGCCATCACTCTTTTGAACAGCGAGAAGGTGCTGGACCCGTTAGGTCATGAGATGCCCAGACAGGGCATGCATCAGTTGGTCGACATTTTGATGGTGCAGCATGTGCTGCGCGCGCAGAAAGGACGGCTCAGCGCGGAGACCCGTCTGGGTGACTCGGGCACCTTGCTCATGTTGCGAATTCCCATAGTGCCGCACTTGTTGGACCTGGTGCCCACGTTGGTACCTCGTCATTGAAAAATTTTCAATGAGTCAAATTTTTGTCTACCTTGTGGATGACGATGACGATGTTCGTCAAGCCATAAAGTACGCGCTGGAAAGTGCCGGTTACCAGGTCCGCGCTTTTGTTGGTGCCCAGAATTTCCAGGCCATCGCGTCCAGTATCACTGAGGGTGTTCTGATTCTGGACATGCGCATGCCTGGAGTCAGCGGCCTGGAATTACAGAGATGGCTGATTGATCGTGGCTACCGGATCCCAATTGTGTTCATCAGCGGAGAAAGTCAGTCGATTGAAATCGTCGACGCCCTGAAGTTGGATGCGGTGGACTTTTTGATCAAGCCCTTTGCATTGTCCAAGCTTCTGGAGGCAGTCGAAAAAGCCTCCAGACTCGACAAATTAATTCGCGAAAAGACCATCCGGGAGCGCAAGGTCAGGCTGCTGTGGTCAAACCTGACTCCACGAGAGCGCGAAGTTTGCCACTTGATGAAAAAAGGTTATGCCAACCGCGAGATCGCTGAGGTGCATCAGTCTTTGCCCGATACGGTCAAACAGCACCGCAGGCGGGTACTGGAAAAAATGCAGGTCGACTCCTTACCGGCGTTGCTGGAATTACTCGAAGGTTTTGATCTTTCGAGTTGGCTAGAGGATGCAGGCCCCTGAAGTTGAAGTCCCGCTTGATCCAGGTAGCCTGCACGCGACTACTTAGTTCATGCACGCATACACACTCACTTTAAAAATGCCCATGCGCCATGAGCCACTGGTGAGGTGGGGGGTAGGGGTCCAGGGGCTGTGGTCCCACCACCCCCCTCTGGAGGGTGCGGCAGTGCCACGCGAGCTCATGGCTTGCATGGTGACGCCACTGAATAGCCCCGTATTTTGAGGAGGCTCAAATCTCTGAGAGGATTGAGCCATGAACAAGACAAACAAGTTTTCACCCGAGGTTCGGGAGCGTGCGGTGCGGATGGTGCAGGAGCACCGAGGGGAGTACCCCTCGCTGTGGGCGGCCATAGAATCCATCGCGCCCAAGATTGGCTGCGTGCCGCAGACGCTCAATGAATGGGTCAAGCGCGTGGAGGTCGATACCGGCGTGCGCGAGGGCGTCACCACCGCACAAGCGCAGCGTGTGAAGGAGCTCGAGCGCGAGGTCAAGGAGCTGCGCCGGGCCAACGAGATCCTCAAGCTGGCCAGTGCTTTTTTTGCCCAAGCGGAGCTCGACCGCAGACTCAAGTCCTGAGAGACTTCATCGATCAGCACCGTGTCACTTTCGGGGTCGAGCCAATCTGCAAGGTCTTGCAGATTGCCCCGTCGGGCTACCGGCATCATGCCGCCCAGCAGCGCAATCCGAATTTGCGCTGTGCACGCGCCAAGACGGACGACACCCTCAAGCCAGAGATCCAGCGGGTCTGGCAGGCCAATATGCGGGTCTATGGAGCTAACAAGGTCTACAAGCAAATGAAGCGAGAGCGCATCACAGTTGCGCGTTGCACCGTCGAGCGGTTGATGAAGTGCTTGGGCTTGCAAGGTGTAAGGCGCGGCAAGGTGGTGCGTACGACCGTTGGCGATATGAGCGCTGCCCGCCCACTGGATCGGGTCAATCGGCAATTCAAGGCGGATCGTCCCAATCAGCTTTGGGTGTCGGACTTCACGTACGTGTCAACCTGGCAGGGCTGGCAATACGTGGCCTTTGTGATTGACGTTTATGCCCGCCGAATCGTGGGCTGGCGCCAGAGCAGTTCCATGCGAACAGACTTTGTACTGGATGCATTGGAGCAAGCCTTGTATGACCGGCAGCCCGAGCGCGCCGACGCACTGATTCACCACAGCGACAGGGGTTCGCAATACGTGTCCATTCGGTACAGCGAGCGGCTGGCAGAAGCAGGCATTGAACCATCGGTAGGCAGCCGGGGTGACAGCTACGACAACGCACTGGCTGAAACCATCAACGGTCTGTACAAGACCGAATTAATTCACCGCAGAGCGCCCTGGAAGACCAAGGAATCGCTGGAGCTTGCAACGCTCGAATGGGTGTCTTGGTTTAACCATCACCGACTGCTGGAGCCCATCGGTTACATTCCACCCGCCGAAGCTGAGGAAAATTACTATCGGCAATTAGACAGTCAGGCCAACATGTCGGTCTGACCGACGTCCCCCCGGATTTGAGTAGCGTCTAAGCTTGGAGTCCAATCCCATAGACAGGAGATTGGACGTGAAGAAGAGATTTACCGAAGAACAAATCATTGGCTTTCTGCGCGAAGCGGAAGCGGGCCTGGCGGTCGCCGAGCTGTGCCGCAGGCACGGCTTCTCAGAGGCGAGTTACTACCTCTGGCGCAGCAAGTTTGGCGGCATGAACGTATCAGACGCAAAACGCCTGAAGGAGCTTGAAGCAGAAAACGCCCGCCTCAAAAGGCTGCTGGCCGAGTCCATGCTGGAGAACGAGGTGACGAAAGAAGCCTTGAGAAAAAAGTGGTGAGCGCACCGGCCCGACGCGAACTGGTGCGCTACATGATTGATAAGGGACTGAGCGAGCGGCGATCGCTACGCATCGCCGACATGAGTGCCAGTGCCTACCGCTATGAGCCAGCTCAGGACCGCAACTGCGTGCTCAAGGAGAAGATCATTGCCTTGGCCCAACGCCATCGCCGATACGGCGCTGGAATGATCTATTTGAAGTTGCGCCAGGCTGGAGAGATCGTCAACCACAAGCGCGTGGACCGGCTCTACGCTGAAGCGGGTCTTCAGGTGAAGAAGCGCAGACGTAAGAAGATTCCCCTGAGCCACAGGCATCCCTTGGAGCGCCCAACGTCGGCAAATCAGGTGTGGTCTATGGACTTCGTGTTTGACCGCACGGCTGAAGGGCGCAGCATCAAGAACCTGACGGTGGTGGATGACGCAACCCATGAAGCGGTAGCGATCGTGCCGGAGCGTGCATTGGGCGGAAATCAACTGGTGCGAATCCTGGATCAACTTGCCGGCACCAGAGGACTGCCCAAAGCTATACGGACAGACAACGGCAAAGAGTTCTGTAGTCGTGCAATGCTGACTTGGGCCCATACACGCGGTGTGCAACTGTTCCTGATCGAGCCTGGCAAACCCAATCAGAACGCATACATCGAATCATTCAACGGTCGGTTTCGGGATGAATGCCTGAATGAACATTGATTCACAAGCTTGCAGCACGCCCGCGTTGTGGTGGAAACATGGAGAAAGGAATACAACGAAGAGAGACCTAAACGATCCCTTGGAGGACTGACTCCGACGGACTACGCCAAGACGCTTATTCAAAAACAGTTAAATTAACCCCCGGACTCCAAAGCCCAGTGCTACTGAAGCTGGGGGGACGTCGCATTGCACATGATTTTTTGCATCCAGGCAAAGTTAATCGGTTTGAGTCCGAAATAGAGAATAAATCGGTTGATTTTCTCAAGCCAATTTTGTCACTTCATCGTGTTCCGGGTGAGTGGCAAAAAATCATAGCGACTGCCATTGTCCGTTCAGACTTTGCTACCGTCCATCACAATCATGCCAATGTGATCGGCAAAAAGTTTGAATGGGACTTGAAGTGGCTTTGTGTGTTGTTGAATGAAGCTGACGTGATGGCCAGTGCATCTTCAAAATATGGGCCTGAATTGGGCGAGTCCTTGGCGCAGGAGTGGCGACTCATTGATTTTCCGCTTCACGCCAGTGTGGCCAGCATTGAGGGAAGGAAAATTTTTTTAAAGCAATTATTATTTTCCTCGCCCGCTTCGTTAGTTTTAGATTTAAATGAAAGAGTTTCTGATGAAATTCGATCGATGCTCCCGACGCGCATCTGAGATCAGATCAGGGCTTCAGCCCTGTGATGTTCATGACCATCACCGGCTCTGTCACTCCCTTGAAACTCATCGGACCCAGCGGCTCCGCCGTCACCAATTCTTCTACCCGGGCATAGGTTTTTTCATTGGTCAGGATCTGTCCGCCCTTGGCTTCACCGCATAAACGCG
>Ga0209355_1001040_pt1 | contig 16000 bp, 15 predicted proteins | sample LauGreSBDMM110SN_3_FD_187563 | JGI IMG/M metagenome (GOLD analysis project Ga0209355, IMG submission 187563) | Freshwater lake microbial communities from Lake Michigan, USA - Sp13.BD.MM110.SN (SPAdes) (version 2) | ecosystem: Environmental > Aquatic > Freshwater > Lake | place: Lake Michigan...
AACAGAAAAGACAAATTTACTAGCCATAATTATCAGAAAATAAATACCGAAAAAATTATTTATTAAACGCTTGTGGCTGTAATAAATTAAAGGGATTGCTACAAACACAGCATTGAAATGAGCATTTAAAAAAACTCCCCCGAATCTAGATGAATTAAAATCAGGCCTTGAGCTAAATGAAATTAATTTATTTATAATTTCTTCTGAGTAATGATTGTGTAATTCATTTATTACTACCAAAGATAAGGAAATAAAAAAAACTGGTAGAATTATTCGTGATTTAAATCTAATCTTATTGAAGTAAATCAGTGCTAAGATCCCCAGTAAATTTGATTTAGTAATGCTTAAAAACTTTATAAAATCAAAATTTACAAAAGAAAAAAATATCGAAAGAATAAGAATTGCAAATAAATAGATTTCCCATTTTAAAAGCTTGGAATTTATTATTCCAGCTGAAAAAAAAATAATGAGTATAATTTCAGCCGCTCGCTGAAGAAACTGAAATGGGTAAATAATTCCAGAAAAAAATACCTGAGCAATTGATAGAATTATAATAAATTCATTTTTCAATATAAATAAATTATTTTTGCTATAAAAACTACTGGTAGTCATGATTTATTCTTATGTAATAAAATATTAGATTTTAAGAAAATCATAATGCACATATAGATGGCTTTGATTTTCAATTTTAAGGCGCCATTTAATATGCAATACATTAATTCGTTCCTTGCGATTAGATAGTTTGAAAACTGGTAATTTAAACGGCCTTTAGTGTAACTTAGTCTACCTTCAACCCTTCTTATTTGCTCTGGTTTTAAAATTTTAACAAATTCCGCTATTGCATTTTTAGTTTGTATAGACATATCTTTTTGAGAAGATGTATTAATATTATGTTGTCGATAAAAACCAAGCCGTTTTTTTATGTAGGAAAATTTGTGAGTTATTTTTGCGATCCGTAACCATGTATTATAATCTTCCGCAGCCACCATGGTTGGATCTTCGTTCATTCCACCAATTTTTTTAAGTAAACCACTTCTCACCATTACGGACGATGTTGCTATAGCATTGCCATTAATTAGCAAGTCAATAATCACTGGCTTTTTTAAATCTCGAGATTTTGCCACTCTTCTAAACAAATGAAATGTCTCACTGACAATTTGTAAATCGTGATAAATTAGATCCACTTTCTCATTTATGTGACCAAAACAAATTTCAAGCTTATTATGAGTCCACCAATCGTCGGAATCCAAAAAAGCTACCCACTCACCCTTTGCCACACGAATGCCAGCATTTCTAGACTTTGCAATTACTCCTTTATTATGAATTTTTAAATAAATAATACGTTCATCATTAAAAGACCTTATCACTTCATCTGAATTATCAGTAGAATTGTTATCAATAATGATAAGCTCTAGGTTTTTATACGTTTGATTAAGTACGGACTGAAAAGCTCTAGGCAAGTAACAGGCGTTATTATAAGAAGGGATAATGACAGACACGAGCGGCTTTTTATTTTTATTCATTCTTTACTGCTTACCTGCGAATGCTATTTCACAAAATTTCAAAAGACTATCTACCTCTTCTGTCTCATCTTTTTTTTGGTAAATGAAACCCAGTTCTTTAAGTTTATTACTCACATAAATTAAGTGGGGTTGCTGCTGGTCAATCTTATTTTCTTTACAATTTAACTCTGGTTTAAAACCTAAAACTTTGTAGCATTGTTGCTGGATTAATTGGGCCATTGAAATAACCGATTGGGACATACCACTGCCTAAATTAAAAATCTCAGCCTGATTGCTTCCTATATAATTATTTATAAAGTATTCTATTGTTTTACAAACTTCAGTTAAGCCAATAAAATCACGCTGCTGTTGCCCGTTAGTTTGTAGAAATAATTTACGTTTTTCGACTGCCTGTTTACATAAATCATTTACCAATAACATCCAACAATTCACTTCTTTAAAAGCAGGTGCGCCAAATGCATTCGATATCCGCAAGACAATTCCTTGAAATTCTTTATACTTGTTCGCACTTAGAACTGCTTGCTCGCCTTTAATATGAGAGGTAGCATAAGGATGAAGATTAGTGGGGCAAGTCTCTTCTGTAATTACTCCATTTAATGGGCTTTTGTATACATGAGCGGTTGATAAGTAAATGAATTTCTTAACTGAGGTTTTAATTGCTGCTTGAACTAATCGCCCAGTTGTTAACCCATTGAAAGCTAAAGCTGCTTCTGGATTGGCAAGACAATCCTGAGCGTTTATTCCTGCAGCATGAATAATTACATCAACACCACTACAAGCAAGTTCAAGAGCCTTATCATCATTCCATGTAATTTTTACCACCTTAGCTTCTGGCAACCATTTTGGAGGAGTATTAAAATTGCGCGTGGCTATGGCAATTTCATGTCCAGCGCTTGCTAAATAGACAGCCAATCGCCCACCAATAAAACCAAAGCCGCCTGTGATTAGTATTCGCAATTTAGATCAAGCTAAACAGTCCACGGCGCACCTTTAATCCAAAGTGACTCTAATAACTCATGATCTCGCTTAGTATCCATGCACTGCCAAAAACCCTCATGTTTGTATGCCATAAGCTCGCCAGCATTAGCAGCTCGCTCCAAAGGCTCACGTTCTAATAAAGTATCGTCGCCATCAATGAGATCAAAAAATTCTGGCTGAATAACGAAAAAGCCTCCATTTATCCAGCCGTCTTGCATTTGCGGTTTTTCTTTAAAGGCAGTCACAATTGAATCATTAATTTCAAGCTCTCCAAACCGAGCTGTCGGACGAACTGCTGATACAGTAATCATTTTTCCATGACTGCGATGAAAAGCTAATAGTGAATCCAAATTAATATTAGCGACTCCATCGCCATAAGTGAGTAGACAAACATCATCTCCAATAAAAGATTTCATTCGCTTAACACGTCCTCCAGTCATTGTTGTGTCACCTGTATTCACCAAAGTCACATTCCAATCTACCGAATCTATTTGATGAGAATTAATCTTTCCAGAAGCAAGATTTACAGAGAAATCGGCATTAAGTGAGCAATAATTAAGAAAATATTCTTTAATTTTTTCAGCTTTATAACCTAAGGCTATATAAAAATCTTTATGTCCGAAATGCGCATATGTTTTCATAATATGCCAAAGAATTGGTTTGCCGCCAACTGGTACCATTGGTTTTGGCATTACATCTGTATATTCAGCTAGTCTTGTACCTAAACCACCAGCAAGGAGGATTACCTTCATAAATTAACCCTTTATTTATTAAAAGAACAAACTTTTAGTAAAGCAAAAAAAATTAGCGGTGTTCTAGCGCCCAACTATATGGAATTTCTGGATCCGAAGGGGAGCGTCGAACTAGCTCTTTAGAACAATGGGGTAAGGTGGAACAATTAGCAACGATTGAGCTCGAAGCACCTACACTTTTAAATCCATTCCAGACCATTGGCGGAACTGTAACTAGCATATAATTTTCTGGGGATATAAAGAGCTCTTGGACTTGGCCATAAGAAGGGCTTTTAGGTCTATCATCAAATAAAACAAACTTAATTTCGCCGTGAATCACTGCGTAATTTAAGGTCATTTCTTTATGCAAATGCCACGCCTTTACAACGCCAGGATGCGTGCATGAAAAATAAATTTCTCCAAACCTTGAAAATACAGGCGAATCTTCACGCAACATATGCATAACTTTCCCACGCTCATCAAATATCTGCTTCAAGGGTGTCAATACAACTCCATCTATCATATTAGCTCCGGAAAAAATGAATGTATCTGGGCTCGAGTAATCTCCTCAACATTGCCACCGCTTATAAAATTTTTATACCAAAGCGCTGTCTCACTTAAAGTCTTTTGAGCATCCCAACGTGGATACCATCCTAATAATTGATGGGCTTTGTCACAATTTAATTGCAGTATACGTGCTTCATGCATATGTGTCTGAGAATCAATAACTTCAATATATCCTCTACCTAAATAATCAACAATAACTTGGGCTACATTTTGGACAGTCCGAACCTCATGCAGGGAGGGTCCAAAATTCCATGAGCCTCCCCAACGTTTCGGTTCTTCATATAGCTTAGTAGCTAATAACATATAGCCACTAAGTGGCTCTAATACATGTTGCCACGGTCGTGTTGCACCAGGATTCCTTAAGACGATAGATTTATCTAATTGAATAGCACGAATACAGTCTGGGACGATACGATCTAAAGCCCAATCACCACCACCTATAACATTTCCAGCTCTTGTTGAAGCTGCTCCTAATAAAGGCTGTTGTTCAAAAAAAGAGCGTGAATAAGATGAAAATATAATCTCGGCAGCTGCTTTAGATGCGCTATATGGATCATGTCCGCCTAATTGATCATTCTCTCTATAACCCCAAATCCATTCAACATTCTCATAACACTTATCCGATGTAATATAAACCAATGAACGAACTGAATTGCATTTGCGAACTGCTTCTAAAAGATTAACTGAGCCCATGACATTTGTTGAAAACGTAACTGCAGGATCGGCATAAGAAGGCCTAACTAATGCTTGTGCTGCCAAATGAAATATAATCTCTGGTTGAAAATCATTTACTGCAGCGCTAAGTAAGGATGAGTCGCGAACGTCTCCTTCTATATGTTTAATTTTTTTATCAAGCTTTAGTAGATTAAAATGGTTGACAGGGGGTTCTGGTGGTAAAGCAAAACCCATAACATCTGCGCCAATTTCATGTAATAAAAAAGCTAACCAAGATCCTTTAAAGCCAGTATGCCCGGTAATAAAAACCTTTTTTTTATAAAAAAATTTGCCAGATAATTTACTGTACATAAAATCCTTGATTGGTTATCTTAAATTAAAAATTTTTTGTAACATCGTAAGTTAATTTTATACTTCATTATTGCGTTTTAACAAATAAAGTCTTAATGCCATCAACCAATGATATCTTTGGTTTCCATCCTGGTAATGAATCGCCAAATAACCATGGTACCATCACCTCCCGATCTCTGTATGGCCTGCCACCCCAATTTATAGGCACCTTTATATCTAAAGTTGCCTCGTAAATGCTAATGAGATCTTTTAGATTTATTAAATTACCAGATGAAACTGTATATTTGCGATGTCCTGATATGTCGGTTTCCAATAAAATTTTAGCTGCAACAATGTATGCTTCGACGATATCAAAAATATGGACTAGATCAATTTTTTGATCGCCAGGTGACATTAAAAGGGCTTTTTTGGATTTACTTGCCTCATGCAATGCAGAAAATAATTTTGGTCGAATTTCACATGGACCATAACTGTCAAATAATATCAATGTTATTGCATTTAATGGCTTAGCTTCAACGTAATATTGCAAAATACTCTCAAAGGCTTGTTTAGTAGCTGCGTAAAAACACGTAGGTGAATACTCCTTATCTTCATAATGCTGCCAAAACGTCCCTGAATTTATAATGCTTGGTGCCCCACTAATTGACATGGCTTCTAATAATTGTGTTGAGAAAATAAGATTACTTTGTAAGATCGGGGTAACATCTTTTGATGAATGTTCTGCAATTATTAATGCTGCTAAATGAAATACGATTCGAGGCTTGGCAAGAGAAATTATTTTTATTAGGGTTTCAGTAGTTCCGTCATAATAATGAATTTTTATTTCATCTATAACTGAATCTAAGGCTTTTAAGTTTGAGCTTGGTCTAACAATTGCATGAACAAACCAACCGTCACTAACTAAACCTTTAATTAAATGAGAGCCTATAAAGCCATTACCTCCAGTTACAAGTGCAATCTGTTTATCCATCACTTAAGGTAAAAAAAGTTGAAGAGTACTGGTCATTTTTTTAAAAACCAATTCCAAAGAATGATTCAATTTTTTCTGCAGTAAAATCTAGCATTTCTTTACTAAGTCCAGGATAAATACCTACCCAAAAACTATTATTCATTACAAAATCTGTAGTAGTTAGATCCCCGCTAATTCTGAAATTTTGATCTAACATATAAGGCTGTCTGGTTAGGTTGCCAGCAAATAAAAGACGAGTGCCAATCTTATTTTGATCCAAATAGTTAATTAGATCCATACGGCGAATCCCTGATTCCGGACGAATAGTCATTAAAAAGCCAAACCATGAAGGGTCACTGTTTAATGTTGCCTCAGGTAAGATCAAAAATTCTTCACATGAAACCAATCGATTTTTAAGATATGCAAAGTTATCCTTACGAGATTGTACCAAGCTTTCAAGTCTGTCTAGTTGCCCTAAGCCACAGGCAGCCTGCATATCAGTAATTTTTAAATTATAACCTAGATGTGCATAGGTGTATTTATGATCGTACCCGTCTGGCAAATTACCCAGATTCCAACAGAAACGCTTCCCGCAGGTATTGTCTTTGCCTGGAGCACAAAAACAATCACGCCCCCAATCTCGAAAAGATTCTACAATGAACTTTAACTCACTATTGTTAGTAAAAACTGCACCGCCTTCGCCCATCGTTATATGGTGTGCGGGATAGAAACTTAAAGTGCCGATGTCGCCAAAAGTACCTGTGAGCTGACCGTGATAACGAGAACCCAAAGCGTCACAATTATCTTCAATTAGCCAAAGCTCATATTTACGGCAGATTTCTATTATGGCCTTAAGATTAAATGGATTGCCTAAAGAATGCGCAAGCATTATGGCTTTTGTTTTAGGGCTGATTGCAGCCTCAATCTTTGTTACGTCAATATTATGTGAGGCAAGATCAATATCAACAAATACTGGCACGGCGCCATATTGTAAAATCGGATTTACTGTTGTGGGAAATCCAGCAGCAACAGTTATAACTTCATCATTTGGTTTTATTGCACGATTGCCCAATTTTCGAGAAGTGAGGGCTGAAAAGGCTAAAAGGTTTGCCGAAGAACCTGAATTAGTAGTAATAAGAAATTTAACGCCAAGGTATTGAGCTAACCGCTTTTGAAAAGCTTCATTAAAGCGGCCGGTAGTCAACCAGCCATCTAGTGAAGCTTCAACCATGTTTTTCAATTCTTGTGAGCCAAGAACCTTTCCAGACGGCGGCACAATATCTACACCTGGTAAAAATGGTTTTTTTTCATATTTTATTTGGCTATATTGCTCAACTAGCAACAATATTTGTTGGCGCAAATTTTCTTCAGTCATTAAATATTTTTCCTATAAAAGAACATTTTGAAATTAATTGCACTTCGCATAATTTTACTCAGTGCGGAAATTGTTGAGCTCACATTGTTTGATCGCCAAACCTAAGGCATCATTCAGATCACTTTTTTTAATTATACTTATTTCTGAAACAAGCTTTTTAAGTGTTCGATATAAATAATTAATTCGTTGCTCAAGATGCACCAGCGAATCTGAATCACTTATATGTGCCCAAAAAAATTCAGTTAACGTATAAAATAAATCATGACTTATATCATTTGAAGATTTTTTTAGCTCATCGCTTAAGAATCCTATTAAAGCATCAGCGTAAATAATTTCTACGTCATCAATAATCTGATTTACTTTTAATCCAATTGTATAGTCTAGACGACTATCTACATTAATACTAGAAAACGCTTGAAAAAAAGCTAGTAACATTTTAGCTAATGGCTTGGGCTCGTGAACACTCTCATTAGTATTGTCTTGTAATTTTGTACTATCTGAATAAATAACGCCAGGCTCAGAACTAAAATCTAAAGTTAAGTTTATATGCCCCGCCTTAACTTCAATTATGCGCTGTCGAGAGTTGTGATTTCTAATCATCTCAATTTCACATGGAATTAATCCTAATAAGAGATTAAGCTTTAAGTAAGCCCCACCCTTAAGAAATAATATATTTTCAGAAACTTTTACAGAATTAGGTATAAAAGAGCCTAAAATTGAAAGTATATGTGGTAAACAATCTGCAAAAATTGTAAGTCCAGGGTCATATTTTTTTATTTCCCCATGGCGATATTCCAATTGAGGGTCTGCCCAAATCACCCGTACGGATGAAATATTTTTTTCTTTAGATACTAACTTCGAGAACTTTTCAATATAACTAGAAAAAAGGAAAACATGAGCGGCTGCTAAATATGTTTTTTGAATTTTAGCCAAATTAGCCAATCGTTTAGTTGCGACAAAGCTTTTTGTAATTGGCTTTTCAACAAGCACAGGCAATTGATTTAACAAAGCCCACTCAATTGCTTTCTCATGATCGTTTGGTGCATTGGCAACAATCACAACAGATGTTTTCTCTGAAATAGTTTTTGGGTAGCAAGAAAGAACTTCTACTCTATAATCTAAATCACAAGATAGAATCCATTCTGCCATGACAGTATGATTTCTGGGCGAAAGCACGTATATTTTTACGAACACAGGGGTTAGATTGCAAATAGTCTCAAGTAAAACCCGAGCCCACCGACCTCCGCCAATAACAATAATTGAATCAGGCCAATGCATTGAGTCGCTATCAGAATTAATTATTGCTATATTCTGCATACATGAGATAAAAAAATGATGTAAATCTCTAAAGCCTAAGAAAAATCATCAGGGCTCACGATATCAATAACTTGCCCCGAATAATTTTTTTTAGTTAAGTAAACCCTAATTTCATTTGGGATATGCCACGAAAAATTTAATATAGGTAAGGTTTGATCATCCAACTTAAATAAATCTTCGTCAGACAAAATTGGTATGCGGGTTCCTGGAAGATAATGACCAATTTTCAATGAGCCAGGTTTTTCATAAACCCCAGAGATTAGATCATGATCAAGATCAAGAAGTTTAACTAAAATAGCAGCGCGGCCTGGGAACGCCTTAGCTCGTAACCTACCGTATTTATGAAATAACTTATGTAATAAATCATGCATAATTTTTTGCCATAATACAATTTTTGTTTTTAATAAAGTAAAATCATTATAAAAACTACCTTCTCTAACCATTAAAGCATTATGATGCTCAATTTTTAAAAATTTTGTGTTTAAAGATCTACTTAAAAAAACACGAATATTTCCACCATACCTTTCAGGAAATTCAGCTCTGATTAAATGCGCACCAAGGCTAGAGGCAATATGAGTAAAAGAAGTAATGGAATAAGTTCTGAGATGTTCATGATAGAAAGTGTCAAATTGAACCCCCTCAATAACAGACCCAAGGAAATGATTTTCAATAATAATGACCGTACTATCAGACATTAAGGTTTTAATGGACCGGATAACTTCATGAAGATCAGTGATATGTGCAAAAACATTAGTGAACACTATAAAATCAAAACTACCCTGCTCCCTAAGAATTTTAGATGCAAGTTCTTCTGATAGATAGTCCTTATATATAATATGCTCTTTTGCTTCGGCATCATGGCAAGCGTTGGTTGGCTCAATACCTATCGTCACGGCACCTTGCTCGCGAAAAAAATCTAATAAACTTCCATCATTACATCCAATATCAAGGACTTTTTTTCCATTTAAAGTAGAAAATTTCGCACATGATTCGGCTAAATCTTTCATTCCATCTAAAACATCAACTGTGAATCGAGAGCGATAGTGATATGTCGGGGGGAATAGATCTTTCTTTGGAACTTGGAAGCGTTGATGTGCAGTATTACATTTTTTACAAAATAATATTTCAATAGGATATTCATTGCAGAATCGATTATCACCAATACTCACAAGATCATCGCACATTGGATGGAGGCCCAAATTTAAAACAGACTCAAGTGTGTCATTCCCACAAACTTCACACGAGGTAATTTCATAGTATTTATTACTACTCATATAACAACTCCAAAAAAGTACATAATGCTAGATACTCATTCAATTATCTTACGTATTCGCCTGCCAATAAAATAAAAAAATGAAAGATAGAAATTAGGATATAAAAAAGACTCAAACAATAACCTGAACGGGTTAACATAAACATAACCTGACTTACTTTTGTGCAACAGCATATTTATAAAATCTGGTACAAAATTATTTAACGCATAATTTTTACAATGCACATACTTAAAATAAGGCAAACCATTCTTATGGTATTCATGCAAAGCTTCCACAAGACGAACGCTATGAATAAAAGGATACATAGGCGACCACTCACGTGCGCCCGTCAAGCAAACATTTAAGGGAGTCACATTAAAATAGGCTTTTGAAGTTGCAAATGCTTTAGCAAAAATTTTGACGTGAGGAAATGTGTTGTCAAAATGCGAAAATGTACGACTATCCTTAAGCGCATTTTCATCAATAACATTGACATTTAATGCCCAATTTTTTCTTCTAAAAACAGATAAAAACATACCGCCAAGAAAATCAAAAGATATCTTTGGATCAATCAACTTAAGAAATGGCAGTTCACCTGGAATCGACCATTTAGAAAAAGGAACCATATTATTAGGCAAGTTAGCCGTGTCGAAAGGTGCTGGATAATCATTTAAAAATTCAGTTGTTAAGTGAAATGAATTGACATAAAAAAAATCCACATCGGTGTGACTATTAATTAATTTATATAACTCTTCAATAGCATATGGCATTAATAGATCATCATCACCTATAAGCCATATAAAATCACCTTCTGCCATGGAAACAACGTTAAGAAAATTTCTTGCAATACCTAGATTGCTAGTATTTTTATGGTATTTAATATCAATCGAAGACATTGCTGACCTTACAACATCTTCCGTGCCGTCTGTTGAGTGGTTATCCGAGACACACACTTGGAATTTTAAGTTAGTGTTTAAACTACAAATAATAATTGAGTTTAAACAATTAGCTAAATGGTTCGCTCGGTTATAAGTTGGAATGCAAATTGATAAGTTCATTATTAAAATTTTTTTATTCTTGCAAAATAGTCTTTGCGACAATTTCCCAAGTTAATTCATTAATCGGCTCTTCATTTTTAATATAAGTGTATAAGAAGTTTTTATATTTAGGTTGGTAATCCAACTTAATTTTAAGTGCATCAACTTCATTAGATGAATCAACATTTATATAAATTAAATCGAGCTCGCGGGCAAAAGCTTTAACTGTAGCAATCATACCGACTCTACTTTTTATCTCTGCAGTAACTACTAATATTATGGGCTTAGAAAATAATACAGGAAAACTAATTGAAGTGGAATGAGTCGCAATAGCAATTTTGCTTTTAGCAATCAAATCTACAGTGTTTCCTTTAATAAAGAGCCTATCTCCGAATGGATGTGTTTCTTGGCTAAAATTAGATTTTGGATGGGCAGCAATAACAACAGATAAACCTGTTATACATTCAATGTGATCAAAAAAAAGATTCATTGATGATATATATTTATCAGCATCTAAAGGAGGGATACCAAAAAGAAAAAAATCAGGATGATTTGTATGATCCTCATCTAAAAACACACAGATATTCTCAGACTCTATTGAGGGGCCTGAAACTCTTGTATACTCTAAATAGGTATCATAGTCTCGAGAGTTGATTGGGATAAAAGTAGAGTCAGTTATTCGATATTTTTCAATATAACTAACTAATGATGGGCTACGTTTTATACCAAAAATTCGATGTGGTTTTGGATAAAGAATTTCTAATTTAATCAATTGCACAATTATTTTTCTTGTTAATAATTCAAATATTTTTCTAGGGCTCGTCAATCCTTTTTTTATATTTAGCCAAATCCAAGCTATTGAAAATAACTCATGCAACTCTCTATGACCATTCGGAATATCAGCATTAGATACCACATAATATTTTGCATTATATTTTTTAAAGATTCTAAATATCCTACCAATAGTTAGATCATATTCGCTGAGACCAGCAACGAAGTCGATAAAAATAGTGTTAATAGAATTTTTTTTTACAAAATTATCTAGTTCACCATGAGTGTGTATAACAATAATTTGACATCCAGTGAGTTTTGATTTGCCTTTATATAAATTTTTAGCGATTTTATAATCAATCAGATAAGAAAGGTCTAAAAAAGTAACTTCAAATTCATTCCGACTAAGGTAATCTATTCCTAATGATTTTGAGAACATTTCATACGGCATCAACCTTGAGAGGAAGGCAATCCGTTTAGCCATTTTTAAATAGAAAATCCATCATCAACAATCAGATTTTGACCAGTCATGTATTTAGACGCATCTGATAATAAAAATAATAATGATCCAGAAATATCATTAGCATTCAACATACCTTTTAACCCACAATAGCTGTTATATTTTTCTAAAAAACTAACGGAATGGCGATCATATATTCCTCCAGGGGACAATGAATTGCAGCGCACACCATATTCTTTAAAATATTGAGAAAAATAAGAAGTTAAATGGACAATAGCTGCTTTAATCGCCGCATATTCAACTGGCATTGTATTTGGCGTATTATCAACATAAATTTCAAATCTTGGTGCTATTGTTCCGTAAATAGATGCCATATTTACAATATTTCCATTGTTATGTTTACGAAAATAAAGTGCAAACTTTTGGGCAACTAAAAAGTAACCTCCCAAATGCATACTCACATTCTCACAAAAGTCCTTATAAGTTACATCTTCTAGCTTGCGGCCATAATTTTTATTTCGTGGGTAAGCATTATTAACTAATGCGTCTATACGTCCATAACGTTTATTAAGTAATAAAATTAAATTATCTACTGAAGCACCATCAGTAATATTAAGAACTGCTGCATCAGCATTTCCCCCATCTGCTTTAATTTTTTCAGCAACATTCTCTGCAGACACTAAATCTATGTCGGCAACAATAACTATGCCGCCTTGTTTGGCTATTGCAGCGCAAAAGCAACGGCCTAACAAGCCGGCCCCACCAGTTACAACAATTACCTTTTTACTCAACATTAACTAAGCTCTCAAAAAAATTACGATAAAGTGCATAACGTTTATTACGTAATGTAGGAAAATTAGCCCTATAGCTGGCAGTGTTTTTAATATCAATATCGTAGACATCCATTTCTTCACCCTGCACTAACGGGTTTTGTAGAAAACCGTCTGGTGATACTGCTAATGTACTCTTTTCATAGACAAGGCCATTTCCATCTGAACCTGTTCTATTAATACCAAACATGAAAAATTGATTTTCAATTGCTCTAGCTATAAGTAATGTCCTCCAGTGAGCGACTCGCTTCATCGGCCAATTCGCGATAACAATAGCGGCATTGCAAATAGGTGCCATTGCCGAATAAAGCTCAGGAAAACGCAGGTCATAGCAAATCGAAGCCCCAAATTCAAGCATTCCTATTTTAGCTGATGCAACTTGAGATCCTGCTTGCAAAACCTTATCTTCACCAGCAAAACTAAACGGATGAATTTTTGAATAAATTGACTTACTGGTTCCATCAGGCAGCGCCAAACAAAACATATTACTTGGCAAGATTTCATCTTGGCCAATAAGGCAAGCACCGAAGATTATTGATAATCCAGTTTTTTTTGCCAAAATACCAAACTCAGACAACGTAACTGATTCTTGCTCTAATTCCGCAATAGAATGGATATCCAAAGAGTAGCTTGTTAGTGTCAATTCAGGAAACACTACAAGCTCACACCCAAGAGCCTTAGCCTCAGCCACAAAAAATGCACATCGAGCCAAATTTGCTTTTTTATCCATCCACTTTTGATTAAGAGAAACTAGCGCAATACGCATTAATTAAATTTTCTAAATACTGGCTTAATAACCGCACCTTTGAGATGCTTATCTGCACCCTCTTCCAGCGCCTGGCTATAAACCTTAAATGCCCTATCAATAGCACGTTCAGTTATAGCGAGCTCTTCTTCGCCATGGCGATACGAAAGCGCTATCCAAGGCATAAGTACACCGTTACATATCATTTCTTGAGAAAATAGTGTGCGTAATGGAAGCGAGTTGGAACCAGACTTATCTAGAGTTATATAATATGGTGAACAAGCTATCCCAGCAACTTTAAAGCTTTCTGCAATACCATATGCTTCTGCTTTACGACGCATCATCATCATGAGTCTATGCCCATAATCCCAAAAGTGCTCCACCACATTATATTTTTGCATATATTTTACTGTGGCTACAAAAGCACCTAACCCATTCATTTCTGCACCGTGTGTTGTTGATAGCAAAAATAACCGCTCCCTGCCTAATTGCTCAATAGAGCCTAGCTCCATAATTTCACGTCGGCCTGCAATACATGCCACTGAAAACCCATTTGCCATTGCCTTACCAAATGTACAAAGATCTGGTGTTACGTCATAAAGGTGCTGGGCACCTTTTATATCCCAACGAAACCCAGTAATCATTTCATCTAATACAAATACAATTCCATTTTTATTGCATAATTCTTGCACTTGTTGAAGGTAGTTTTTAATAGCTCCTTTATAATCTCGCTCACATACAACCTTCCCACAACAGCTTGCTACTTGACCTTCCACTGAAGGACATTCAGTTGAAGCTGGCTCAATCACCACACATGCAATCTGATCGGGATATTGGTTGATCAAAGTCTCTAGTGAGGCAATATCGTTGTATTTAAATGTTTTGGTTTTATCAATTGTATCTTGAGGAATGCCCAAAGTAAGAGGTGTTGAACCTATAAACCAATCGTCATAAGAAAAAAATGGGTGTTCTGCGCAACGTGCCACTAAATTTCGCCCCGTATATGCTCTTGCAAGTTTTACTGCAGCAGAGACTGCTGTTGATCCATTTTTCGTAAACTTCACCATATCAACCGAATCTATCAAACTTACTAATAGCTCAGCGGCTTCCAATTCAATCATAGATGCTCGCGTTAAATTATTACCATTTTTAATTTGCTCAATAGCCGCCGCATCAATTGCATCTTCAGAATATCCAATATTTACAGCGCGTAAAGACATGCCATAATCCAAATACCGCTTACCCTCTGGATCAAAAACATAAGCGCCCTTACCATGACTGAGAATTTGTGGTGCATTCTCTGGATATTGATCAAATCCTCTTGAGTAAGTGTGAGCGCCGCCAGGAATGACGTTTAATAGCCTATTTTGAAAACTGTTCATTTTAAAACCCCTTCAATTTTTGCTTTCATTAAAGCTTCTGCCGCAATGAAGTCGCTAATCTCATCAATCTCGATAGCTTTATATCTATCCACCACCCAAGGAATTGTGTTTGAGTGATAAAAACTCCGATGTTTTATTAATGCAGTTATAGTAGTAATGTAAATCGAACCTTCTAAATAGTAATAATCACCGTTTAAATCTTGGCGTCTTAATCCTGTTGGTTGTGAACCAAAAATTGGACTTAGCAACTCATTCTGAATGGAAAATAAAAAAGATGGATGTGACTCTTCAGCTTTAGCTACACCGACTATACTTTCCGCAAACTTTGAACGAACTAAGAGCTCTAACGCACAATCAATATCAGACACACTCCTTAAAGGGGATGTTGGTTCCAATAAAACCAAATAATCATACATATGGCCTTTTTCGGTTAGAAACTCAACTGCGTGAAGTAATACATCAACACTGCTTGCGTTGTCACTAGCCAATGATTTTGGCCTAACAAGTGGGGTAATTGCTCCAAATTCCTTCGCAATATCTATAATATCTTGGGAGTCACTGGTAACCAAAACTTCATCTATATAATGGGACCCAAAAGCTTGCGAAATACTCCATCCTATCAATGGCTTTCCGCACATAGGCATTATGTTTTTACCTGGCAATCCTTTCGAACCACTTCGAGCTGGAATGATTGCAAGAATTTTTTTATTGACAATCATTTTTAGTCCTTCTTTTTCAAATTGCCATTAGCGACTTTCAAATCATCTGGCCGACCAACATCCAACCATGGTTCATGCATCGGGTATGCAACGGTTCGTTTTGCCTTTGTTTTTAAGCGTTCAAATAATATTGGCATATCACAAGGGTTTTCCGCAATAAGTTCATCCAATACTTCTGGGGAGAAGGCATAAACACCTGCGTTAATATGGTTACGCGCTACTGGCTTTTCTTCAAAGCCAACAATTTCCACACCCTGCATACGCACGACACCAAAGGGATGTTGCCACTCATGAATACGAACTGCCATGGTTGCACTTGCTTGGTATCGATTATGAA
>Ga0209355_1001041_pt1 | contig 15988 bp, 15 predicted proteins | sample LauGreSBDMM110SN_3_FD_187563 | JGI IMG/M metagenome (GOLD analysis project Ga0209355, IMG submission 187563) | Freshwater lake microbial communities from Lake Michigan, USA - Sp13.BD.MM110.SN (SPAdes) (version 2) | ecosystem: Environmental > Aquatic > Freshwater > Lake | place: Lake Michigan...
CATCTCAATTTGTATTTAAAATACCAAGATATGCCGATTTATTAATGGATTGTTACTTATCAATTAATTTACCTGATATTTGGAGTCCCATATTTCCACCACAAACTATAGACCCGAGTTATAATTCGGTATGGGTTCCCTATGAATTTAAATGGATTGACTATCTTGGTGCCGAAATGATAGAAAAAATATCAATCACCTGTGGAAATCAAACGCTCCAGGAATTTTCAGGGACGTATCTTTTGGCAGCAGTTTTACGAGATTTCACCGGTTTGAAGAAAGATTTATTTAATGAAATGATAGGAAATACTAGTGATTTAAACGACCCGGGAAACGCATATTCGCGTGTAAATTCTTATCCTAACGCTTATTACAATACTTCTAGTTCAGGGTCTAATCCATCCATACGTGGTAAAACCTTATACATTCCATTAAACGCATGGTTTAATTTAAATACACCGATGGCGTTTCCATTAGTCGCGTTACAATATAACGAACTTCAGATAACTATTACGATGCGTCCTATAAATCAATTGTTTGTAATTCGAGACGTGTTGGATTCAGACAATATGTATCCTTATTTAGCTCCCAATTTCAATTTATGGTATATGCAGTTTTATCGTTTTTTACAACCACCACCAGATACCGCATTAACTGTTAGTTCATATGTTAACACAAAAGTATCTTGGAATACAGATATTCATTTAAATTGCACTTATTGTTTTTTGTCTAATGATGAATCCCGCTTGTTTGCGATGAACGAACAAAAATATTTATTTAAACAAGTGCGAGAAACCGTTTTTTATAATGTTACAGGTCCAAATAAAGTTCAACTGGATTCAATCGGATTAATTTCAAATTGGATGTTTTATTTTCAAAGAAGCGACGCTAATTTAAGAAACCAATGGACTAATTTTACGAATTGGCCTTATAATTATCTTCCAAGCAATATAATTCCGGCACCTACAAGTGGAACATTTACAAATCCATACCCCTCTCCATCCACGATTGGTCCTGGTGTAAATCCCAACGGATATTTAACTGGATTAATGATTACACAAGATTTAAATACACAAAATAAAAAAAATATACTTGTTTCTTTAGGAATTCTATTAGACGGACAATATAGAGAAAATATCCAACCTTCGGGTGTATACAACTACATAGAAAAATATACAAGAACTAATGGAAACGCACCATCAGGTATTTATTGTTACAATTTTTGTTTAAATACAAGTCCTTTGGTATTACAACCAAGTGGAGCATTAAATTCAAATCGGTTTAATCTAATTGAATACGAGTTTAATACTATTTTACCAACACTTGACCCAAACGCACAAACGTTAACTATTTGCGACCCAACAACCGGAAATATAATTGGAATTAATAAACCAACTTGGAGAATTTACGATTACAATTTTAATTTAGTTGTTTTTGAAGAAAGAATAAATGTGGTTACGTTTGTTTCCGGAAATGCCGGTTTAATGTACGCAACATAAATCTAATGTAAATCCGCATTCGACGCAAGAGGACCATTATCCAAGAAATTGCCGGTGACATTAAACCGTTTTGGATAATTTACCCTTGTGTTTAAATAGTCTAAATTATACCTTTTATTAAATAATTTGGTTCCTTCATTAAAACTACTATTCCAAGTATTAATTCCAAAGTTTGCTTGAGGTGCTCTGTTTGTGTATAATTTAGATTTGGTTCCAATATCTGTTGTTAAGGTTGAATATGTGGGAGTAACCCCAACAGTAAGTTTTCCCGAATCATTCTCGCCAATAATATCGTGAGTGTTTGATTTACTAAAACCAGCATATGGTTGACATCCAGGACAATCTATATCTGATAAACACTGTTCTTTTGTTTTAGAACATCTCGCATTAATACACATATTGGAACAACTAAAATTAGTAGTTAATGGAAGATTAACTGTATGGGTTGTTGTAAAATCTCCTTTATCAGGAGTTAACGCATTTTCATAACATTCAATAATGTAATTATTTTTAAATAAATAATGTATCCAACTAAATATACCAACCAGTAATAAAATGCTTAATATAGACATCTTCATTTTTTGTTGTAACATATAATATTTTAATATTATATTTTAGTATTTTAATTTCGCCTTTTAGATTTTTTTGATTTGCGTCTTTTTGATTGTTTTGATTTGCGTCTTTTTGATTGTGTTGATTTACGTATTCTGGATTTCCTGGTTATTCCTCCAACGTTATAACCATATATAATATCGTTGTTATTTAATTCACTTGGTAAAGCGTTACTTTGTTGTGTTGTCATACCCCATCTAGGTTTATTAAAATACGAACCTAAATTTCTTTTTGTTGAATTAGATATAAATGTAGGTATGAATCTTTTCTTAGGGTCTTTTGCTTTATACAATAACGGCGCAACACTGTCAACATTAATTACGGTTGGGGATGTTTCAATAATTTCAGCAGTAACTTCTGGTGGTTCATAAGGAGTATTTTCATACGGTTCATTCAAATATTCACGACTTCCAATAATCTTGTTATTATTCATTTGTCTTAAATTCCGAATATCCTGATTATTTCTATTCTGATCTACTCTATTTATAGAGGCATTAGATTGTGCCTGTCTATCTTTTCTTTTTTGAAATGCGATTTCTAATTCACTTGGCATTATATATTATATTTATAATATATTTTTGTAAATGTGTAATTAGTAATATTTGTTTAGATGTAAAAATGAAATTTTTATTATATCATTTTAATATAATATGTCTACAAGTGAACCTTCTATAATTGATGCTAAAAAAAACGCAACACAATCGCAATCCGTAAATAATACAGGTACACAAATATTAACATATACAAAGTCAATTATATATTCGATAATTATATTATTGATTATTATATGTATTGGAACCTCAATATTATATTCTTGTAAAGTTGCCCAATCAAATATACTACCAACCGATTTGTTGTGTAATCCTTACAATAATACGTCATTTATGATTCCAGATATTAAAGAAATTAATATTAATGTTACCAATATTAATGATACGCAACAATCCGAAAAAATAAAGTTTTTATACGAAAATAATAACAAAAACATTATATTAGATACTTTACAAAAGATGTCTACAAATCTAAAAGTAAAACCAATAATAATGTATTTTATAACTATTTTAGAAAATTTATTGTGTTTTATTTACAACAGTTTAAACGTATATTTAAATTTTTTGAATACTTCCGTGTCAGAGTCTTTAATCATATTTGGAACGCCCTTTATTACATTGTTGTATTTAACATTTATTTATTTAATAAGTTGGGGTTATTTAATTATACTGTTTTTTACAAAGATGTTTTGGATATTTAGAATAAACACAAATAATTCGAGTAAGGATGTTAACAAAACCGACTATTTTAAACAGGTATCTTTGTTTAGTTCAAACGGGATTATTTCAATAATAATAGTTATGATTTTGTTATGTTTTATAGTTGTGTTTATAACTGTTATATTTCCGGTGTTGGTTTTTGTTAGTTTAATATATTGTTTTTTATCTACAGTAACAATGACTTCCACGAGAGTTATTGGTGGAACTGATTACAATTATATTAATGCTTTAACAGACGTTTTTTATTATAAAAAATCATTAATATCATACATAATAGCGTATATTGTAATATCAAAAGCATTTAATATTTTCGGAACTAATGGAGGAGTTATATCTTTAATAATCGTTTTGTTAATCTACTTTAAAATACTTAAAATACCATTATTTAATAGTCCAGAATTAGACCCATCTAAATTTGGCAATTTATCCGATTATGTTATGGCTGAAAAAAGTTGTGGAGATGTGTCTACACTTAATAATAATAACCCAAGTAAAATAAAGAAATCAAAAAAAAATAATATAGTAGTTCAAGAGACAGTTACCCCTGAGATAAACCCTGAGATAAACCCTGACATAATTCCTGAAATAAACCCTGAAATAAACCCTGATATAAAAGAAACCGATTTAACTAATTCGGAATCTTTAAATGTTGATTTAGTCCCTATTTCACGTAATATATCAAACATCGACTTAGAAAATAACCAGAAAATAGAATCCGTTGTTGAATCACAAGTAGAAACTGATGTTGAATCTCCAATAGAATCCGTTGTTGAATCACAAGTAGAATCCGTTGTTGAATCTCCAATAGAATCCGTTGTTGAATCACAAGTAGAAACTGATGTTGAATCTCCAATAGAATCCGTTGTTGAATCACAAGTAGAATCCGTTGTTGAATCTCCAATAGAATCCGTCACACCTTCTAAATTTGAACCCACCAGTGTTGAAAACGCAAGGGTTTTACCTAATTCATAAATATAAACAATAAATAAGTATTTAAAAAATAAAATATGTAATTATAATAAATGACAAAACAACAAAAACACTTATTGCCGTTTGTAAGCATATGTACACCAACCTTTAACAGACGTCCATTTATACCTTACATAATTCAGTGTGTTAAAAATCAAACATACCCTAAACATAGAATCGAATGGATTATTGTTGATGATGGAACCGATAAGATTGAAGACCTTGTTAAACACATACCATTAGTTAAATATTTACAGTTTTCTGAAAAGATGTCATTAGGTAAAAAAAGAAATATAGCACATTTTAATTGTAAAGGAGATATTATTATTTATATGGATGATGATGATTACTATCCACCAGAACGAGTCATGCATGCGGTAACTACCTTACAACAAAATCCAGATATATTAATTGCCGGCAGCAGCGAATTACATATTTATTTTAAACATATTCATAAAATGTATCAATTTGGACCTTATGGTAAATGGCACTCAACCGCGGCGTCATTCGCATTTAAAAAACAATTATTAGACATTACATGTTATGATGAAAATAGTAAATTTGGAGAAGAACAACATTTTTTAAAGAATTATACTATTCCGCTAGTTCAGTTAGATGTTTTAAAAACTATACTTGTATTTTCACACGAACATAATACATTAGATAAAAAACAACTATTGGAACATAATGAACAGAATAAATTCGTAAATTTGTCGACAAAAACAGTTGATGATTTTATGAAAGACCCTGTATTAAAAAGGTTTTATTCCGAAGATATAGATGAATTATTAGTTAACTATTCACCTGGTAAATTAGAAAATAAACCGGATGTAATGAAGCAATTAGAAGTGTTTCATGCTGAAAGGAACCGAATGATTGCCGAAGACCACAAAAAACAATTAATGCAATTAATGATAAATCAAAATAATTACTTGGAAAAGTTGACAACCGAAAATAAAACTTTAAAAGAAAAGGTTGAATATCTCGAATTCAAGATTTCTGAGTTGATTAAAGATAAAATAGCGGAAAAAAAAGCATTACTTAATAAATAAATTTAAAGATAATAAATGATTTATATTATCTTTAAAAAATGATTTACGATGATGACCGTTTTCACCCAACTAACTATAATGATATAGACAATAAACAAGAATCCATTTCAATTAATTCTCCAGATAATGGATATAACAAGGTCATAAAAACGTATGTTGATGATAATGGAGTAAAGCATAAATACCTATTAGAATATTACGCATCCGGAAATAATCAAAGTTTAATTCGAAACGCAGTAACTGGACTTAAATATAAAAATTTACGAGTAGGAACGAGAGATGAGGACTTGTTGTTTAAAATTTCTATAAATACTTTTGAAAATAATAAAAATAAAGAGGTGTTATTTTACGATTCGCCAGAACAATACGAATCCCATCAGTATTGTAAACTATCTTCGAATACAATAAATAAGTGGTATGAAAAACGTGGAATACATAAATCTTAAGTTTCTATACTATCATCATCGTTTTGTTCGTTTTCATCATTAACCGTTTCTTTTGTATACTTATCCAGATACCTATAAATACGATTAATGTCTAATTTATTAATTTCGTAGTTTTCAAAGATTAATAATAATTCATTATCTGTATATTTATTTTTTAAATTAAGAAAAAATGAAAATATATCCTTTTTATCCATTCCTAGTTGTTGACACAAATTTTGAATAAATATTGAATTATTATATTCAGTAGAATATTTTGTAAGAACCTTTGTAAAACGCACTTCTACAGGGTTATATTTAACTTTTTTTTTAAAATAAGAATGGTATAAATTATTATTTTTAAATGTTTTAATTAGTGAACTCATCTCATTAAATTGCCATATTTGTTTTTGAAACGTGATTCGGTCAATATAATCGGCAAAACACATATTATCCAGTTGTTTAATATAAAACGGTATTGAAACGTTTGGTTTCATTTTACCAATAACATCAATAATATTTTCGTGCCATAATAGTCCAACAATAGTTCTATCTGTTTCATTCATTATTTCCATATGTTCATGAATTCCGAATTTTTGATTTAATAATTTTTGGGTAATTTGTTTAGTGTCGTCATTATAAGATTTTATTTGGAAAATATCCGTCATAATTTTTGTATTTAATATGTTGTTGTTGTTTTTATAAATATTATAAATATTAATTAATTTTCTTAAATCTCCTTGAACGAAATTCATTAATTGAACCTGTATGTCTTTATCTAAGTTTGGGATTAATTCATTAATTAAAATTGTAATTTGATTATTGGTGGGTGTTTTTAATTCTATGGTGTTGCATACTTTCATTAACTCTTTAATTTTTTTATCAATGTGATAGTTTCCAATACAAACGATTGGGTTCATTGTGACTTCCTCCAATTTTTGTTTTTTCGTTTTTTTGGGTCGAATTAATTTAATTAACGTATTTATTCCCCCTTTATCCCCGTTATTCATTCCATCAATCTCATCCATTATTATTGCTATCTTTTTAACCTTTCCGTGGAATAAATTCATAATATTTTTATCAGACATATTATGCTTAGAAATTGTATCAATAATTGATTTATTACGAAAATCTCCTGCGTCATATTTAATTATATCATAATCCATTTCTTTTAAAATATTTGTAATAAACTCTGTTTTTCCTGAACCAGGACTACCATAAATATATATGCCTTTTTTTACGCTAAGATTATTTGTATTTTCCGAAAATAATTGTAGACAATCTTTGATTAGATTTACGTTTTCTTCCCTATTTAATATTTTATTTAAATTCAAACAATTCATTTTATACATTTAAGAATATTCTTTTTATGTCTATTCTGACACATTTGATTTTTCTTTAAAAAATAATTTAGGGTATTATAGCACCTTATTGAGTCGCAATCAATACAAAAAAAAATTAAAAAAAATACATAATTTTTATATATGATATTTTTATGTATATAATTTTTAAATAGTATCCACTTTTCAATATTCTCGTTAATTAACTGATTAAATACAAACTCGTGGTCTTGTTTTATTACATTTCGAACATATGCTTCAAACCTATTTTTAATAAGATACGGTCTTAAATATTTATGGTGAAATATATAATTATCTTTAGTTATAAAGATAATTGTAGGAATCCGCAAATATTCCTTTATGATATACTTGATATCATCAGGCATCATAGAAATATATATCATTAATGTTTTATTTTTGTCGTTCATTAATTATTATAATAAATACTATTTATTATGTTTTATTACAAGGATTACTTACACCATAAGTAATACCATCCCAACTTACACCGCAATTATTTGCCCATGTATATTTAGCACATAAACCATTTGCCCCTGTAAATTCCGATGTTGTAAAATCCATATTTAAATGTTTAGTTGTGGATGATTTACAAGTTCCTAAATCTTTTACATTTACGCATCTGTTTCCATTCCCTGAAATGTCTACCCAGTAGTCAGGACAATCGCCAATAATAGGAGGCCACGATGTTACCTTTTGGTTTGAAATGGTTATTCCGATAACTATCAAACTAATTACTAATATTAATACTGCGACAATTATAAGTGTTTTTTGAAAGGTTTCCATAATTATATATATAAAATAAATATATAATTTTTTCTATTTGAGTAATATAAATGAATTATTCGAATGGTAGAGTTGACTTAAAAAGTCCTAATACATCTGTTTTATTTAACATGTATGATAAAATCCCAGCAAATCAACCGACTACATTTAGAAACCCAACTTTGGGATTATGGAACGAAACCCAACTTTCCAATTGTTTTTTTTCTAAGGAAAACATACAAATAATACAAAACGGTATCAGAGTTGGTGTTTATACCAAATCAAATAATCAATATATAATAGGGTCACAGGACAACGATTCTTTGAAAATTATAATGAGAAGTATTTTTTTACAATACGCCGCAAATAAAAAAAACAATATAACATCACAAATAGAAGAGTTAAATAGAATGGTTTTAAATTATTGTATTGAGAGTGTATATGGAGAGGCACAAGGATATATAAAATATTTATATGATGCCAGCACACTTGTTGTTCCTATTTCACATCCAGTTATGGCAAATAATTCCGATAAAGAACTTGTTCTTAAGCCGTGGTTTTAGGTAAACAAATAAAAAATTATATTATAAATTTTCTATAATATAATTTTAAATTTTATACATTTTTATTTTTTTCATTTTTATTTTTATTTTTTTCATTTTTGTTTTATACATTTTCATTTTTGTTTTTTTCATTTTTATTTTTATTTTTTTCATTTTTATTTTTTTCATTTTTATTTTTTTCATTTTTGTTATTTAGTATCCATTATAATAAAATAGGTTTAACCTTTTTGCTACCTTTGGGTTTTGGTTCTTTTACTAAACTAATTTTAGTATTTTCACCAGAATTTTGATTTTCTCTATCCTGTTTATAAACAACATATTCCTTTTTCAACAAGATTAATTCTGTATTCCACATTTCAACGATAGTTCTATTTTTAATTTCATCGAGTTCGTTACATTTTTTGGTATATTCCGAAAATATTTTTTCGGCATTTTCCTCGGTAACACTATCCATAGGCATTTTTACCAAATACTTATATTCATCATCGTCGTCTATTATATCATATCCTTTTGTTTTTAACATATCCATAATAAAGTCCTTTTTCTTCTTTCTTAAATCAATAGTATCATTTAATGTTTCGCTAATATATTTTTTTCGATTTAATAGAATAATTAACTCTTTTTCTAATGTTTTTATCATATAATCTTTTCTTGTTTGAAACATATTTAATCTAGTATCATAGTATTCATCTATGATACTTTCTACAGTCTCATACTTTTTTAATTTATCATGCGCATTAAATAACCTCATATTTGTTGTGCTGGAAGTCGAGTATAACTTAAATGTCTTTTCAAGTAAAGAACATCCATAATCTGCGTCAGATGCTTCCAATTCTTCGAATTTACCTTTATTTAATGTTATGATAAAATCGACGTTTGTGTCCTTACTCATATCATCATAATCTTTTACAATTGGAATTATCTTTTTACCAGTTTTATCAACGGTTTCAGTTAACGACTCTAATAATTCTTTAAAATCATCAGTCCAAAACCCAACAGGTAATTCTGTAATACGAAACTTATCGGCTGCAATCTTCTCATATTTACCTTTAATTAAGTATTTTCCGGAAGTAATTTCATGAATGGTCCCTTTAAAACCTTCATAATAAGGTATAAATTTACATTCGAATACTGTGTTATTTAATTTACACATTAAATAATCTATTATTTCCAACGGATTATAACACATTATTTCTGTGCTAAATCCGGTTCCTATACCTTTACTTCCATTTACTAATACCATCGGTATAATCGGAGCGTAAAATATTGGTTCAACCAAATTTCCATCATCATTTAAATATTGTAAAATATGGTCATCCATTTGAGGAAATATAATCCGAGTTATTTTATTTAATTGAGTAAATATATATCTTTCGGATGCACTATCATTTCCGCCTTTAATTCTTGTCCCAAATTGTCCGTTTGGCATAAGTAAATTAATGTTATTTGAACCAACAAATATTTGGGCCATACCAACAATAGCTGCGTTTAAACTCGCCTCACCATGATGATATCCGGATTGTTCCGAAACATAACCGGTGAATTGAGCAACTTTAATTTCAGTTGTTAAATTTTTTTTAAACGCAGAATATAATATTTTTCTTAGACTGATTTTAAGACCATCCATTAAATTTGGAATACTTCTGTCACAGTCATATTTTGAAAAGTGAATAAATTCTTTATTTATAAATTCATCATAAGACACGAGTGTTTTATTCGTATCTAGATAACTTTTGCGGTCATATTTTTCAAGCCATTCCTTACGGTCATTAGCCCTTTTTTTATTAAATATCATATCAATCGAGTTATCACTAACCGTTCCTGTATGCTCGAACCCAACTATCTTTTTTGCTTCAAAATATTCACGAAATTCTTTACTTGTGCTTGTTCCCAAACCTTTATAATACTTAATTTTCCATCCTTTAAAATCATTTTGGGTTTTCCACAATTCATATTCTCCATCGTTATAAAATACCAGATTTTTGTTTCCCCTATTTGCCTTTAATATTGGTGTATTCATAAACCCAATAAATCCTGGAATAAGTAACAAGGAAGGCCATTCAGATTGGAATAAATTAATACATAACCCTTTAATATGATGACCGTCTAAATCAGCATCAGTCATTATTAATACTTTCGAATATCTCAAACAAGCTAATATATTATCAGGGGTGTATTCTTTTCCTATTTCCAAACCCAATATTTTTTTGATTTCACAAATTTCTTTATTATCATTAATTTTTTTGGTTGTTTCTCCTCGAACATTCATTATTTTACCTTTCATCGGATAAACGCCATATGTATTTCTATCTTCAGATGATAACCCTGACACTATTCCTGCTTTTGCTGAATCTCCTTCACAAAATATAATGGTACAACTATCGGATTTATCAGTTCCAGCCCAATTAGCATCAATTAATTTTGGTATACCACGAATATTTTTGCTTTTTGTTCCATCGGATTTTTTTGAGATTTTATTTTCTTTTAATTCAGTAATTGTGCACGCCGAATCCATTACGCCCATTTTTGCGATTTTTTCAATAAATTTGTCGCTTATAACACATGTCGAACCAAATTTAGAGGATGGAGTATTCATATAATCTTTGGTTTGACTATCAAACGAAGGATTCTCAATATCACATCTTAAAAATAGGAATAGTTGTTCTTTAATACTTGTCGCATTAACCTTTACCTTTTTCTTCTTTTCAATATACTCAACCAATTTTTTAGTTATTTGGTTTAATATATATTCAACGTGTTTTCCTCCTTTTGATGTATGAATACCGTTTACAAATGAGATTTGAATAAACTCGTGTGTTGGAGACAACGCTATTGCGTATTCCCAACGCTCGCCATTTTCTTCATATACTCGTTTTACATCTGTTTTATTACCAATATATAAATCAATATATTGTTGGAAGTTTTTCACCGGAATTATTCCTGAATTGTATTTTACTTTTAAAGACTTATCGGTAATTGCCGCAACATCATATATTCGTTTTTTTAACAGTGATATAATATCAGGTGTTAAACTACTAATACCAAATCTTGCGTAATCAGGTTTAAATGTAATTTTGGTATATGGTTTTTTACCCTTACATTTAGTAATTTCAGGTTTACAAATCTCATCCAAATTATTTTTAAACTCTTGTTTATACCTTAATCCTCTAACGTGGTCTATTGTTTCAATCGACCCGAAGATAGACCAAACAAGAACCAATTTAAAACCAAATCCATTTTTACCTCCAACTATCTTCTTTTCTGTTTTATCGTAATTTGTAGATGTTCTAAGATGTCCGAAGATTAATTCAGGAATCCATATTTTATATTCTGGATGTTCCGCAACATCAATGCCGTTTCCGTCATTAATCATTATAATTGTTCCATCTTCTTGAATTGAAATGTCTATAAAAGAAACAGGTAATGTATTCTCAGTATTATTGAGAATTAATTGTTGCATACGAATTACGTGGTCACGACAATTCACGATGCCTTCATCAAATAACTTAAATAATCCAGGATTATATGTAATGGTTTTGTCGATAATTTTATCATGTGTTTCATTTAAAATCCATAGAGTTGATTCTATGTTTTCGACTGAACCAATGTAAGTATCTGGATTATCTAATATATGCTGTTTATCTGTTTTTTGTTGATATTTGTTGGAAAGGAATGCGTCAGTTTCGTTCATACTTTAATTATTAATGTAATGTATTTTAGTTATTGTCTTGTGTTTAATTCGTTTTTATTTCAATTTTATTATTATATAACATTATAATGACCCAAGTATCCGAGTGTAAAAACATATATTGTGTATGTAAAAAAAGACAAATAAGCGCGCTTACGTCAATAGAAAATAAAAAATTCAATCCGAATAATTCAAACATTTCAAACAAATTACGACAGGCAAGGATAATTTCTTCTAGTTTAGGAGGAAAACCAGTTATTTTAAATTAACAAGTATCCTATTATTTTTTTCTCTCTTAATTTTATAAATGACTAGGTTTACAAAAACAGCAAATGGTAAATATAATATACAAGGAAAAGTTTATGAATTATTATCAGGAACTCGCGCACAAGTATGGCACGGAACCGCGTATAAAACTAGTGGAGGACTTACTAAAAAAAACCTTTTTCAAAACAAAAACGGAAGAATTGTATCAAAAACAAAACACGCAACTGCTAAAAAGGATATGCGATTATTGAAATTTGGATATGGAACCACAAAAGGCAAATTTGGATTTGTTAAAGTTACCGGTAAATCAAAGAAGAACAACAAAAAAATGAAAGGAGGTAATGGGGTTAATTACGCATTATCTCCATCACAAATTTCCGGAATTAGTAAGACGTCAGGGGTTGAACTTCAATTTATGGCTGGAAACGCAACCTCATAAATTCATTATAATATCCAATCATTAATTATAAAATTATCATAAACTATATAATCTTTTATTTTAATACATAAATACTTTTCGAAATATCGTTTGCTAACTATAAATTTGCTTGTTATTCCCACAAATTTACAATAACTATTATAAGCGTCAGAAATAGATAATAGTTTTAACGGTTGTTTAGTTTTGAAAAAGGTTTTTATACATTCTAATGAATTATTAATATCTGTAATCTTATCCCATAAAACACAACTTACATTTAATACGTATTTATCTTCAAGTATCTCTACATTCGGAAAAAAATGACATAATATTTTTAATACATTTTCTTCATTAATAATTCCGGATGAGAATGTTGCTTCTGTTTTACTTTTTACCCAAACCTTAAATAATACGCATAGTTCATCTAATTCAATCTCTTCAATATTGGTTTCTTCATTATTTGGTATACTTATAGTTTCGTCCCAGAAATTAATAAAATCAAATACTACCGGTAAATATTTACTTGTAATATTATAAAAAGTATCACTAGATTCATCATAATCATACCTCTGTTTTAATAATGTTTTTAAAGTATTTGAATAAATTATGTTTGGAAGCGACACACTAGATAGATAATGTTTCCATATAAAATGTATTTTTTTCCATTCTATTTTTAAATTATTATTAGCAGATATTTGGAGACATTGGGAACAGAAATTATCAAATATAACAGTCTGATTATTATTTTTTAAATACAAAACGTGAGGTTTGATATCCTCGACCGAATTAAATTCTAAAAACTTTTCGGAATTTTCGTATCTATTTGAATAATGAACGGCAACACATAATAAATTAAGACCGTTTTTTCGAATTAATTCTTTCCATAATTCAAACGAAAAATTCTCATTTATTTGTATTAATCTACAATTATCGTAATTATGGGTTTCATGATATTTAGTCATAAAATTGTAAATTATATTTGTATTACATATGGTAATACTAGATATATTATCTAATTCGGTCAATAACCGTTTAGTTTTTGAAGTAACTATATAAATTAACTTATTTTTTTTCTTTAAAATATTATCTCCCAATATTGTCAAAAAATATTTGGCTTGATTTTTTTTCGTAAAAATGGATGGATATAATAAATTTAAAATATTTTGAATCGTATTCGTCTCAGGTATTGAACTAAATAAACTACGGTCTTTTATTTGTTTTATAATATTTATTTTTGTTCGTTGTTTCCATTTCATTAATACTTTATCTTTCGAAATATTCGAAAGTAAATTATAAATAATATGGTCTTCTTTAACAATAGTATAATTTTCTCCATCATATTCATAAAAATAATTACTTGTTGACAAATAAAAATATTGATTTTTACTTAAAAAAATCTGAATAAATTGTTGTTTTTCATTAATTAAATTATTTAAACGGACGACTCTTTCAGCATGATTAATTATTTCGCTTTCTAGTGTTTTGGGTAAATAATGTATGATATGGTTGTTGATTCTTTGTAACATATACGAATTGTTCCCATATTTATTTAATAAGTCATCAATTGAATTTATACACTTTTCACGAACCGTTATAAGTTCTGTCATAATATAATAATCTAAAAGTAAGTTTTTAAATTATTATATTAATATTTAAAAAATGTATTATATTAATATATATTTAAAGGGTTTAACGATAAATTAATAATGACGACAAATTTTTCAAGACAATCTAATACTGATGGAAACATTTTAACCATTAAAACCGTCCAAATCGCACCTTTTAGAACATTAATGACTGCTTTAAAGGATATTTTATTAGAAACGAATATTACTTTTCAACCTGACGGAATACGTATAATTAATATGGATAAATCACATACCATTTTAGCACACTTATTTTTAGCAGCACCCAATTTTGAATTTTATGAATGTAAAAAGGATAAAATCATTATTGGAGTAAACATGTTTCATTTATTTAAACTAATTAATTCAATTGATAATGATGATACACTAACGATATACATTGAAAACGCCGATTACGCAGAAGGCATTGTATCACATCTAGCATTAAAATTTGAAAATGGTGAAATAAAACAATGTAAAACCCAGAAATTAAGACTTATTGAACCAGATCCTGAAGAATTAGAATACCCGGATGTTAAATTTTCTTCAATTATTAATTTACCATCAGCAGATTTTCAAAAAATTATTCGAGATATGTCTTGTATTTCAGATAAAATAGAGATTAAATCTGTAGGCAACGAACTAATATTTAAATGTTCGGGGCAATTCGCATCGGCAGAAATTCATCGTGCGGAATCAGACGGAAGTATGGAATTTGCATTAAAACCGGATTCATCAAAAGTTATTCAGGGCGAATTTTCGTTAAAAAACTTGGGTTATTTTATTAAGTGCACGAATTTATGCTCTCAAATTGAGGTTTATCTGGAAAACGATTTACCTCTGGTAGTTAAATATAATGTTGCTAGTTTGGGTGAAATAAAACTATGTGTTTCTTCTTTACCGTCATAATTATGCGGTTAATTATGTTTTTAATATATAATATAATATTTATTTTTTTTGTATGAAATTCAATATTATATTATATTATATTATAAATGTCTGCCGGAATCGTTTATATAACCGGTCCAACAGGTCCAACCGGTCCTACAGGAATTACAGGTCCAACCGGTCATCACGGTTGTACGGGTGCTACTGGAAAAATCGGATATACTGGTCCTACTGGATCTGCTGGACTTCAAGGTCCTACTGGTCCTACTGGACCTAGTAATTTAGGAATTACAGGTGTAACTGGTTGTGCTGGTCCAACAGGTCCTAAAGGAGATACAGGTGCCACAGGACCTACAGGACCTACAGGAGCAACAGGTCCTATAGGTCCTACAGGTCCTACAGGAATGACAGGAGAAAAAGGAGCAACAGGTGAAACAGGAGCAACTGGAGCAACTGGTGAAAAAGGTGAAAAAGGTGAAACTGGAGCAACTGGTGAAAAAGGAGAAACTGGCGCAACTGGTGAAAAAGGAGCAACAGGTGAAAAAGGAGAAACCGGCGCAACCGGAGCAACTGGAGCAACTGGAGCAACTG
>Ga0209355_1001045_pt1 | contig 15963 bp, 17 predicted proteins | sample LauGreSBDMM110SN_3_FD_187563 | JGI IMG/M metagenome (GOLD analysis project Ga0209355, IMG submission 187563) | Freshwater lake microbial communities from Lake Michigan, USA - Sp13.BD.MM110.SN (SPAdes) (version 2) | ecosystem: Environmental > Aquatic > Freshwater > Lake | place: Lake Michigan...
AAATACCTCTCAATAAATTCGGATGTAAATCCAAATCATCCCAATTATTAAAAATTTGCACGGGTGTTTCTTCTTCTATAACATTCGTATCTGTATTAACATTTGTATAAGTATTAACATTTGTATCTGTATTAACATTTGTATCTGTATTAACATTTGTATCTGTATTAACATTTGTATCTGTATTAAAATCGTTTTTTTTTATATATGAATTATTCATATTAGTTTCTTTATTAAATTTCTGGGACATTATATATTATATATTATAAGTTGGTTTTAAGTGTATTTAAATTAAATATTATATTTAAAAAAAAATTGATTTAAATAATAAACTATATAATAATATTATACGTATAATGGCAAGTAATAAATACAATCTTAAACAAATTACTGATATTTCCAATAGTGGATTTTATTATGAAATGCCTGAAGATATTTTTGAAATTATTAATTATTTATGTGTACAAGTTGGAAGTTCAACAATAAAATCTCGATTATTTATAAAAAATAATCAACCTGTTCCTGTTAATGAAAATACAAATGATTTTAATTCATCTTATTGTCCAAATAAAAATAGAAAAAAACGTGGTAATAAAGGAATGGAAATTAGTAATGATGATTGGGAAAGTATTAGAACATTTCAAACAACAACAATTGATCAAAATACTGGTATTGAAAGTGATATAAATGTGCTTCGTTTATATTTGAACAAATTAACTGATAAGACCTTTTTAGATATGAGAGAGAAAATTATTGAAAAAATTAATACTTTTTGTAAAAATTCAACAGATAAAGAAGATGAGTTAAAAGTGGGGACAATGTTGTATGAAATATGTTCAACAAATAAATTTTATTCGAAAATATTTGCGGATCTATTTGCGGAATTAGCATTGACATATAGTTGGTTAAATGTTATTTTTAAAAAAAAATATACGGATATTATGAAACAATATGATAATATTCAATATATTGATTCAGAAAAAGATTATGACGGTTTTTGTGAAATGAATAAAAACAATGATAAACGCAGAGCAATAACAACGTTTTATTATAATTTAGCATTAAATGGTTTTATTGCAAAGTCTGGAATGGTAAATATATTAAAAGATATTCTTATTTCAATAATGAATATGATAAAAATGAATGATAAAAAAAATGAAGTAGATGAGTTAACTGAAATTGTAGGTATTTTATTTAATAAAGAAATGATTGAAGAAGTAGATAATGAAGCGGATGATTTAGATGAATATTATGTTTTAGACCAGACAATCATAAATACAGTTAGCAGTTTAGCACAAAAAAAAGTAAAAGAATATCCTAGTTTATCCAATAAGGCGATATTTAAGTATATGGATTTAATAGAAATGTAATATATGTATATAAAACAATTTAAATATAAATAAATATTTTAATCATATTTAATGAATGAAACAGATAATAATATAAGTATTTTTTTTAATGAAAAAAACGATGATGATAATGATGATTATAACGATGAAATAACAAAAATGATGGATAAATTTAGAGATCTCGAATTGGAGGTTGGTGAAAAATCAATTTGTTTAATAGATTTTACAGTAAATGAATCACTTACAGTAAAAGAATTACTTAAAATATGTAGTTATTATGGGTTAGATAAGAGCATAAAAAAATATAAAAAACAAGATATAATAGATACAATATTTTACTTTGAAAGCTTGCCCAAAAATAATAATATAGTTCAAAAAAGATATTTAATGTGGAAAAATATATATGAATTATTAAATGATCCAATAATGAAAAAATATGTTATTTGGCAATAATTTTTTATAATATTATCATTTATAATATTATAATATTATAAAACTAATAAAAATATTAAATATAACTAAATTATATATAGATGGTTGTATCTATAATTGACAATACAATAAACTATCCGGAACTTAAAAGAGTGGATCCACAAGATTTAGGTAAAGAAACAAATCTTTATCAAATTGAAATAAAGGATTTAAATATAATTGTAGCAATTGGTGGACCACAGAATACATTTGCTGATAAAAATGTAACATATTTTCCTATTTATTTAGTTAAGCATAATAATAAAGTGTTACAAATAGGTGTTTATGAAATTCCATCAAGTAATATGATAGATTATGTAGACGAAAATGCAATTCTTGATATTGAACGATTAAATGATCCTTTAATTTATACTTTTTCGACAAAGGATATGATAAAAAAACTAAGAAAAATCCCTGAAGAAGAAAAACAAGAGAATAAACAAAAGGTTAAAGAAGATGTTAAAGCAGTAAAAGAAGCCAAACCAAAAAAACAAAAAAGAAAGGAAGAAACTGAAATACTTATTCCAGAAATAAGAAAGGATATTTTTACAGCGCGAATTGGAGCAAACATTCACGAAACATTAAAGGAAGAAACGTCTAAAATTGCGCGAGATTATAGAGAGAAATATCACGAAAGTAAACAAGATACTTGGATTCAAAAATTTATGAAAAATATTAATTATTCAATAACAGATAATGAAGGCGGAGGAGAATGTTTTTTTGCTACAATAAGAGATGCATTTGAAACAATAGGTCAAGATACAACTGTTAATCGATTAAGAAGTAAATTATCAGATAATGTTAATAGAGATATATTTGATGATTATAAAGAACGATATGATTTGTTTTTAAAAGAAATAAATGAAACAAGGGCACAATCAATAGTTTTAAAAAAAGAACACGACGGATTTAAGACACAATTGGCAACAACATTAGATAGAGACCAACAAAAGATAATTCATAATGCGGCTTTAGTTGTTAAGAAAAAATATAATACAATAAAATTAGAAAATAAGTTAGCGAATGAAAATATAACAGAAGTTTTATTTATGAAAAACATAAAATCGCTAGAAGATATGAAAAAATATATCCGAACGTGTTCCTTTTGGGCTGATGCAAGGACCATAAGTATAATGGAAAAACTATTAAATATAAAATTTATAATTTTATCAAGTAAAAATTATTATAATAATGATATGGATAGTGTATTACAATGCGGTGCAGATGTAGATCCAATTATAATTAGCAGGGATGAATTTACACCAGAGTTTTATATTATAGTTGATCATACAGGAGATCACTATAAATTAATTGGTTACAAACATAAAAAAATATTTTCATTTAAAGAGATTCCATATGATATTAAAAAAATGATTATGGATAAATGTATGGAAAAGAATTCAGGGGTGTATTCATATATACCAGAGTTTCGAGAGTTTAAAGAACGATTGATTAGTGGCGTTGGGCTGATGCCAACATTTGACGATTTAGGTGAAGCAAAAATAATGAATTTATATGACGATAATATTGTATTTCAGTTTTATACGAATTCATCGGATAATCCTATACCTGGAAAAGGAACTGGAGAAAAAATACCAGTAAATATTATACACGATTTTGCTAGTTTAGCAAATATATCAAAATGGAGAAAGAAACTGGCAGATACGTGGGTTCAGCCATTTTCTTTGGATAATCATCGTTGGAGTTCAGTTGAGCATTATTATCAAGCATCTAAATTTAAAAAAAATAATCCAGAATTCTATTTATCATTTACTTTAGATTCTGGTACAGATCTATCACAAAATCCGGAAATGGCAAAGGCAGCTGGTGGAACAAATGGAAAATATAAAGGTGAACTGCTTAGACCGAAATCAGTTATTATTGATCCTGATTTTTTTGGGTCGAGAGCAACCAAAGAGTTAAATGCGGCACACCAAGCAAAATTTACTCAAAATGAAGACTTAAAGGAACTTCTTTTAGCCACAAAAAACGCAAAATTAGTTCATCATTTAAGAGGCAAAGAACCAGAAGTATGTGATAATTTAATGATACTTCGTAATAAAATATCTCTTAAAGAAATATAAAATAAAGATTTATTATATATGCCTCAAATAACTTACGCTAGTTTAGTATTCAGTGGTTTTAATTCAAAAAGATATTATTCTTTTTTACCCCCCCCCCCATTTCAAATGTAAGATATCCAAAAAGTAATCATAGTTTTGTAGATGGTAATTTTGAATTTAACGAGTTTAACGATGAATATATATCTTCTTTTTCAACTGTTCCAGCGTGTTTTAGATCTGGTAATTGGCAATTACAGTATTATTGCGATCAATTCAGGTCAACCTGGAAAAATATAGACACTGGCGAATTGCGTCACTACGTTAACTATATGTGCTTTCCGGGTCCTTGTATATACTCTACTTAACTATATGTTCTTTCCGGATAGTTGTCCAATTCAATATTTATTATATTATTATATTATTATAGTATGAAACTAACAAAAGAAAGCAATGAATTAATATCATTCTTTGTAAAAAATGATTGTTTAAAAACAAAACAAACAAAAAAAACAGATGCTATTTTAAAAAACGTATATGATGAAATTAAAGAAGGTGTTAGTTATGTTAATACAATAAAGGCAAAAATGGGTAATGCCTTTTATAAACTAACAGTAAAACAAATAACAAATAAAGCACAAATTATTTGGCCAGTTACATTTTATACAGACGCATTTAAACCAGAAGTAAAAAAACATATTTACGAAAATAGTAATGGTTTATTAACCTATAAATTTAATATGTTTGATAGAATTATAACTATAATATTTGTAATAGAAGAAAAAAATATGAATGCTTTAATAGAAACATATAATAAATATATTGACTATATGTTAGTTTGGTTATATATAGCAAATATACATTCATCAAAAAAATGTGTGAAACAATTAAAAATATTTATATACCATACAAGTTTATTAAAACAATTACCAAAAACAAATATGCAAATATTAAATCAGAATAATGCAAATACGGGGTTTTGTATGAGTTGTCCAGTAAATTCGGAAATAGTTGTATTTCGGAAAGAGGAATGGTTTAAGGTATTTATACACGAGACATTTCACAATTTTGGATTAGATTTTTCATCAATGAATGTTAGTTTATATAATAAAAAAATCTTACAAATATTCCCGGTGAATTCAGAAGTGAATTTATTTGAATCATATACAGAATTCTGGGGAAGAATAATAAATGCTTCATTCTGTAGTTTTATAAATATGAAAAATAAAAATGATATAGATGAGTTTTACTCAAATACTGAGTTTTTTATAAATTTAGAGAAAAATTTTGCATTTTTTCAGATGATAAAAATATTAGATTTTATGGGTTTATCATATATTGACTTATATAGAAAAACATTAGTATCTGAAAATACAAGAAATACACAGTATAAGGAAAACACAAATATATTATCATACTATGTGTTAACAACTATTTTACTAAATAATTATCAGGATTTTTTATCATGGTGTGATACCAATAATATATCATTATTAGATTTTAAAAAGACACCAACGCATATTAACAATTTCTGTGCGTTTATAGAGAAAAAATATAAGACAAAAAATATGTTAGATGGAATAAAATGTATAGAAAAAATATTTTATAATATGAAAAATAAAAATAATATATATTTATTGGAGAATTTGCGTATGACTATTTGTGAAGTGTTATAATATATATTATAATATAATATAATATATAATTTGTTAGTATATATTATAATAAAATGTGTTGGAATAAAGATATATCATTGAATACATTTTTGTTTAGTAGTTTTGTGTTATGTTTAATAATATATAATAATGCATATACACGATATAAGATAGATGAGTTAAACAATGTATATATTTATATATTTTTTATGTCTTTTATATTGATGCAATTAATAGAATATTTTATTTGGATAAACATAAAAAATCCATTATATAATAGTATATTTACAGCATTGGCCACTTTATTATTAATATTTCAGCCGATAGCATCAACAATGTTAATAAGTGATTACACAGTGAAAAAAATGTTATTACAGAGTTATTTATTATTTATAGTGCCATTAACAATATATAAATTTGATATACAAATATTAAATTCAAGTGTAAGTAAATTAAATCATTTACGATGGAATACAACATTTAGTGTTAAATATGTTACTGATATAATATTTTATATTATTTGGTTATTTTTCTTTTTATTTCCATTATTTTATGAAAGGTTTACTTTTGCTCTAATGTTTGGATTATTGACATTAATACTAACAACATATAATTATTATAAGGACGATACAATAGGTTCAATGTGGTGTTGGATAGTAAATACAGTAATGATATATTATGCGGTATATTTGTTGTTATATTTGCCGCTCTTTAAGTAGTTTTATAATATATATTATTTTTTGATTTAAAGCGGCTTTAAGTAGTTTTATAATATATATTTTCGATGTTGCCAACAGTATATTAATTCTTTATAACAAGTTTTACCGCATTTTTTTTCATTTTTAGTAACCGAACATATATATTTATAAGAACCATTACCGATTGATTTTTTATTCGATCTCCATTCTTTAGTTGCGTCATCAAAATCAATATTAACTTCAAATTGTTGCATTTTGTTAGTTCGTTGACTTCTTGTCTTCATTTTATAAATTAATTACGATTTTGAGGTACACTTGTAACTTATACTTTACAAATTATAAATAATTGTATTTCAATTTTTTATTGTAATGGAATAAAAAATTGAGATTATTAAAATATAAAAGATAAAATACATAATATAACAAAATGGGAATTCGTAATTTAAATCGTTATTTAAGAAATAATTGTCCTGAATCAATTAGGTGTATTCCAATTTCTGATATTTCACATAAGAAGATTGCAGTTGATATTAGTATTTATTTATACAAATATGAAACTGAAAATGCATTACTTGAAAATATGTTTATGATGTTATCTATTTTTAGACATTACAATATTATTCCTATATTTATTTTTGATGGAAAACCTCCTGATGAAAAAAAAATGTTACTTCAAAAAAGAAAGGAAGATAAGAAAACGGCTCAAAAAGAATATTATAAATTACAACAAAGTTTACAAAATGATAAACAAGATTATAAAAAAGAAATTATTGCTAAAATGGATCAACTTAAAAGACAATTTGTTCAAATAAACAAAGAGAAAATCGAAAAGGTAAAATCTTTAATTAGAGCATATGGGGCGACATATTATGATGCTCCAGGCGAAGCTGATGAATTATGCGCTTTACTTGTTATTAAAAAAAAAGTGTGGGCGTGTTTAAGTGAAGATATGGATTTATTTGTATATGGATGTAGTAGAGTACTTAGATATTTTAGTCTTGTTTCACATACGGTGGTATTATATTTTAGTAAAGGTATTTACAATGAACTTAATATGACATATAAAGATTTTAAAGAAATTTGTATATTATCTGGAACTGATTATAATATTAATACTAACAACAAAGTACATTTAAATGTAACTATTGGACATTTTAATAATTTTAAAAAATTAAAAAATTCAGATAATACAACATTTTATGATTGGTTACAAGTAAATACAGACTATATTTCTGATATTCATTTATTAAATAAAATAAATAATATGTTTAGCCTAGATTGTAATAATGAAAAATTAGATAATATATTTAATAATATTAAAATTGCAAATGGACCAATTAAACAACAAGAAATTGAAAATATTATGAAGAGCGAAGATTTTATATTTTTATAATTTATAATTTAAAATGTATTATATTATTATATTTTTTATAAAATAGTAAAATAAATAATCCAATAGGACAAAAGAGGGGTTCATATGAATATAAATATACCCAAATCATAACAAAAATAGCCGCAAATAACGATTTTCTTGGTATCATTGCGTAACATTCGGCCGTTCTATTATATATCCAAAGTCCAGCAAAAATAACGGCAACGATTACTTTATTGTTGTAAGATAAATAATCATCAAATATCATTTATTTTATATTATAATATGATATAATATGTTTACGAAATTATTTTTAGAAACAACCAATCCAAACCTTAGTTGGAAAACATTTTTTGGATTAAATATATTTTCAATGATAATTGCGTCAGTTGTATTTCATACTATTTTATATACATCATTTTGTAATATTGTTAGTTATATTTTTTACGAAAAAATGTTGAGTAAAAATATAAATATTCGTTTAATTATAACTTTACTATTAATAATGTTTTTTGGTTATATAGGAAGATTATTGCACGTTAAAGAAGCATACAATGATTTTAATAATGACCACCATAAAACTCAAACGTACGTACAAGCCCATTATAACTCTTGGGTATTTATTGGCTAGATAAAAGTATTTGAATATTTTATTAATAGTAAAATTATTAATAAAATTAGTTTATTGTTTATATTTGTTATATATTTTTATTATAAAATATTTTTAAGCAGTAACAGTTGCTGCAGGGACAGTTGCTGCAGGGACAAGACCCTTATCACTCTTATAAAAGTGAGGAGACATATATCTCTGGAGATTAAAGTAAGTGAGCTCATCAGTCTTCTTTAGCTTCAAAAGAGTAGCAAGCTTGGTATCAGGATTGATCTTACGACCATTATCCTTATCCTGAAGCTTATGAGCGCGAATGTAAGTGTTAATCTCACGAGTAACATCAGTACGAGCCATCTCAGATCCAACAGGCTTCTCCAAAAATTTGGCAAGCTCATCAGAAATCTTAGTAGGCTTTACAAAACCAGAAGGTTGACGGTTTCCAGACTTACGCTTGCGCTTGGCTTGTGATTTCTGGGCAACCTTAAGCTCACGAGTCCACTTCTTCTCAAGGGAACGATATTCAGTCTTCAATGAAGCAAAAAGAGAACTCAATTGGTTAAGCTTAGTAAAGAATTCAGTTGATTGAGCCAGCAAATCATTTTGCTCACTTTCAACAAGATCAACAACAGGAACAGTTGAAACTGTTTCAGAAACAGAAACAGAAACAGAAGAAGTTAAAGGAGAAGAAGAAACAGAAGAAGAAGAAGAAGAAGAAGAAGCTACAACCTCAGGAGTAGCCTTGGCTTCCTTTGTCTTTGATTGTCTTGCTGCCTTTACAGCAACAACTGGAGTAACATTAACATTAACAACAGGAGTGGTCTCAGTGACTTCGGTCTTAGATTTGCTTTGTTTTGGTGGCATTCTATTATACTATATTAATATGTTTTCTTTTTAAATAGTTTTAACCCTTAAATATATTATTTGTTATTGTATATGGTCTAAAGTAATTTAATATTTAAATATAGTTTTTAAATTTATTATAATTTTGTTCCTACTTACGTATGGTATACAGCTTCATATAACCATTGAAGTGATGTAGCAGCGTCATAATTTACTAAAGTTAAGGCACTTAGGACATAATACGCACCTAAACATTTATTATCATTATTTATTCCTGAATTTACTAATCTTTCCATAACATATAATATTGGTTTTCGAATATTATTTAAATTATTTATTGTTTGTAATACATTAAAATTAGGTAGTGTTTGAAATGGATTTCCGTTTGGATAGCATATTGCCCTTTTCATTTCATTTGATATATTTGCTCTATATTGCCATATATCTACTAATTCCCTTACAAATTTTATCAATTGAATTTTATTCAATGTTAAAAACCATTGCACATTTGTATAATTACCTAATGCATCCATATTTTGAAATAATGTTAAAGCTCTTAATTCTACAGACTTTTCAGGTGATACATCATTTGTTATATCTGAAAGTTCAGTTAATAATTCTATCTTTAACATTTTACTTAGTCTTAATAATGTTCTAAAGTTCTCAATAATTTTAGGTGATAATTGCTGTTGATTAAATGGATTTTTTACAGCACCATTTGATTTATCTATTAAATTATATAATGATAGCACATCAAATCCATATATAAATCCATCATCATCTTTAAAACTATAAAATTGTTTATCCTCTATTGTTGTTAGTTCATCCATTGATAAAAAGTCGAAATTATTTACACACAATGACCTATTCTTAAAACCTGGTCCATGGCTATTTATATATTTTCTTTGTATATGTCCTCTTATTATTTTTTGCACTCTGGTTATTATTTTCGATAAATGCAAATATGAATAAATTCTTGATATTAATTGTGATTTATTTCCTGTTAGTTTTAATTTATATTCCTTTGCAATTTGTTTTAATTGTTTTGCATTATAATTATATTTCAATAAATCTTCATAATTATTAACATTTGGAATTGTTTTAATTTCATCAATTTTATCAACCTTTTTTGAAATTGATATATTTTTTGACGTATTACACTCTAAAAAAAATAAGTAATTATTAATGTTATCATTATTGTTCTTATAAGAATTCATTTATATATTATATACAAATATGTTTTTGTATTATTTTTTATTATAATATATTTACATTACAAGTATTAGCTTTTGAAAATGAATTATTATTTTTTAAAATAACAATTTAAAGATATAACTACTATAGATAGTATAACATATAGAATGACTGACTCAATCGTTGACGGAACTAAAATTAATACTGAAGTGTTTTCATATTCGGCTCCTAAAGCACACGCTTCTGGAGGAAAGGTTGTTAATTTATTTAATAAACATTTCAGAGAATCATTAACATTATCTACTCCTCTTATGTTGACGTGGGGAGCTCAAGAAGGAATGAATGACAAGAAGGAACCTAATGGAAAGTGGACTATGTCATTACAATTTCCCAGTAGCGAGTATACTAATCCGGACGCTGAAGCTTTCTTAGCATCAATGCGGGCTTTACAACAAAAGGTTAAACAAGATGCTATCACTCATTCGAAGGAATGGTTTGGAAAGGAAATCAAGAGTGCTGAAGTGATTGATGAAAAATTTAATGTTATGCTTAGACATCCTAAAAAGTCTAAGGGATCTGTTGAAATTGATGAATCTAGACCTCCTACTTTAACTGTTAAAATTCCTCAATGGTCTGGTGTTTGGAAGCCTGAAATTTATGATGAAGATGGAGAACCTCTTTATATTAATGGAAAGGTGAATCAACATCTTTCTCCTCTTGAATTTTTGAAGCCTAAGACTCACGTCATTTGTCTACTGCAATGCGGAGGGTTATGGTTTGTTAATGGTAAGATCTCTATTACTTGGAATTTGAAGCAGGCTATTGTTCAAAAACCCAAACAAACTATGGAAGGAACTTGTTTCTTGAAGCCTAAGGCATCTGATAAAGCTTTGATGAAGACATTGCCTCCTCCTGAAGAAGAGGTTGATCCTGATGGAGCTTCTGCTACTGTTGTTGCTGATTCAGATGATGAAGAAGATCTACCAAATTATAATAATGTAGAACAGGTAGTTGAAGAGGTTTTAGAACAGGTTAAAGAAGTAGCTGTTGATGAAGTAAAAGAAGAAGTACAACAAGAGGTTAAAGAGGAAGTAAAAGTTGAAGAGGTAAAAGCTAAGAAAAAGATTGTTCGCAAGAAGGCTACTGAATAAAATATTATTAAAAATATAACATATTAAATATTATAAAAATATAAATAAATAATTATTATAATATAAATAAATAAATATATATATATTTTTTAATTTCGTATTGATTACGATATTAAAATACTTAATTTAATAAAAAATTGAATTGAAATAAAATAAGTATATAAAATAAATATTATAAAAATATTATAATGAATAACGAAATTACAGAATTACTTTATGCTACTGATTTTATTTCAACTGCTGGATGTTGTTGGGGATATATATGGTCATATCATTTTCAAATTGATAAAAATGGAAATATAAATGTTAAATATGGACATACTAATTATAGGGAACCACAACCACAACCAAATAACTTATTATTTGAAATCACAGATAATATCGCAGTTCCAGATTACATTATTGATTTATATAAATATCTTATAAAAACACACCTTGTAACTCAAAATCCATTGGGAAACACAGCATGTCGTTACGAAAAAATGGAAATGTTTTTTGAAATAGTTAAACATTTAAAAACATCAATTAGATATTTGTCTTATGATAATGATCAACAAACAAAGAATAAATCGTTTTTAAATACAAGAATAGAAAATATTAAAAAAATACAAATAAATACTTTAAATAATAATAAATTATTAAAAGATGAAAATAAATTATTAAAAGATGAAAATAAATTATTAAAAGATGAAAATAAATTATTAAAAGATGAAAATAAATTATTAAAAGAAAAAATACAACAATTAGAAAAAAATATTAAAGAACAAAAACCAAAAACCATATATGCTCCATACATATTTAAAGAACAACAAACAAAATCAACATATGTTAAACCGCCAATATTTAGAGAACAATATACAAATTCTATAAATACGGGAACATTACCAAACGCAACAAATATTATGGTATTGAATAATTTTACAGGAATATATGAACCAGGAGAAGATTAATTATTATGTAATAAAAATATACTTAATGCAAAATAATTTTAACAATTATATCTGCTTTAACATCAATATTATATATTTCTTTTTCTGATATTTGTGAAATACCTTGACATTTAAACCTATACAATTGTTCTTCTTTTAAATATAGTTTATTTAAAGGAATTGAAAACCATTTATCTTCCAGATTTATACTAACAAATTTATTATTTTTTATTAAATCTAATAAATCATTATCCATTTTTATATATTTCTCATAAAATATATTATTATTTTCATCAATACTTATGTTAGTTGGTAAAATTGGCTGACATAAAACAATTATTTCTGAACCATCTGGTGCATCAAAATATAACTCATTATGCCACAATGGAACTATATATAAATCATTATCTACATATAATTTGTAAATATTATGATCTATCATATCCTTCAAGGTTGGTTTCAATATAAACACTCTATCATTTATTAACAAACTAACAAGTTCTAATATATCATTACTAATATATAAAATATCCTTATAATTATACAATAATTTATATAATTCAATCGCCTTTTGTTTATCAAGTGTTTCAATTTTGGCTCTTAAATATGCTAATGTTATTGTTTCATATCCTAATGATATTTCCTTTATTATGTTTGTTAAAACTTCGTTATAAGCTCCTTTAAATAATGATGAAATAAAATGACCAAGAATATCTGTATAACTAACAAAATTATTGGTATTAGTATTAGTATTCGAATTAGAATATTCTGTATCATTATTTAATATATTTAATTCATTTGTTAAATAATCATATGCTTCATTTATTTTTTGAAATTTGTCCTTTGCATATAAATCATTATTTTTATCGGGATGCCATTTTAAAGCTAATTTGTGATATTTCTTTTTTATATATTCATGATCTATTTTTGTTAGTTCAATATTATCTAATGATATCTCTAATTCATCTAATGCCTTTTGAATATTCATTTTTTCATTATAATCCATGTATTATTCTAATTAAATAAAACAAATAACTCTCTAAGTGGTAGATTGGTCTATAGTTATTATTATAGTATTTTAAAAAATTATACGTTTTTAATAATATTTCTGATATATTATTTGATTTTATTTTATTTAACTCGATTAAATTTATTAGTATATACCATATACAATTAGTTATATCTAAATTATATATAAATATATCATATAACAAATCACGAAATTTTGAGAATTTTAATTCATCTATTACTAACATTTCCTTTATAACATTATCGCAAATTATTTTATGAGGATACATCAATTCGTATACACCTGTATGTAAATATTTTATATTACATATATTCTCAATTTTTAAGTCATTTGGCATTTTTTTTTTTGAACATTTTGCGTATGATATCTTGGTTGGTCTTGCTACATGAATTACTTCACAAGAATTTAATATTGAGTCCGACATAAAACTGATCTCTTCTGTTAATAAAATATACTTTATATTTACAGACATTGCATTGTTATCTTGCATATAACTATAAAAGTTTTCCAATAATTCACTATGTACATTATGAAAATTTTTACATACAATAATTCCAGTTTTATTATTTTTTGCTGATAAGCTATCTACTATTTGTTGATAAATATCGTGCCATAATAATCTCGAATTACAACCTAATAATGACATATCAATTTCATAATGAATATCACTTATTTTAAAACAATATTGCTTTTTATCGTATGTTAAACTCATTTTTTTTTCATATTTTAAATCTGTTGGACTATATTTTTGTATTGAATATAACATTTGACTATATTTTCCAACACCACTTGGACCATAAAATATTAAATTACCTAACTTATCTAGGGAATTTGGAAAATGTGAATAATATTTTTCTAACTTCGGATGTAAGTTCATTTTTTTAACTTCATTTATATAATCATCAAAATGGGTTTCAAGAAATTTCATTATATAATTATAATAAATATTCTTTATTAATTAAATTAACATATAATATTAAAAACATTTTATAACATAATAAACAAAGAACAATGAATATAGTTAAACATTTAGAACAATATAAAGAAGATCACGTTTATTTTTTAGAACCTATTAAAAATAATATTATGAATAATGGAAAATTTATTAGAATTATTTATTCAACACCTCTATTTACATTAAATGGAATTTATATAAGTTTTAATATCAATAATACATCTATTGATAAATACTATAACAAATATAAATGCTCATTTGACACAAATCAATACAAAGAATTTATTGATAAACTTCGGATTTTTGAAGAAGGATTAATTAAAAAAATTGGCATCATTGATAAAATTCCACAATATAAAATTTATGAACAATTTAAAAATGGGAATATTAAAGTTTTTTCTGATACATCTGATAAAATAGGTAATCATTTTTTACTTAAAATAGCAGGCGTTTGGGAAACAGGTACTGAATATGGATTAACATATAAATTTTTAATAATTTAATTGTTAACCTTGGGTAATCTAACCTTGGGTAATCTAACCTTGGGTAATCTAACCTTGGGTAATCTAACCTTGGGTAATCTAACCTTGGGTAATCTAACCTTGGGTTGAATAAAAATATAATACTATACCAATTATTATTACAAATACTATATTAATGATATTAAATAACCGTAACCACGCAAATTCAGTATTAGAAAATAGTTTTGAATTCATTTGTTCGTTATTTTTATAAATAACCTTAAATATCATCCAAAGTTGTACAATTAAAAATAATAACGAAGCATATGAAAAACTTAAATAATAACTAGAAACATTGCCTGATGTTATCTTATCGAAATAAGTATATAAAAAATATGATAATAAACCCACTACAATCATAACCATAATTATTGGAATCATATCAAAATATCTTGATTTAAGAAATATTAAATTTATTATTACTACAAAAAGAAGTCCGAATAATAAACCTAAATAACCTCCTGACAATGCAGATAATCCATTTCTATCAGTCATATTTGTAGTAATTGCAATAATAATAATTGCGGTTATTATAACAGCAAATGGAACATTAATAAGTTTTTTAACATCTTGTACATTTGTATTATTTCCAGATATCATAATTAATATATAATTATATATTAATTATTTATAAATTTAAAGAACATATTACATCTTTTAATTCATCTATTTCTTTTTGCATTAGTTGCATTTTATGAACTAACAAAGGTATTATTTCTAAATAATTTACTGACTTTAATTTAGAATATTTTAAATCTGGTTTACTTTGAACTAATTCAGGATATTCATTTTCAAGTTCATTTGCTATAAACCCATAATGTATATTTTTATGTAAATCATCCTTAAATACAAATGAACTCGGTTTTAAATTCATTAATTTATCAGTTATATTTATATCTAATAATGCTATATTGGTTTTTAGATTAATATCCGATGGAGATATTATATTTCCATCTACAAATAAATCACCTGGAATATACACACTTTTAACATTTGGTGAAATTGGTGTTAACACTTGCACATTTGTTCCATCTGATTTTATATAATTTAAAATTTTCCATAAAGATGATGTCGATCCATTAACAAATCTTTTAATAAAAGCAGTTGGATTAGGTTGTTTTTCACCAT
>Ga0209355_1001053_pt1 | contig 15922 bp, 16 predicted proteins | sample LauGreSBDMM110SN_3_FD_187563 | JGI IMG/M metagenome (GOLD analysis project Ga0209355, IMG submission 187563) | Freshwater lake microbial communities from Lake Michigan, USA - Sp13.BD.MM110.SN (SPAdes) (version 2) | ecosystem: Environmental > Aquatic > Freshwater > Lake | place: Lake Michigan...
CATGAACAAGGCATGGCGCAGGCCCGCGCCGAAGCCGAAGAAAATTTACAACAGGCACTCGAGGCCCAGAAAATTGAATTGAGCAGCAGCCTGACAGAACAATTGCAGTTGTTGCAAAGCTTGAACGACAAACTGACCGCGTTCAGCAGCGACCCCCAGGCTTTGTACGAGCCGGTCAAACGGCTGGCCTTGCACATCAGCGAACAGCTGGTGCTGGCAGAGTTGACCTTGTCAGGTCAGGCCATAGAGCGGCTGGTGCAGCGCTGTCTGGATGAAATAGATATGCATGGGCAACCGGCGATCACCGTCGAGCTCAACCCGCAGGACAAGGCGCGCCTGGAAGACATAGGCGGCGATGTAATCAAACAATTGCAATTGCAGTCGGTAGCCGGTTTGCACCCCGGCAGCGTGCGCCTGCTGGTCAACGACAGCCAGATTGAAGACTTGATCGAACACCGGTTACAGGCCATGGCCAACCGCTTATTGAACCAGCCCGAACAGTGGCGCGAGCAGTCGGCGTTTTTCCGCCAGCCGCTGGCGCAGCGCGACGGGCAGGTTGAAGATGTACCGCCGCGCGTCGGTTTTGACACCGTGTTACCGGATGAACCCCCGTTTGAGGACGAGCATGCTTGATTTCATCAATATCGCTTTGCGCACCATCATGTGCCTGGCCTTCATCGCTTTTGTGGTGAGGCCCATGCTGATGTCCATGGTCCGGCGCGAACCCAATACCTTGGAGCTGGAAGAAATGGCCCAGCTGGCGGTCAACTCCGCCTTCAAAGAAAAGTTCGCCGGGTTTTATGCCACGCATCCCGTGGCCCGGCTCGAAGCTCCCAAAACACAAGCACCGGCAGACGGTGAATCGACCACTGCCGATGCATCGTCGGCTCAAGTCGCGCCTGAACCCGCGCCGCTGACCGAAGAGGAACTGCTGGCACTGGAAACCAATAAGACCTATTTGGATGAATTGATCAAAGGCCACGAAGAAGAGATGGCGCGTCGCGCTGAAGTGGCTGCGGTTGAGGCTGAACGTCAGGCACAACTGATCTTGGCACAACAAAATGCTGATGCATTGCTGGAAGATGAAGACGCGGATGAAGGCTCATCGCTTGAGAAAATGCGCCAAAGCATGAAGAAAGAAAAGAAAAAACCGGCGATACCCGCCGAACTGCTGGCTGGCAACAGCTACGAAGACAAACTCATGGTGGTGCGTTATGTGGCCGAGCAGGAACAAAACCGTGTGGCCAATGCCATCCGTTCCATGATCAAGACAGGTGCTTAAGCCATGGTCGATTTCGCTGCTGATATAGACGCCGTATTACCGCAACTGCGCACACCCCAACCTTTGCGCAGCGGCACGCTGGTGCGCTTGGTTGGCATGACGCTGGAAGCGCGCGGCGTGATGGCGCCTCTCGGTGCTTGTTGCGAAGTGGTCGGCCGCCATGGCCACCGCGTCGAAGCCGAGGTCGTTGGATTTAACGACAAAATTTTATTTTTGATGCCGTTCACCGAACCGGCAGGTGTTGGTCCCGGAGACATGGTGCGCGTCATCAGCAATTCATCGCTGGTCAGCCTCGGGCCAGAGTTACTCGGTCGGGTGATTGACGGACGCTGTCAACCACTGGACGGCAAGCCGCCGCCCGAATGCAAGGAATTGCTTAGTTTGCTGGGTCGCCCCATCAACCCGATGGAGCGCGGCCCTATCAACAAAATTCTGGATGTTGGTGTCAAAGCCATCAACGGCGTGCTCACACTGGGACGCGGTCAGCGTCTGGGTTTGATTGCAGGCTCAGGTGTGGGCAAAAGCGTGTTGCTAGGCATGCTGACCCGCTTCACCAAAGCCGACGTCGTCGTCATTGGATTGATAGGTGAGCGCGGTCGCGAGGTACAGGCGTTTATTCAAGAGTCTCTGGGCGAAGAAGGCCTGGCCAAATCGGTGGTGATAGCAGCCCCTGCCAACGTCTCGCCGGTATTGCGTTTGAAAGCCACGCATTTGACGCACGTGATTGCTGAATATTTTCGCGACAAAGGCATGGACGTGTTGATGCTGTGCGACAGCTTGACGCGTGTGGCACATGCACAGCGCGAAATCGGTTTGGCCATCGGCGAGCCGCCCACCGCCAAAGGCTATCCGCCGTCGGTGTTCGGCTTGTTGCCCAATTTGATTGAACGCGGCGGTGTCGGCAGACACGGCCATGGCTCCATCACCGCCATTTACACTGTGTTGGCCGAAGGCGATGACGCTGCCGACCCGATTGTTGACATCGCCCGCGCCTCGCTGGATGGGCAAGTGATGTTGTCGCGCAAACTGGCCGACTCGGCGCATTACCCGGCCATCGATTTGACCGGCTCGATTTCGCGTTTGATGCAATCGCTGCTCAGCAGCGAGGATTTGAAGTCGGCGAATAAACTGCGCCGGTTGTGGTCCATCTACCAGCAAAACGTTGACCTGGTGCAAGTGGGCGCATATGAACACGGCTCTAACCCGGAGCTAGACGAAGCCATCAGACTGAATGACCGAATCGTGGCGTTTTTGCGCCAGGACATGCACATCAGCCAGGATTACGACAGCACGCGCCTGCAATTGCGCGAACTGCTTAACCAGACATGAAAGCCCTTGAACCATGAAGCCCCGCAGTTGCTGGTCCGTGCTGGCCAAAAAAGCCAAGGACGAAGAAGAAACCGCGCAAACCGCGGCTGGCAGAGCGCGCAACAAAGTACTTGAATTGCAGCAAAGCCGCCAGCGCATGTCCATGTTGTTGCAGGACTACAAACAGCGTGCTCTGGAATCGCAGGCCCGGTTGCAATCCATGTCGCAGACCACCAACAGCCGCCAGTTTCTGTTGCAGCTGCAAAACCTGGTCAACCGGGTTGATGAGGATTTGCGAGTTGCTTTGCGCGAACTCGAGCAAGCCAAGACAGTGTTGCTGCAAGCCACTCACCAACGCATGAAGATGGAAACCATGCAGGAAAAAGATTTGCAGGCGGTGCAAACCTGGGAGCGCAAGCGTGACCAGAAAGAAATGGACAGCCTGGGGCTGACGCTTTACAACCTCAAGGCCTGACCCAGGCGGCTTGCAACCAGTGCCAGTAATGCGGCTTGAATGCCCAGGGCAGCATGCTTGTCTGTATGCCCGGTGCAAACACGGTGCGAGTGACATGGTCATGCCAGACGCCTTTGGCATTCAAGCGCGCTAGCAGTTGCTGAGCTGCATCCTCGTGTGACAACACTTGTTTTTGTATGCGCACTTTTGCGCTTTCCTCCGGCTGTTCATCCATGCGCGCCCAGTTCACACTTTCATAAGCGGGCAGCGGCATATCGCTGTCGATAGGGCCTGAATACATATCGTGCAGACTGCCCCAACAGCGCCCGCCCAGCAGGTGTTTCAATTGACCCAGTTGCCGCTCGGCTATGTCTTCATCGCCCAGCCGGAAGCTGACCTGACCCAGCACATTGTCAAACCAGACACAGGCATCCGGGTGTTGTTTCAGTAAGCTGGGCAGGCCTGCAATCGCATCTTGGCGGTGGTAATGCAGTTGCACGCCTAGTGCCTTGAGTGCACGACCGTGACGTACACCGAACAGCAAGGGCACCAGCGGATCGATGTCGTAAATATCAATACGCTTGAAACGCGCCAACCATGGTGTGGGCAACATCCAACCGGCGCTGCAACCGATGAGCAGCAAATTTTTTTGTGGGGGTTGAATATCGGCCAGAAAAGCCGCGATCAATTCGCGCGTGGGCTGCCAGCGTTGCAGCGAATATGCGGCGTGCACATGCCAGTTCAGTCCACCGGTGCCGCCGGCGTTGATCAGGTCTTTGAGCCAGTTGGACACACCGGCCTTGACCTGGTTGTTATTTTTCACAAACATATAGCGTGATGCCGACCCAGTTGGCCGCGCCAACCGCTTGAGCTGTGAGGCACAAACAGGCCAAAGCCAGACTTTGTAAAGATTTATGCATTTTTTTCAAATTGACCCTCGCAGGATAGATAATGCAAACCATGCCAAACCATGACTGGGCTCAGTACTCTCTCAGTATGACATTCGTCTTGTTGCTGTTGGCGGCGGCTTTGTGGTGGCTGTCGCGTCGCAACAAGGGCTTTCTCCTCCCTGCTGCACAACGGCGTATCCAAATTTTAGAGGCCTATCCCATGGGCTTGCGCCACAAATTGCTGCTGGTACAAGTCGATCAGCAAAGGCTGCTGCTGGCGGTCAACAACAACGACATACAAACCCTGCATGCCTGGCCTGCAGAACCCGCCACCCCTACCCAACCTGGTGTCAGTGATGCGCATTAAATATTTACTATTGCCTTTTTCTTTGTTGTGCATGCTTTGGTTGCCTGACTTTGCTGCAGCACAAGGCCTGCCGCTGATCAATGTGAATTCAGGCAAGGGCGGTCAGCAATACAGCCTGACCTTGCAACTGCTGGGTTTGATGACAGTGTTGACCGTGCTGCCGTCTTTATTGCTCATGATGACCTCGTTTGTGCGCATCATCATTGTGTTGTCCATACTGCGACAGGCCCTGGGTACGGCGCAGACTCCGCCAAACACGGTGCTGGTCGGCCTGGCCTTGTTTCTGACCTTTTTCATCATGACCCCGGTGTTCGACGATGTGTATGCCAATGCCATTGCGCCTTATATGAATGGCACGCTGCCATTTGAAAAGGCTTTGGCCAAGGCCGAAGGTCCGGTGCGCGACTTCATGACCTTGCAGACGCGCGAAGACGACATCGCCATGTTCATGCAAATCGCGCAGCGCAAGGAAGTCGCCAGCGCTGCTGAAGTGCCGTTCACCACGCTGGTTCCGGCTTTCCTCACCTCCGAGTTGAAAAGCGCGTTCATGATTGGCTTCATGATTTACATCCCCTTTGTGGTGATCGATTTGATCGTCGCCAGCGTGCTGATGTCCATGGGCATGATGATGTTGTCGCCCATGATCATTTCCATGCCTTTCAAGCTGATGTTGTTTGTGCTGGTCGACGGCTGGACTCTGGTCATGGGTTCATTGGCGTCGAGTTTTATCTTTAAATAAGGGAGCTGAGATGGATACAGCAATGGTGGTCGATCTGGGCCGGCAGGCCTTGTGGATGACGATGATTGTGTCGGCTCCTATGTTGTTGGTTGGTCTGCTGGTGGGCGTGATCATCGGTGTATTTCAGGCGGCGACTTCCATTAACGAGCAAACGCTAAGCTTCATCCCCAAACTGTTGTCAATCGGCTTGACCGCGGCGGTGTTCGGCAGCTGGATGATCAATACGCTGGTTGATTACACCAAGATTTTATTTGGCCGTATTCCCGGCTTGTTCGGTTGAACACCGCATGAATTTAGACATGCTCAATCTGGTCGACAAGTTTTATGCCTTGCTCTGGCCTATGCTGCGCATCTCCGCGTTTTTGATGTTCTCTTCCATTTTTTCCATCCGTGCCGTGAGCCTGCGCATACGCGTGACACTGTCATTGGTGCTGACCATTTTTCTTTCCATGCAAATGGACATACCGCGCATAGACCCGGTGACTGCCCAGGGCTTGAAAGAAATTTTCAACCAGGTCTTTATCGGCTTTTCTATGGCCATGATCATGCAACTGGCAACGGCTGGCATCGTCATCGCCGGACAGGCGGTGTCGGGATCCATGGGCTTGTCCATGGCCACCATGATTGATCCGACGATGGGCAGCGTGCCGTTGGTGTCGCAGTTTTTCAATATTCTGGGCACGCTGGTGTTTTTGTCCATCGGCGGGCATTTGATCGTATTCGGCCTGTTGCTTGAATCGTTCACACTGTTTCCCATTGGTAAAGCATTGATGTCGCAGGACCTGTTGGGCAAGATGACGGCCTGGGGCGCGATGATGTTTTTGTCGGCGCTTTTGATTTCATTGCCGGTGGTCATCACCTTGTTGTTTGTGAATATCGGCGTGGGTTTTATCACCCGTGCCGCGCCAAGTTTGAATATTTTCGCGGTCGGCTTACCGGCGATTTTGCTGGCCGGTTTTGTGGTGCTGTGGCTGGCTATTCCCAGCATCGTCAACCGCATCAGCTGGTTATGGGTGCAGACATTCGGGCAGATGCGCGGCATGCTGCTGGGAGGCTAAGCCATGGCTGACGACTCCGCAGAACGGACCGAAGAACCGACAGCGCAACGCTTGACCAAGGCGCGCGAGGAAGGGCAGTTGGCGCGCTCGATTGAATTACCGACGGCTGTCGTGATGATCACAGCCACTTTATTTTTCAGTTTATCGGGCAACTATATTTTTCACCGTATGGGCATGCTGTTCACGTCGCAGTTGCAGTTCGATCGCAAAATCATGGACAAGGCCGAGTTGCTACCCGGTATATTTTTCCAATCTATTGTGGATGGTTATGTGTTGATCCTGCCGGTCATGACATTGCTGATGGTGGTTGCTGTTTTGTCGACGGTACTCAGCGGCGGGCTGGTTTTTTCCATCGGCATGATTGCGCCCAAGTTCAGCAAGCTCAATCCCTTGACCGGTCTCGCGCGCGTATTCGGCACCAAGGCATTGATCGATCTGGGCAAAGCCATCATCAAGTTTTTGCTCATCACCCTGATTTTGTGGGGCTGTGTGACCAACAATATTGATGACCTGGTGACCATCAATCGCATGGATCTGGGCACGGCTGTGCACCATGCGGGCAATATGATTTTGGACGCGTGTTTCTGGATGAGTATGGGTTTGTTACTGATTGCGTTAGCCGATGTGCCTTTGCAGCAATACCAGACCCATAAGCGCCTGAAGATGACCCGTCAGGAAATCAAGGACGAGATGAAAAACTCCGAAGGCCGGCCCGAGGTCAAGGCCACCATCCGGCGGCGTCAGCGTGAGATGGCCAACAACCGCATGATGGACAAGGTCAAAGACGCTGATGTGGTCATCACCAACCCCCAGCATTTCGCGGTAGCCTTGAGCTACGACCCGAACTCGGATGGTGCGCCTACGCTGATTGCCAAGGGCACCGATGAACTCGCGCAGCGCATACGCGCTGAAGCCAAAAAGAACAGTGTGTATATTTTTGAAGCACCAGAGCTGGCACGTGCGCTGTACTTCACCACCAAACTCGACGACTCCATTCACGAAGGCCTCTACCACGCGGTGGCCCAGGTGATTGCTTACGTGTTCAGTTTGAACCCGAGTTACGGCGGCGGCGAGACCATGCTCAAACCGTCGCTGCGCTTGCCTGACAATATGCGTTATGACGAAAACGGTTTTCTTTTTCAGTGATGACACCCATAAAGTGGCCCGAGCATGAGTGACTTCTACCAAAGCCCTGCCGACAAACTGCGCTTTGAAATTCTGCTCAAGTCATTGCGCGAAGGGCGCTTGAACCTGGCCATACTGGGCGACGATGAAATTGCCCTCGCGCATTACGGTCGCCGCATCTTTCAACATTTGCGCGAACAAGGCGAAACCCATGTCGAGCTGTGGACCTCGGCCGACTCGGATCGGCTGGTCGACCGCTTCAATGAAATTCTTTCAACCCTGACGCTGGATCAGGCGCTGGACAAATCCAACAAAGCCAGCCCTAAGCGCTTTATGATTTTTCCTGATACCCAGGGCATACAGGATTTCGAATTGCAATTGCTGGCGCGACTGGTCAACGGTTTTCCAGCCAGTAATATCAATGTGATTCTGCTGGTCAACAGCCAAAGCGCTTACGACAAAAAACTCTCGGCTTTCGGTAAAAACCTGTTGCAATGGGTGCTCGAATCGAAAGACCCGGCGCCCAGCAAGCCGCAGCGGTTGGAAACACTGGGCGACTGGCCGGGTGCGCAACAAGTGCCGTCCGACAAAAAAGATGACAAGCGCCCGCCGCCCCCGCCTTTGCCTGCCGCACCGCCCCCCCCGCTGGACCTGGACGATGTGCGCCCCGGCAGTACAGAAGATAAGTCGCCCCGCGACCCGGTGATGGGCGAGCCAGTAGACCCGCTGCAAGCTTTGCCCACCGGTGAGGAATTGGCCAAATCTTGGGAAGCTGATCGCCAGCCGTCGCGCCGCAGCGGACAGTTTGCCGCATTTTTGTTGCTGTCTTTGCTGCTGAGCCTAGGTGTTTCCGGTTTTGTTTACAAAGACAGGTTGCTGCAGGAATGGCTCAACCTCCAAGGCTATTTGCAGGGGGTCAAACCGCCACCGGCTGAAACGCCTAAACCGCCACCGTCTGCGCCGCCGGCTACCGTGTCCATGTCCTCCAGCACCACGCCGCCGCCGGTCAAGCCGGACGAAGCGCTCAGCCCGGGTAAGGAAGAACTGGTCACGCCGTCTAGCGCAGACAAAGTCACGGTCACCCCGGTGGCGGTCGATGCGGCCAAGCCCGGCGAATCACTCAAGCTCGCCGCAGAGGGCACAAAAACGCCGGAGCCAGCCAAAGCCGCCGAGACGGCCAAGCCCGCCGAGACAGCCAAACCGGTCATCATCCCCCCCCCGGAGCCAGTAAAACCTTTACCTGCCCCTGCTAAACCCGAACCGCCTAAACCGGTTGCTGCGCTACCTAAACCCGAACCGGCCAAGCCGCCGCCTAAGGCATCCGACAAACCCGTGAACAAGGCCACCCAGCCCGACAGCACATCCTGGGTCGATTCTTTAGACCCGAATGCCTGGGTGATGCAACACGGCGCGTTTGACAGCTTGTCGGAAGCGCGCACTTTCCAGTCCAGCGCGCTCGGTTACAAGGCCGGCCAGGTGCTCCTCACTCAGCGCAAGGGCAGCAAACCTTTTTACATTCTGATCACCGGACCGTATGCAGAAAAAGCCCAGGCCGAAGCCTTGATGAAGCAAAACCCGCCACTGGCCAAAGCCTGGTTGCGGTCGGTCAAATCATTGAAAGCACAGTTCCAGGAATAAGCAGACAAACGTTGATCAAGTTGTTGGTTTCGAAGTCGAATTACAAACAGGGAGTAAAAAATGAGCGAGAAACCTGCTATTTACGATGATCCGCTGCCGGGAGGCGAACTGGTGGTTGCCGTGCCCGAGTCTGTGCCGGCCGAGCACCCGGCGGGTCATGCCGATTCGCACGAACACTTGCCGTTAGCGCAGCTTAGTAATCCGACTGGCGGTTACGGCCATACCGATCCGGCCAGCCTGGCGGCAGGCATCAGCTTAGACCTGCAAGACCCCGATCTGAAAGCAGCCGACAAAGATACGCTGAACCAGCCTATTTGGACACAGTCCGGCGCGCAGTCAGCGGATGGCGCTGCTCAGACTGGCGATACGCCTGGCTCAGCCTCCTGGTCACAAACGCCACCGGTGCTGGCCCATCTTTCTCAAGTTGGACTGACTTGCGCCGATCAATGGGAAGAGCAAATACAACCACGTTTGCAGCAATTGCATGAAGACATTGCCCAGGTGCACGCGCAGTTGGATGTGTTGGAACGCCGAAAACCGAAAACATAGATTTCCTGAGGACAATCAACATGGCGCAAGATTCGAAAAAAGCAGAAGCAGTCGCTGACGACGGCGACTTTCTGCCCGATATGCCTGTTGAAACCGAGCATGAGAACTCGTCCGACACACTGGCCATCGGCCTGGAAAATGTGGAAGAACAAGCGCTGGACGGCGGCGAGGTCGCACGTCAAATAGAAGAGCTGACCGGTGTTGTGCTCAGCTCGGCCGAGGTCTCGACACGTTCAGCTGAGGTCGCCGCCAACATCAGCCACGAGATGCGCTCGGTCATGAAAACCGTCAACGAGATGTCTTCCAAAAACATCTTGCATTCGCGCATTATTCTGATCGGTTTGTTGAGTTTTCTGGTGATTGCCGTCGGTACGTTTTTCGCCATCTCTACGCGCTTGCAACAAAACATCCGCCAGCTCGACAGCTTGTCGCTGGCCGTTGGTAAACGCGTGGTCGAACTCGATGCGACCTTGGCAACCTTTGGTGACGCCACGCGGGGCTTGGGCGACACCACGGAAAAGCTCGACAGCATGGAAGAGCGGCAAATCAAGCTGGATGAAAAATTCCAGGCAAAAATGGATGCGCTGGACACAGTGTTTGTGAAAATGCCAGACCAGATCGCCGGTCAGGTCAATGGCTTGACCGACAAAAACCTGGACGCCAAGCTCAAAGATCTGCAGAAAAACATACAGGCGCTGGATGCCAAAGTTCAGTCCCTGGCCAGTAAACCTGCGCCCCCGGCAGCACCGGTGGTGAACAACCAAAAAGAAGTGATTGCTGAAATTCAGAAGCTGAAAAAAGACCTGCAAGCAGCCAACGCGGCTGCGACTGCCTCTGCCATCAAAGCCGCAGCCAAAGAGCGAGAGCGTGAAAAGCCATTAGATAAACCGCTGATCATGCCAACCCCGGCACCTGCGCCCAAACCAGCCCCTGTGGTCAACAGGGCGGCTGAAGCCAAGGCTGCGGCGGAACTCAGGGCCGCCGCCGAAGCCAAAGCTGCTGCAGCTGAAGCACGTGCCGCTGCTGCTGAAGCCAAGGCTGCCGCAGAATCCAAAGCCGCTGCTGCCGCCGAGACCAGGGCCCGCGCGGCTGCCGCAGAATCCAAAGCAGCGGCTGAAGCCCGCGCCGCATCGCAAGCACCAGCATTACCGCCGCGTGCCGCGCCCAAGGAAGACCGGGTCATCTTTCCGCGCCCTGCCAGCGACGACTGATCTGCAGTCGCCGAATTTATAAGTGCTGAAAACTTGCGGCCTGCGATTTGACCCAATAGCTTTTGAACGGCTCAGGCAACTTGCTGAGGTTGTCCTTTAACAAAGCACCGGCGCTTAACGCCGGGTACATCTGCGCCAGGGTTTGCGTTTCGTTGCCGCTTAAACGGTGCGAAAAATGGTGAGCATTCACCTCATGCGGCGCATGCAAACCGGCGGCTTGTAGCAACTCTTGCAAGGAGACCAAGGTGTGGCGGTGAAAGTTTTTCACGCGTTCGGCCTTGCTGGGCACCACCAGAGCCAACTGGCGTTGCGGATCCTGCGTGGTGATGCCGGTGGGGCAGTTGCCGGTGTGACAAGTTTGCGCCTGTACGCAACCCAGTGCAAACATGAAACCGCGCGCGCTGTTGCACCAGTCTGCACCCAGCGCCAGGGCACGCGCAATGTCAAAGCTATTGATGATTTTGCCGCTGGCGCCCAGCTTCACGTGTTCGCGCATGCCTATGCCTACCAAGGTGTTGTGCACCAGGCGCAAACCTTCTTTCAAAGGCATGCCCATGTGGTCTGAAAACTCCAGCGGTGCCGCGCCGGTGCCGCCCTCTGCGCCGTCGACCACGATGAAGTCGGGCAGTATGCGGGTTTCCAGCATGGCCTTGGCAATGCCGAACCATTCCCACGGATGGCCTATGCACAGTTTGAAACCCACGGGTTTGTTCAGGCTGAGTTCGCGCAGGCTTTGCATGAATTCCAGTAACTCGACGGGTGTGGAAAAACTGCTGTGCGCTGCCGGTGATACGCAATCGGCACCCAGAGGTACGCCGCGCGCCTCGGCAATTTCGGGCGTGACCTTGGCCGCAGGCAAGACGCCGCCGTGTCCCGGTTTGGCACCCTGGCTGAGTTTGATTTCAATCATCTTGACCTGCGGTTCGCGGGCCTGATCGACAAAACGCTCAGGACTGAATCGGCCCTGGTCGTCGCGGCAACCGAAGTAGCCTGAACCGATTTCCCAGATCAGGTCGCCGCCGTGTATGCGGTGGTAGCGCGAGATCGAGCCCTCGCCCGTGTCGTGTGCAAAGCCACCCAATTTGGCACCCTGGTTCAAGGCCATGACGGCGTTGGCACTGAGCGCGCCAAAGCTCATGGCCGACACATTGAACAAGCTGATGTCGTAGGGCTGGCTGCAGGCGGTGTTGCCTACGTGCACGCGGAAGTCGGCGCTGGCGATGGTGGTTGGCGCCATGGAATGGGTCAGCCATTCGTAACCGGTTTCGTCCACATTGAGTTGGGTGCCGAACGGCCGCTTGTCAGACTGGCCTTTGGCACGGGCGTACACCAGCGAGCGCTGGGCACGCGAAAACGGCGCGGCTTCGGATTCGTTTTCAATGAAGTACTGGCGGATTTCAGGGCGTATGAATTCCAGCAGAAAACGCATATGCCCGAGTATGGGGTAGTTGCGCAAAATCGCATGCTGCGTTTGCAGCAAATCGTGGACACCGACAGCGCTCAGGGCTGCAAACAACAAACACATCCAGTAGCCCTGGCCGGAAGACAGCGTCATCAGCAGGCTGAAACACAGGCCTGCAAGTGCGATGAAAAAGGTGGTGTATCTGACCGGGTAATTGATGGGTTTGAGATCGAGCATTTCAACTTCTCCTGCTCTGACCTCGGCGGTCAGGTGGGTGTGTTGCGCAATCTGGAGGAAAGACGCGCTTGTGCCAACGAGGATACCTCAGCGCGAAGACGCGCCATTGAGAGTTGGTGGTCCGAGGCGCGTTGGATTTCTTTGAGATCGTGCAATATGTTCTGGCGCAGGCTGGTGAGTTCTTCTTCAATATCAATCAGGTGCTGACGCAACTCGCGTTGCTGTCCCATGCGCTGGCTCAATAAATTGACGCTGTGGGCTATCAGTTTCCATTGTTGAGCGAGTTCATCTTTTGGCGACTGGTTGAGTTGATCGAACAATTCGCCCAGCAGCGGATCGTGCAACACTTCGGCAGACGAGTGGCCGGCTTCTTTGCGTGCAGCCTCTAGGGCTTCTTGTAACTCGCGGTCTTGTAATGCTTCGTGTGATAGCAATTCTTCTTGCGGCAAAGCAACTACCGGCGGAACTGAGGGCGGTTCGCTGAGGTTATGCACCGATGCCCAACCCATACCCGGGTCGTATTGCTTGAGACCTTTGAAGTTGAGGAATTTTTCGTTAGACATGGTGGTGCAGTTTGATCAGAGCTTGGCTGAATTGCCGCGTGCCAGACGTTTTAAAAACTCGGGGATGCCCATGCTAGCAAGCGAACGGGTGTTGACCACGCTTTCGTTTTCTTCGGCGATTTTGCGCTGGCGGTAGCGGCCAAGCACAGAGTACTGTGAACTGCCGGGAATCGGGTCGAGCACGCTGGCCTTGGTTGGTGTCAAAGGCACGCGGTGGCTGCTGGCATCGCGCTCGGTGAGTTTGACTTGCGGTGCGCGCGGTTGCTGGGTTTGGGCCATGCGGATTTCACGTGCTGCGCAAATGGCTTGACCAAATTCGCGGAATGACTCGCCGCCGATGTCGTGTGCATCCATCAGGTAGCCGCGTTCGAACAAATCGCGAGCGCTTTGCGCTTCCAAAATGGGAGGTGCTAGCATGAAGCTGACCGGAAAACGCTGTTTGGTGAACACGTCAGAGTTCAGTTGTTCGTTCAACACGCGGGTCGGGCAGACCACCAGCATGGGGCGGCGAACCGACGCGGATTCGAACACCCATCGATGGCGGCTGAGAAAGCCTGAAGTAGCTGCCAGCTCGATTTCAGACACCGAGGTGGGCACCAGCACCATGTCAAATTCAAACATCAATTCACCGGCGAGTGAATCCGACCAGGTCAGATCGCATACCAATATGTCGCACTCACTTGCAGCGCGACGCATTTGCAAACGGGCTTCAAAAATAGGACGGTTACCGCCCTGGTCCACCGGCAGGGCCAGGTGTTGAATCACAGCACCTACTTGCGGCGCTTGCTTCAGCCAGTTACTGGAAGAGCCATGCGGATCCCAGTCAATCAGCGTCACCGGAAGTTCGAGTGAACGGCTGAGATAGGCCACCAGATTGGCCGATAGCGTGCTTTTACCGACGCCGCCTTTTTGACTGGTGACCAGAATTTTGAATGCCATTTCGTTACTCCGCACAGAAACAAACTGATGAACAACCGGCTTGCATACTACAGAATTTAAATGAAGATAAGTATGTAAGGGGGAATGAATATTAGCTTTTTCGACAAGTCTGTCAAATTTATTATTAAATTCATAGTTGTTTTTATACGACTTGCTGCCATTCAGGGCTTTCTGGCTGAAAAACACAGTGCTTGCATGCAAACAGGTCAAAATGGCTGCAATGGAAAAATTGCGCATCGACAAATGGCTGTGGGCCGCCCGGTTTTACAAAACCCGCTCGCTGGCCACCGAAGAAATCAATAAAGGCCGGGTCTCAGTCAACGGCCAGGTGGTCAAGCCCTCGCGCGAATTGAAAGCCGGTGAACTGGTCAGCATGCGGCGTGAAGGTCTGACCCGCAGCGTACAAGTGCTGGCCTTGAGCGATATGCGCGGCCCGGCACCTAAGGCGCAACTACTTTATTCTGAGACTGCAGAAAGCTTGCAGGTGCGCGACGCGCATGCTCAGCAGCGTCGCTTTGCCCGCGAACCCGCACTCAGCATAGAAAACGGCCGTCCGACCAAACGTGACAGGCGCGAGTTGGAACAGGCCAGTCATCCCTGGGACGACCGCTGGAGCGCCTCCGTATGAGTTTGTGGCGCATGATCGGCAGGGCTTTTTGGCGCGACGCCCGTGCCGGTGAATTACGTTTGTTATTCGTGGCCGTGCTGCTCGGTGTGGCTGCGTTAAGTGCGGTGGGTTTTTTGGCCGACCGTATCGAGGGCGGTTTGCAGCGTGATGCCAGGCAGTTGTTGGGTGGCGACGCGGTGCTGGTCAGCGATCACGCCTTTTCAACCGACGTGTTGGCGCAAGTCAGCGGACTCGGGGTCAAAGCGGTGACCACGCTCAGCTTTCCCACCATGGCACGCAGTGGTTCAGCCCCGGATGGCAACACACGCCTGGTGGCTTTGAAAGCCGTGACTGATGGTTACCCATTGCGCGGCCGTTTGCAAATTCTGCCGCCGCCCGACACGCCTGTGACCAGACCCGCGTTGGTGACTTCGCCAGACAACGGCACCGTCTATGACCGGCCCGGCGTGAACACGCAAGCTTTGCCTCAGGCAGGCGAAGTTTGGGTTGAGCCGGCTTTGCTGGAAGCCATGGAAATCAAGCAAGGCGATGAAATTACTTTAGGTGAGCGCACGTTTCGCGTCACTGAAGTGCTGGTGTCCGAGCCGGATCGCGGCGCGGGTTTCATGAATTTCGCGCCGCGCGTCATGATGAACCAGGCCGATCTGGCGGCCACCCGGCTGGTGCAACCGGCCAGCCGCCTGAACTGGCGCATGGCGGTGGTCGGGACACCGTCGCAAGTGGCGAAGTTTGTGGCCTGGGCGCAGGAGCATGTGAAACTGCCGGATGCTCGCGGTATTCGCTTGGAGACGCTGGAGGCCGGACGGCCGGAAATGCGCCAGACTTTAGACCGGGCCGAGAAATTTTTGCATTTGGTGGCGCTACTGGCTGCGCTCTTAAGCGCGGTGGCGGTGGCTTTGGCAGCGCGTTCCTTTGCGGCCGGCCATTTGGATGAATGCGCCATGTTGCGCGTGCTCGGGCAAACTCAGCGCCAAATGTTGACGGTGTACGCAGGCGAATTTTTTCTGGCTGGCATGCTTGCCAGCCTGTGCGGTCTGGCGGCTGGTTACGGGCTTCACCAGGTGTTTGTGCATTTGCTGGCCGGTCTGGTGGACACCGATTTGCCGGCCGCTGGTTGGGCCACGTTCTGGCAGGGGCTGGGCGCGGGCTTGACGCTGTTGCTGGCCTTCGGACTGCCGCCGGTGCTGCAACTGGCGCAGGTACCGGCATTGCGTGTGATTCGGCGTGACCTGGGACTGGTGCGCCCGGCTTCTATCGGTGTGTTCGTGCTGGGTCTGGCGGGTTTTGCTGCTTTGCTGATGAACGCCAGCCGGGACCTGACGCTGGGTTTGATGGTGGTCGGCGGTTTTGCCGCTGCGGTGCTGGTGTTTGCCGGTCTGGCCTGGCTGGCGGTGCAAGGCTTGCGTCTGGCAGTGGCCTGGGGCCGGGTACCAGCCTGGTTGCGCATGGCCACCCGTCAGATCTGCGCGCGGCCAGGCTACACCGTGGTGCAAATCAGTTCGCTGTCGGTCGGCTTGCTGGCCTTGTTGCTG
>Ga0209355_1001056_pt1 | contig 15898 bp, 12 predicted proteins | sample LauGreSBDMM110SN_3_FD_187563 | JGI IMG/M metagenome (GOLD analysis project Ga0209355, IMG submission 187563) | Freshwater lake microbial communities from Lake Michigan, USA - Sp13.BD.MM110.SN (SPAdes) (version 2) | ecosystem: Environmental > Aquatic > Freshwater > Lake | place: Lake Michigan...
TGGCGACCCATCGATTGGTCGGATATTATCAAAATTTAACCAGTGGGGCAAATCAACGTTTGAATGTGAATCATTACTCCTATAGCACCGCGGGTAATTATATAGAGGCATTGTCCCAATTCCAGTTTACAAATTTATGGTTGAAACCATTATTAGGCTTTAAGAAAGCTTATGTCAAAGAATTATTGATTGCCAATGCTTATTACATCAACAATCAAAATCTGTTTTATAATGAAATTGGTTATGGTTTAGATGGAGTTATGAAAGTATTGCGTTTAGAGGCAATAGCTAATTTTAATAATGGCCAATTTAATTATGTAGGTTTGCGAATAAATATAAATTCAAGAATTAGAATTGGAAATATTCCTGAATGATTTTTTGATTATTTTTATTAGGTTAAAAAATCAATTTGAATAAATACATTTTAAGCACTTATATTTGCGGTCTTTAAAAATTACATATTTTCAAAATTTGAAATGGCAAAAAATTTAGTCATCGTAGAGTCCCCGGCAAAAGCTAAAACAATTGAAGGTTATTTAGGCAAAGATTTTGTTGTGAAATCATCCTTCGGTCATGTTAGAGATTTGCCCACGAAAGGTGACAAGGTTATTGACATAGACAATGATTTTACTCCCACCTATGTAATTTCACCTGATAAGACTAAAGTAATATCTGAACTGAAAAGCTTAGCTAAATCCTCAGAAGAAGTTTGGTTAGCGACTGACGACGACCGTGAGGGAGAATCTATTTCTTGGCATTTAAAAGAAGCGTTGGGATTGAAAAATACAACCAAACGCATTGTTTTCAGAGAAATAACCGAAAGTGCCATAAAAAAAGCTATTCTAAATCCTCGAGAGATTGATATGGATTTAGTGAATGCCCAACAAGCTCGTAGAATAATGGATCGCCTAATCGGCTTTGAATTATCCCCTGTTTTATGGTCGAAGGTGCAGAGAGGTTTATCAGCGGGTCGTGTTCAATCCGTGGCCGTTCGTTTAATTGTAGAGCGTGAAAAAGAAATAGATAACCATAAAGCTATTTCTAGCTTTAAAGCAGTAGCTCTATTTGATTTGCCTGGAAATAAAGTGTTAAAAGCGGAATTATCTAAATCATTTGCCAAAGAAAATGAGGCAGTTGACTTTTTGAAAAAATGCGTTGGAGCTACATTTTCAATCAAAAATTTAGAGACTAAACCAGCAACAAAAACTCCAGCAGCTCCTTTTACCACATCTACCTTACAACAGGAAGCTTCTAGAAAATTAGGTTATGCAGTGGCAACTACGATGTCAATCGCGCAGAAATTATATGAGTCAGGTCGTATTTCTTACATGAGAACTGATTCCACAATGCTTTCCCAAGAAGCAAGAGATAAGGCTAAAATTGCTATTGAATCTGCTTATGGAGCTAAGTTTCATCTTGAACGTCAGTTTAAAACCAAATCAGAAAATGCGCAAGAAGCCCATGAGGCCATACGTCCTACGGATTTTGAATTGAGTACCATTTCAGGTGATGCGAGAGAAAAACGACTGTATGAATTGATTTGGAAAAGAGCCATTGCATCCCAAATGGCTGATGCGAAAATTGAAAGAACGACTGCTCAAATAGATATTTCGACGACACCCGAAATTTTAGTGGCACAAGGAGAAGTCATTGCATTTGAAGGATTTTTAAAGGCTTATTTAGAAGGAAAAGATGAAGAAGAGGAGGATGAAAATAAAGATATGTTGCCTCCTTTAAATATAGGCCAAATATTAAATATACATGAACTAAAAGCATCAGAGAGATTCACTAGGCCTTCGGCTCGTTATACAGAGGCCAGTTTAGTGAAAGCTTTAGAGGAAAGAGGAATAGGTAGACCTTCCACTTATGCGCCAACCATTTCTACCATTATAAAACGTGCATACGTAGTTAAAGAAGATCGAGATGGTAAAGAAAGGAAATTTCAAACTTGGATTTTAAAAGATGATGAAATATCAGGTTCTTTAAATTCTGAAATTGTGGGAACTGAAAAAGCAAAATTATTTCCTACACATATTGGCACTTTAGTAACTGAGTTTTTGGTGGATAACTTTGAAAATGTAGTAGATTATACCTTTACAGCAGAAATGGAGGATCAATTCGACAATATTGCTAAGGGTAAGTTAGAATGGACCGTTTTAATGAAAAGTTTTTATTCAAGTTTTCATCAAACCATTGAAGATAGTAAGTCCATAACAAGAACTTCCATAGGCGGTGGAAGAGAATTAGGGTTAGACCCAGAATCAGGTAAGAAAATTTCAGTTCGCCTTGGAAGATTTGGTCCATTTGTACAATTGGGAGAATCTGGAGATGAAGACAAGCCCACTTTCGCTAATTTAAGCAACCATCATAACATAGCTACATTAACTTTTGATGAAGCAATTTTACTTTTAGCTCGACCTAAATTACCAAGAGAAATAGGAATTTTTGAAGACCAAGCAGTCGTCATAGGTGCGGGTAAATTAGGTCCTTATATTAAAATCGATGGTAAATTTACAAGTATACCTGTTGATTTCGATCCTTTCACCATTGATTTAGAAACCGCATTACTTATCATTAAAAGTGCTGCATTGGCTGCTGAATCTGCTGGATTAGGCTTTTTTGAAGAAAATTTGATTGAAACCGGTAAAGGCCGTTTTGGTCCCTATGTTAAACACAACGGTAAATATTATTCGTTAGGCAAAACAGATAATTTAACGAGTATCACCCAAGAGCGCGCCATCGAATTAATTTTAGCTAAAAGAACTTTAGAAGCCAATAAATTTATTAAAGAATTTCCTGATAATGACATTGTCAAAATTGTCAATGGAATGTATGGTCCATATATCCAAATTGGAAAGCGAAATGTTAAAATACCGAAAGGCCGAAAACCAGAGGATTTAACTTTAGAAGAATGTTTAGCCTTAGGTGATGCTGCCCCTGTAGCAACGAAAAAGCGAAAAAAATAGATTAAAATTATGGGTCAAATTATAGATGGAAAATTTGTAGCCGAGACAATGAAATCGGCTATTGCCTTAGAAGTTTCAGAGCTGATTCAGTCGGGTAAAAGACCTCCACATTTAGTAGCGATTTTAGTTGGAAATAATGGGGCGTCTGAAACGTATGTGGCCAATAAAGTTAAGTCTTGTGAAGAATTAGGATTTGTTTCTACTTTACTGCGCTTCCCTCCCACTATTTCAGAAAATGAATTACTTGATCAAGTTGAAAAAATCAACAATAATTCTGAAATGGATGGTTTAATTGTACAATTACCTTTACCTGATCATATTAATCCAGACCGGATCATGGAAACAATCGACCCCCGTAAGGATGTGGACGGTTTTCATCCCATCAATATTGGTCGAATGGCTAAAGGATTACCTGCTTATATTTCTGCTACGCCGCAAGGTGTTTTAGATTTATTAGCCTATTACAAGATTGAAACTGCTGGAAAGCATTGTGTGGTCGTAGGCAGAAGTCAGATAGTAGGTCTTCCCATGTCTATTCTAATGCAAAGAAATCATCCAATTGGCAATTGCACTGTTACATTAACTCATTCGAAAACAAAAAATTTGGTTGAGATTTGCCAACAAGCCGATATACTGATCGCGGCTTTGGGTAAGCCAGAATTTCTTAATGCTTCATATGTTAAAAAGGGTGCTGTGATCATCGACGTGGGTTTAACACGGGTCGTTGACGAATCAAAAAAATCAGGATTTGCGCTTAAAGGCGATGTGGATTTTGATGATGTATTTGATAAATGCTCCTATATAACACCAGTTCCTAAAGGAGTAGGTCCAATGACCATTGTTTCATTAATGAAAAACACCTTATTGGCAGCCAAAGGGGTTATTTATTCCTAATTTTCTTGGTATAAGTACCGATGAAACACTCCTAATGGGAGTTTCTTATTAAAGGTATCGTTCAAATAGATTTCACCAAATTCTGCATTTTGAGGTACATCAAATAGGCCATTCATTAGGTTTTCCACCACCAACGTTGAAAAACCTAAGGAGTATACATTGGTCAATAAAATATGTTCTTTAGGGTCTAAAATTTCTTTAACCGACTTCAACATATCATCTATTTGTTCTTCCAAAACCCATTTTTCACCTTCTGGACCTCTTCCATAAGCCGGTGGGTCCAAAAGAATTCCTTGGTAAAAGTTCCCTCTTCTAGCTTCTCTTTTTACAAATTTTAATGCATCTTCTGCCATCCAACGAATGGAATCTAAATGCGACATTTCCATGTTTTCCCTGGCCCAGGACAATACAGGCTTCACGGAATCCACATGCGTTACATCAGCTCCCATTTGTCGGCATACCAAACTTGCCCCACCCGTATACGCAAATAGATTTAAAAATTTGGGCTTATCATTTTTAAGTTTTGGTATATTTTCAGCTAAAAATTCCCAATTAGATGCTTGCTCAGGAAATAATCCTACATGTTTAAAGGACGACAAGGAAATTTTAAAATTCAAATTCAATAAATCTGATTTATAATTGATAAACCATTTTTCAGGTGTCTTTTTTTGTATATCCCAAAATCCTTTTTCAGAACTTCCCTTTTCTTTTTTAAAATAGGCATCCGTTTTAGACACCCACGTTTCCTCTGATAAGGATTTCCCCCAAACTGCTTGAGGCTCAGGTCTTCTAACACAAAAACTTCCAAATTGCTCTAACTTTTCAAATCCTCCTGAATCAATTAACTCATACGATTTACCCCAAAATTCGGGAGTATCAATAGATATACTGGCTATATTTTTCAATTTAAGGATTGATTTGAATTTTGTTTAAGAAGAATACATTTCTTCTACCTTCATCTTGATTGGTTATGGTTTGATACCCATCGGCAATAAAGTAAGGACCATACCAATAGTTTATTTCAGATTTTACCGTTCTTCTTACCTTATCCAATTTATCTTCAGGGGTTATTTCTTGAACTCTTAATGCCTCATTTTTTCCATTATTTGAAATGGATTTGGTGATAATTTGATCATTTTGATGGTAGGATAAATAAACCGTATTACTTACAACGGATGCTTTTATTTTTTGAATCAATTTAGATTCCCGACTATCATTTAAATCGATGCAATGATCCCAAAGTAATTTTCCATCCTTATCTAATTCCGCAATGACTGCATGCGTGTAAATCCAGCCATCAAATTGTTGTTGGTTACTATATGAATTATATCCACGATATCCCCAAGGACTATAATAACTGGAAAATGGAGAATACATACCGTAATTACCATAACCCCAACGATAGGGATTCATCATATTCCAATAAGGTGAATAGAACCCACCTAAGCCTCCCATCATCATAGATCCGCCAAATGGACTATAATTATTATACTTATAATCTGGATAAAAGGCTTCAGCGATGATGATGTAATTTTCGCCATTTTTGATAATGTCATGCATGAGTAATCGGTAATCCAACCTCAAATCCTCCCCTTTAACTTCCTTTTCTTTTATTTTTTTCTCCTGCCTTTCCTTTTGTTTAGGAGTTAGAAAATTGAAAAAATCAGTAAACTTGGTGAAACTATAATAGGTTGATTTAATAATGTTACCGTCGATAAATGAGTTGAAATATAAACCCTGTGAACTAGGTCCTCGGGATGAACCAATACTATTTTTGTGGCCATAAGTTCCTACAATGACCTGAAGTGAATCATTTATTTGATTTAATTTTCCATTCATCATGGCAAATTCCTCACTAGGGTTCATATAGACTTGGCCGATTTGATTCCCATCTTCATCAAATGATTTGATGATTAATTGATAATCTTTTGCTTTACCTCCTACCGAATAAGTTACATTAATTTGTTGTTGAATCGTGTCTAAATCCATGGACTGGATTTCAGCTTGTCCTTTAACAACGGCAGGCAATATCCTGGTTTTACGTTCCTTCAAATTGGTAAACAAAATAATCGGTTGGTTATTCACCATTCCGCCAATGAACAAAGAATAATTTAAGGCTTTGAAATTTGAAATTTCGATTCGATCCACCGAATAAATTTGGTACTTAGTGATTTCTCCCGAATTAACCAGTACTCTAAAAATAACATATGAATTACTTCGAAATCGGCTAAAGAGTAATGATAAAACCGTTCCATCAAAGCTAAAAGTCACATAATCTAAGTTAGACTCTAAATTTGTATTCCTACTCCATATCTGATCTAAATCAGTAGAAAATTTCCGAATGTTAAAGGATTGCTTATTTAATTGAGATAAAACAATGACCCCTTGATCGCCAATAGGGATGTTAAATGATTCTAAATCAGTTCCTTGAATAGGGAATTCTACTCTTTTATTATTGATTTGACTATACCCGATTTGCATCGCTACAATTTGAAAAACAATAATTAAAAATAGATTTTTCATAGTACTACTCGGCTAAACTTAATATAATGTCAAATTCTTGTTTCCCGACAGGCGTTACGGACAACCTAGATTGTTTAATCAAAGCTAAATTAGACAATCGATCATCGGATTTCATCATTTTTAAGGTAACTGTATTATTAAATTTTTTGATGGGAACTATTTCTACGACCACCCACCTTGGGTCTTCAGTAGTAGGGTCTTGAAAAAATTCTCTTTTAACTTCCGCAAGGCCTATGACCTCCATTCCTTCATTTGAATGATAAAAAAAGACCCAATCACCTTTTTTCATTTCTTTCATATTGTTTCTTGCTTGGTAATTTCTTACCCCATCCCAAACGGATTTTCCTTCTTTAACGAAATCATCCCAAGAATATTTGAAAGGTTCTGATTTTACTAACCAATAATTCATCTTATGGGAATTTAGGAAATTTAGAAAAATCAGGTTTACGTTTCTCTAAGAACGCATTTTTACCTTCTTTGGCTTCATCCGATAAATAATATAATAAAGTAGCATTCCCCGCAAGTTCTTGAATACCTGCTTGGCCATCTAACTCCGCATTAAAGGAAGACTTCAACATTCTTAATGCTAAGGGACTTTTTTCTAAAATTCTTTCACACCAGGATATGGTCGTACTTTCTAACTCATCTAATGGGACCACTTTATTGACCAGACCCATTTCATAAGCTTCTTTTGCATCATATTGGTCACATAAATACCAAATTTCTCTTGCTTTCTTTTGACCGACAACCCGAGCTAAATAGGATGCTCCAAAACCTCCGTCAAATGAACCGACATTAGGGCCTGTTTGCCCAAAACGAGCATTCTCAGCAGCAATACTTAAGTCACAAATCACATGTAAAACGTGCCCTCCACCTATGGCCCAACCAGCCACCATGGCGATAACAGGTTTTGGAATAGTTCGAATCTGTCTTTGCAGATCCAACACATTTAATCTAGGAACTTGGTCTTGTCCTACATAACCGCCATCACCACGTACGCTTTGATCACCCCCTGAACAAAATGCTTTACCACCTTCTCCGGTTAATATGATCACTCCTATTCTGGTATCTTGACGTGCTAATTCCATCGCTTCAGACATTTCTTGGACTGTTAGCGGTGTAAATGCATTGTGTTTGTGTGGTCTATTAATTGAGATTTTCCCAATTCCATTATAAAATTGAAATAAAATATCTTTGTATTCTTTAATGGTTTCCCAATTTACTTTTGTTATCATTTTACTTATCGTTTAAATCATCGTTGTAAGTGACATCCCAAGTATGATCCGCTAATAATGTCACTTTCGCTAAAAATCTACTATACTTAAAAGAGCGACCCCATTCTTCTGGGGCTACTAAAGATAATAAATCTTGACCTGATTCTTTTTCATATAAATAATAGGTTTCGCTAATGATAGGTTCGAAACCCATAGCGGCATCATAAATTCGTTCTGAAATTTCTTTACGTTCGGATAAAAGTTTTGCTTGTTTAGCTAAAACCTCCATTTGTTCATAAAGCTGATTCATTTGCCGATCGGTTTGTTGGCGCATAGCTTTTACCGACCGACCCTTAGTTTTACCCATATCTTCCGGCTTAATAACGGCTCCACCTGCTGTGTGGGCATAAGGGAGTAGCCCAGGATTTTGAGCAACCTTTTCAGGATTTATAGGATTTAAAAACGATTCTTCTGACATTAATGAGTGTTAATTATGATTGATCCTTTTATTAACCCACAAAATTAGAGAATGTTTGGCTAATTTTGGAGAGAATATTAATTTATGCTCGTATTTAATCCACTTAATGCTAATTATCCTGAACCAGTCAACTCTTATCAAGAAGAAGTTTTTGACTTTTGTCTGCAGTGGAAATTGGGTAAAAAGGAGTTTTTATTCCATACGAGCGGTTCAACAGGAAAGCCAAAGCCTATTTATTTATCTAGATTAGCTATGATCGAATCGGCCAACATGACGAGGGATTGGCTCAATCTACAAGAGGGTGACAATATTTTACTTTGTTTACCTATTGAGTATATAGCTGGTGCTATGATGTTAGTTCGAGCACTCGTTTTAAAACTAAATATTGTGCTTGTTGAACCGTCACAGAACCCATTAGAAAGTATTAAAAAACCTATTAATATTCATCTCGCATCATTTGTTACCACTCAGTGGTCTACGATTCTTCAATCAAATGCCAATTTGTTTACGCTTTTTTCTGAAGTTAAAGGTATTTTAATTGGCGGATCTGAATTAACCTCTTCCGTAGAATTATTGACAAAAGAAATCCAATTACCTATTTTCCAAACGTATGGAATGACAGAAACCTCTTCTCACATCGCTTTTAGGCTGATCAGTTCGGAAGATACTATTTATCAATGTTTAAAAAGTGTAGAGATTAAATTGAATGATCAGGGTTGTTTATGTATTAATTCGCCTAGTACCCTTAACCAATGGATTGAAACTAATGATGTTGCTGAGTTGATCCATGTAAACCAATTTAGCTTATTGGGTAGGAAAGATTTTGTAATAAATTCGGGTGGTAGAAAAATTCATCCAGAATTAATTGAAAAAAGTTGCCAATCATTTTTTGCTCAGCATTCAATTTTTTTTAAAATATTTGCATATGGATTGCATGATGATTTTTATGGTCAAAAATTAGTTTTATTTATTGAAACCAAAGATGAATTTGGTTTTCAATTACAACTTTTGGATTATTTGAAATTGAATTTAGAGTCTTGGGAAGTTCCTAAGCAGTTCATTGTTTTACCTGAATTTTTATGTACAAAATCTGGAAAAATTGATCAGCCAAATACATTAACTTTGTATTTAAACAACCTTTAGTAACAGACATGAATTTTTTAAATCAAGATTTTAAACTTTTCTACGAAAGTCCAAGTGATATTCCAGCCCCTTATCATTTTGAGGCTTTGTTTGAATTTAAAGGTTTCGAAAATGATTCGTTGTCTCTTTCTTTACACATACAATATTTGGAAAGAGAAGATTTTTCAAGTGAAGAACTAATTTCAGAAGGTTTAAGTGTAGAAGATAAATTTGAATGGTCGGGTGAATTACCCATCATTTGGAAAAATAGATTAGCTATTAGTTTTGCGAAATACAAAACAGGTTCATGTGATCCTAAAGACGCAGAACCTTTTATTGCGATTGAAGCGGCTAATTCGTCAACCTATGTGCCTAGATTTTTAGAATTTGAAGAAAACCTCATTCAAGAATTAATGCAAGCAATTTTTGAAGTGGCGGGAAAAGAATATCCCTTGTTTTTAGGTTTTCAGTTTAAAGACGTAAACGATTCCTGGAATAAATACCAAGGTGACATGTCGTTCGCGAATCTAAATTTCACTTATTCCGACTCGAATGGTACATTAGCAACTATATCAGACTGGGATAAATTACAAGACTTAGTAAATACGATTTTTATCGCCGAATTTATCACAGATAAGGCCTTGGAAGAGTTAAAAAGACCAAGTGCATTTGCCATATTCCCTGGGGATGGATTTTGGTATATTGCAGGAGATTCACTTAGAAAACCTAGTGGAAACACAAATTATTTTGATATTTTAGAAATGAAATTAAGGGATTTATTCCAACAAAATGTATGATGAACGAAACGATTAGTACTGAACAGGCCATTGAAAAGGTGTTATTCTTGCAAAAATTATCGTGCCAACGGTTAAAAAATTCTACCGCAGAGGAACGTATAGCGAAGCTAAAATCGATCGAAAAATATATGCTATCGCACAAAAATGAGTTATATGATGCTCTTTTTGCAGATTTCAAAAAACCAAGTTCAGAAGTCGTTATTGGAGAGTTATTAGGAGTAAAAAGAGAAATAGCTCATATTATTAGTCATTTGAAATCTTGGATGCAGCCCCAAAAAGTAGGAACCCCTCTCCTTTTATTAGGAACCAAAGGTTACATTATGTCTGAAGCCAAAGGGCTTTGCTTAATTATAGCGCCATGGAATTACCCGTTTAATTTAGCGATTAATCCATTGGTTCATGCCATTGCAGCCGGTAATGCGGTTATTTTAAAGCCCTCTGAATTAAGCCCTAACACTTCATCCTTTATTAAAAAAATGATTGTGTCTTTGTTTGATGAAAGCGAAGTGGCAGTCTTTGAAGGGGATGCCGAAGTATCCACGCATTTATTAGAGCAGAAATTTGATCATATATTCTTTACGGGTAGCCCTGCGATTGGCAAGGTAGTTATGCGAGCTGCGGCGAAACATTTGACATCTGTAACACTTGAGTTAGGTGGGAAATCACCGGCTATTATTGATTCAAATGTCGACATTCTACCTACAGCAAAAAAAATTGCTTGGGGTAAATTTTTAAATAATGGGCAAACTTGTATCGCCCCAGATTATTTGTATGTGCACGAAAAGGTTTATTATTCATTTATTGGCGCTTTAGAGGAAACAATAAAGTTATTTTATGACCAAGATAATAAGGGCATTAAAAATAGCAGTGATTATGCTCGAATCGTCAATGTTAAACATTTTAACCGCATTTGTCATTTATTGGATGACGCTAAATCCAAAGGAGCTACGGTCATTTATGGCGGCGAAATGGACGAATCTTCTTGTTTTATAGGGCCTACTCTATTGGCAAATTGTACGGATGATATGTTGATCATGCAGGAAGAAATTTTTGGACCTATTTTACCCATACTAACGTTTAAAGAAGAGACTGAAGTAGTTTCAAAATTATTGAAAGAGGAAAAGCCTTTGGCGCTTTACGTTTTTTCAAAAGACACCTTGTTTTCAGACTATATTTTAAATAATACAAGTTCTGGCACTAGTGTGGTCAATGATTGCTTGATACAGTTTGGTCATTCTAATCTTCCTTTTGGGGGGGTCAATAACTCAGGCATTGGTAAATCAGGTGGATTATTTGGTTTTCAAGAATTTTCGAATCAAAAATCAGTTTTGAAACAATATACGAATCTGTTAAATAATTTTTATCCTCCTTACACCTTTAAAACTAAATGGCTCATAGAGCAAGTGTTAAAATGGTTTTAAGAATTATCTTTCCCTTCTTAATTGTAATTTCATTTTTTGGATATTCACAAATAGTATATCCAATATTAGAGCAAAATCCATCCAATTTACATTTTAAGCAAATAAGAATTCGGGGTGAGGCAGTTCGTGTAATTTACCCAGAAGGAGCTGATTCATTGGCATTTACGACGGCAAGATCTTTGTCAACTCACTGGCCAGAGGCCAAAATCTCAAACAATAGTTTACGTTCTAAATGGTCTATCATTTTACAAAATCAGGGATTGATTTCTAATGGTTTTGTAAGTCTTTTTGCTCCTAGAGGAGAGTTTTATACGACACCTAGTCAGGATGTCAGCTTGCAATCGACCAATGATTGGCTTCATTTATTATCTAGTCACGAAACTAGGCATATTTATCAAAATGAATTAGCTACCACAGGCATCAGCCGTATATTTAAACTATTTTGGGGCAGTAATGGCCAAGGTCTTTACAGTAATTTAATGATTCCAAATTGGCTTTGGGAAGGCGATGCCATCGAAACAGAAACTCGTTTGAATAACGAGGTAGGTAGATCAAATATACCGCAATTCTCAAATACCTTAAATGCCTATTTATCGCAGTTCGGTGTGCCAAGTTACAGTAAGTTAATGTCTAGGAATTATAGGGAAAATATGCCCAATCACTATGTTTTTGGCCAATTTATTACACATAAATTATCATCACAAAAGGGATTTAATGAGATTGGTTATTTATGGCAAAATACCTTAAATAAACCTGGCCTATTTTCATTTTCTAAACAAGTAAAAAAGGAATTTGGGTTAAGTATTGATCGATACGTTGAGCAGCTCTTGCAAAAACAATTGGATACAATTCGAAAAAAAGGTCTTGATTCCTCATATTCGATTATTTCTCCAAAAATAAAGAGTGGATTTACAACCTATGATTTCCCTCAAAATGTTGGGCATGGGAAAGTCATCGCAATTAAATCAGGCTTTCAAGAAATTCCTTCATTAGTCGAAATTGAAAATTTTAAAGAACGGAAATTGTGTTTGATAGGTCCAGCTTATCCGAGTAATATGCTTTCTGCTTCTGATCAATTTGTTGTTTGGTCGGAAATAGTATATCATCCAAGATATACTCAAAAACAGCATACTAAATTAGTTTTTTATGATCTTAAACATAATTTAAAGTCGACATGGACGACAAATAAAAAGGCAATATGCCCAAGTATCAGCCCTGATTCTAAGTACGTATCCTATTTAGAATTGCAGAATAATGGAGAATCTTTCCTAAAAATTTATGAGAAGGAAACTAAAGTTTTAATTGACAGTCTATATTTTAATTCATTGACTCAGGTAATTCAACCCAGAATATCTTTAGATGGATTATTGTCTTACATTTTACTTCATAATGGCCGCAAACAAATAGTTATTTATAATTATTTGTTAAAGCAGGTGATTGCCAAACGTGATTTTGGTTCAAATAACATAGCAGCTACTTTTTTGCATGAGGATTATGTGTATTTCAACTTACCCGTTGGCCAGGTGGACCAATTAGCCCGTTGGAATTTCAAGGACAATTCAATCTCCTATGTCACTAGTACAAATTTTGGCGCTTATTCTATATCTTTTTCAAACGTAACATCTGAGCCCTATGTATTTTCTAAGTATTCCGTAACGGGTAATCAAATTGGTGTAGGACGCTTAAATGAATCGTACACATTTGATTTAAATGATCACTCGACTGTTGTTCCTCGTGAGTTTAAACAAGAAAACTTTGATGTTTCTTCTTATAGTCGTTGGAATTTAATTAACCCATACGCTTGGGGTCCTTTAATTAATTCGCAATTCAATAAATTGGATTTAGGTCTTTTATCAAAAAACTTGACCAATACGCTTCAATTGGGATTAGGTTTTATCTATGATGCTAGTGAGCAAACAGGAACTAAATACATCCGAGCTTCGTATCAAGGTTGGTTTCCAGTGGTCGATTTTTCTCTCCAGCAAGGTCCTCGAAATACATCTCTTTACATTGATAAAAAAAGTCCTTTGGATAGTTTAAGGTCGGATCAATGGAACCAAACCAAAATGGATATAGGCATTAGGCTGCCATTATTACTTACGCGGGGAGCATTCCAAGAACAATTATATGTGTCCAGTACTTATTCGATATTTAAAGTTGACGGCTATAATCTTCCCTTGCGATATAAATCACAAGCTTTTGATGGGACCTATTCTTCCATGATCTATCAAATCAATTATTCTAAATTATTAAATAAATCTCTTTGGGATCTTCAGTCTAAATTAGGTTATCAATTGAATCTCTATTGGAATGGAATGCCATTCAAGCAATCCCTTCAATCCGAATTATGGGGGATTCAGGCGAAAATTTATTTACCGGGTTTCTTCAAAAATCATGGATTTTTGATAAGAGCATCATTCCAACAAGAAATGAAGGGTAATTATAATTTCAATAGTCCTTTTGTGTTTACTAGAGGATATCTTTATGAAGTCAATCAGAGATGGACAAATTTGTCATTAGATTATAAATTCCCGATCGCTAATACGTCTATTAAATTAGGCCGTTTATTGTATTTTACTCGATTCAAAGGAAATATTTTCATGGATTTAAGCCAAGGAGTTCCTGATTTAACTAAGTTGAATTTGAATAAATCATATGAATCTGTTGGCCTAGATGTTTCTTCTAACTTTCATGTGCTACGTTTTTCTCAAGGTTTTGAACTAGGAATTAGACTTTTATATAAGCCTCGATTAAATCAATATGAATTTTATCCATTAGTTTTAGATTTAGGTTTTTAATGAAGGAGAAATTTCTACTATTTTTTGTAATCTCTTGTACTATTTCTTGTGAAAGCACGCAGGATTTTAAAGGTGAAGTTATTCCTGACCAAAAATACATTTACTCACTATTGAATTCTGAGAGAGGACAGAATCAAAAAGTGATTTCCTATTTAAATCAAATGATAGAAGATGGTTCATCTCCGCATATGTATTATTTGCGAGCTAACTATTTATTTGAATCTCGACAGTATAAAAAAGCCAATGCAGATATACAGCAAGCACTCAAGTCCTCACCTAGAGATTTTGAATATATATTGTTAGCTGGGCAAATCGCTTTGAATTTAGAAAATTATACCCGTGCATTAAATTATTTTAATTTGATTAAGTCAAATGAAAATAAACACGCGTTAATTTTATTTCTATTGACTGAAGTATCAATTAAACTTAATAAGGTCGCATTAGCTTCTTATTATTTAAACCAAATTCGAATAAATGAATTACCTAGAACGGATCAGGTTTATTATTCGGTTTTAAGAAATTTATGTGCCGTTAACAAAATTGCAAATCCTTATTTAATCAAAGGCCTTGATCAAAATAGCATCCAAGATATTAGATTACAAAGGTATTATTTTGAAAATTCCATGGATTATACTTCTAAATATTTGTATCAAAACCAATTATTGAAACTTATTAATCAGTATCCCAATGACCCACATCTGTTTCGATGCTGGGCTAGGTTTTTAAGTAAAATAAATCAATTTAAAAAAGCTGAGTTGGCCTATCAGAAGGTGGCTAATCTATTTGAGCATAACGATTTTTTATATTTAGAGATAGCTAGGTTTTATATGAATCACAGGAGTTATTCAACTGCATTATTGTATTTGAATAAAATAAAGCCGGATTTAGAAGTTTTTATTGACGTTCCATTTTTAAAATCAAAGTGTTATTTATACATGGGAGATAAAATTCGCTATAAATCAATGATGGATTCAGCTCAAATGGTTTTGAAAAATGATGTTAGGTTTTATCAATTGAAAATCAAGTATTTTGGGATTTCAGTGGATACCAACTTAGTGGCCAAAGATTCTTTAATGACGATTAAGCCTTAATTTTTGGGGGTAAATTTGTAACTTGTGTAAAATTAGATAGGATGATTAAAATTATTTTTCCAGACGGACAAATTAAAGAATATTCAAAAGGGATTACACCGATGGATATTGCATTAAGTATATCAGAAGGATTAGCACGTAATGTGTTAGCAGCCAAATTAAATGATCAAGTTGTTGATTCCTCCACTCCTATTCTCCTAGATTCTAATTTGCAATTACTTACTTGGAACGATGTGGAAGGTAAAAAAACCTTCTGGCATTCATCAGCACATTTATTAGCTGAGGCCATCGAATTTTTATATCCGAGAACTAAGTTTGGTATTGGTCCTGCCATTGAAAATGGATTCTATTATGATATTGACTTAGGGGGTCAAGAATTTGGTCAAGAACAATTTAAGGCAATAGAAGATAAAATGCTCGAGTTAGCTCGTTTGAAGCTAGATTATGTTCGAAAAGAAATTTCAAAAAAAGATGCAGTTCAATATTTCACATTGAAGAATGATGAATATAAGCTAGAGCTTTTGGAAGGCTTATCTGATGGGGATATTACTTTTTATTCTCAAGGGAATTTTACTGATTTATGTAAAGGTCCTC
>Ga0209355_1001061_pt1 | contig 15890 bp, 14 predicted proteins | sample LauGreSBDMM110SN_3_FD_187563 | JGI IMG/M metagenome (GOLD analysis project Ga0209355, IMG submission 187563) | Freshwater lake microbial communities from Lake Michigan, USA - Sp13.BD.MM110.SN (SPAdes) (version 2) | ecosystem: Environmental > Aquatic > Freshwater > Lake | place: Lake Michigan...
TAACGCTGACGCCTTTTTTGCTGCTCTTGATATCACCGACTTTCACGCCGAGTTGGATATTCAAACCTTGCTTGTCGAAAATCTTTTTGGCTTCTTTGGCGATTTGCTCATCCACCGCGCCCAGAAATGTAGGCAAGCCTTCCAAAATAGTGACTTCCGAGCCCAATCGTCTCCACACTGATCCCATCTCTAAGCCAATGACACCTGACCCAATCAAGGCCAATTTTTTCGGCACTGCACCCACGCGCAACGCACCATCATTGGAGAGGATGTTGTCTTCATCAAACGGCACACCAGGCAATGCGCGTGCGCTGGAACCAGTAGCCACAATGATGTGCTTGGCGGTCAATGAATCATCCGCTTTGCCAGACACCTTGATTACATAACCGGCTTCAGACTTGCTGGCAAAACTGCCACGACCGTGGAAAAACGTGACTTTGTTTTTCTTGAACAAATACAAAATGCCGTCGTTGTTTTGTTTGACGACCGTGTCTTTGCGGGCGAGCATTTTGGCCACGTCCATTTTCACGCCGGTGGCTGTGATGCCGTGATCGGCGAAATGGTGATTCGCCTGCTCGAAATGCTCGGACGATTGCAACAAGGCTTTGGACGGAATACAACCGACGTTGGTGCAAGTGCCGCCGGGGGCCGGGCCGCCTGACGCGTTTTTCCATTCATCGATACAGGCGACGTTCATGCCAAGTTGGGCTGCGCGAATCGCAGCGATGTAGCCACCAGGGCCGGCGCCGATGACGATGACATCAAATGGTTTGTTCATGATTTATTTCCAAACATCAGTTACACGCAATATCAAAAAAAATTCAAATAAAGAACCAAAAGAATCAGCACTGAGGTGGGGGTGACCGAGTTTTCGCATATTGGTCGAAAAAGATCCGTCATTCATCCCGCTTAAGGCTAGCTAATTCAGCAGTGTCAACACCCTTGAGATACAAAGTCTCCGGTGCCAAATCAAGTCGGTCATCCCAAACCACCGTGCCATTGGCAACATGCGCTTTGGTAAACAAGTCGCCCTGCTTCAAACGTTCAAACGCAGGGAAATGCAGATAGGGTTTGACATCAAAGTGTTTGACCGATCCATCGGTGAATTCCAGGCGCAACTCAAAATCATCCAAGGCTTGGACCTTGGAGACTTTTGGCAGCAAAGGTTTAATGGTGTTCATTTGAGTGGATCAATCCTGAATAACTCACGACCCTCGATAGCCAACTTCCAGTCTGCCATCAATTCCTCCGAATGTATTTCAATCCAAGCTTGTACCAAACGTTGCTTATTTTTTGGAAATTCACCCGCCAACATGTCGGCAGTGGGAATGGCAAAAACCGCCTCGAAGTCTTGATAAAACACATGAATGTGCGGGGCATGATGTTCACTGGTGTCCATGAAATACATAGACACCAAAATGTCGTAGAACATTGATATGGTTGGCATCGCTCAAATATCAAACAACAAACGGGCAGGATCTTCCAATGCCTCTTTCATCGCCACCAAACCCAACACGGCTTCTCGACCGTCGATGATGCGGTGGTCGTAAGACATGGCGAAATAGTTCATCGGGCGAACCACGACTTGGCCGTTTTCCACCACGGCGCGGTCTTTGGTGGCATGCACGCCCAAAATAGCCGACTGCGGCGGGTTGATGATGGGCGTGGACAACATGGAGCCGAACACACCACCGTTGCTGATGGAGAAGGTGCCGCCGGTCATCTCTTCGATGCCGAGTTTGCCGTCGCGCGCTTTCGCGCCGTATTCGGCGATTTTCTTTTCGATCTCGGCAAAGCTCATTTGGTCGGCGTTACGCAGTATGGGCACCACCAAACCGCGCGGTGAACCGACAGCGATGCCGATGTCGAAATAGCCATGGTAAACAATGTCGTTGCCGTCAACCGAAGCGTTGAGCACCGGGTATTTTTTCAGCGCATGTACCGCGGCTTTGACAAAGAAGCTCATGAAGCCGATCTTCACGCCGTGTTCTTTTTCGAATTTTTCCTGGAAGCGCTTGCGCATTTCCATGACTGGGGCCATGTTGATTTCGTTGAACGTGGTCAGAATGGCGTTGGTCGATTGGGATTGCAGCAAACGCTCGGCCACGCGGGCACGCAAGCGGCTCATGGGCACGCGTTGCTCTGGGCGTTCGCCGAGGTTCACAGACGGGCCATCAACTTGCGGCAACACCTTGGTGGGCGCGCCAGTTGGTATGACCGCAGGCGCCGGTTTGACACCGGCAGCCACTGCACCCAGCACATCGCCTTTGGTGACGCGACCGTCCTTGCCGGTGCCAATGACTGAACCTGCAGCCATTTGCTTATCCGCCATCAATTTGGCGGCGGCAGGCATGAGCACATCCGACTTGGATGAAGAGGATAGGGCAGCAACAGGTGCAGCGACAGAAGCTGCAACAGTAGCAGTTGCCGCAGGCGCCGCGCCAGCAGTTGCAGTGGCAGTGGCAGCGGTGTCAATACGCGCTATCAATTGATCTGCCATGACCATGCTGCCATCCGCGCAAAGAATTTCAACCAACACACCGGCAGACGGCGCGGGCACTTCGAGCACGACTTTGTCGGTTTCGACGTCAATGAGGATTTCGTCGGCGCTGACTGATTCACCGACTTTCTTTTTCCATTGCAACAAAGTGGCTTCTGCCACCGATTCTGATAACTGGGGGACTTTGACTTCTACGATAGACATGTTGAATTCCTGAATAAATGACAGACACCAAGCAAGCGCTGAAAAGCGCCCCTGCTTATTTGGTCAATATGAAACCTTTGAGACGGCCGAACGCACCATCGACCAGAGCTTTTTGCTGCTCTTGGTGCAAATGCGAATAGCCAACAGCGGGTGAGGCGGATGCGGCGCGGCCGCTGTAACCCAGTTTCTGGCCGGAGGCCATGTTTTCAAACAAGTAATGCTGCACAAAAAACCAGGCGCCCTGGTTTTGCGGTTCGTCCTGACACCAAACCACCTCGATGGCGTTCGGGTATTTTTTCAACTCAGCGGCAAACACTTTGTGCGGGAACGGATAGAGCTGTTCCAGACGCAACAACACCGTGTCGTCGTGCCCGCCTTCTTCGCGTCTTTTGGACAAGTCGTAATACACCTTGCCCGAGCACATCACGATGCGCTTGATCTTGTCCGCCTTGAGGTCTTTGGACTCAGGGATGATGGTCTGAAAACCGCCCTTGGTGAACTCGGACACCGGCGAGGCCGCATCCTTGTGACGCAACAAAGATTTGGGCGTGAAGATGATCAAGGGCTTGCGCAGATTTCGCACCATTTGGCGACGCAGCACGTGGAAGATTTGGCTGGCCGTAGTGGGCTGCACGATTTGCATGTTGGTGTCGGCTGCGAGTTGCATGAAACGCTCAACCCGCGCTGAACTGTGCTCCGGCCCCTGGCCTTCGTAGCCGTGCGGCAGCATGAGGGTGATGCCGTTCACACGGCCCCATTTCACTTCGCCGGAGGCGATGAACTGGTCGATCACCACTTGCGCGCCATTGGCGAAATCGCCAAATTGCGCTTCCCAGATCACCAGTGTGTTCGGATCATTGGAGGCATAGCCGTATTCAAAACCGAGTACCGCTTCTTCAGAGAGAATGGAGTCGATGACGGTGAAAGGAGCCTGGTTATCCGCCGCGTTTTGCAAAGGTATGTAAGTACCTGTGTCCCATTTTTCGCGGTTTTGATCGTGAATCACGGCGTGTCGATGGGTGAAAGTTCCGCGGCCGGAGTCTTCGCCCGACAAGCGCACCGGAAAACCGCTGGCCACCAGCGAAGCAAATGCCATGTGTTCGCCCATGCCCCAGTCCACGGGCAGATCGCCCCGTCCCATTGCAGCGCGGTCATACAGCACTTTTTTAACCAGCGAATGCGGTGTCACACCCGGCGGCAAGGTGGTGATGCGTTCTGCCAATCTCTTCCATTCGCCCATGGGCAATGCTGTGTCCGCGGCATCTGTCCATTTCTTGCCAAGGAACGGACTCCAATCTACCGTGAACTTGGTTTTGAAGTTGGTCAACACCGGTTCGGAGGTGTTTTTGCCCGCGTCGAGTGCAGCGCGGAAAGTTTTCACCATATCGTCACCAATACTCTCGCCCAAGCCTTGAGCGCTGAGGCGCTCCGCATACAGCTTGCGCGTACCCGGGTGAGCCGCAATCTTTTTGTACATCAAAGGCTGCGTCAGACTGGGCGTGTCCTGTTCGTTGTGTCCGAGCTTTCGAAAGCAAGTAATGTCAACCACCACGTCCTGGCTGAAAGTCATGCGGTATTCGAGCGCAAGTTGGGTGGCCAGAACGACTGCTTCGGGATCATCGGCATTCACATGCAACACAGGAGCTTCAACCATTTTGACGATGTCGGTACAAAACGCAGATGAGCGCATGTCACGCGGGTCAGAGGTGGTGAAACCTATCTGGTTATTGATGATGATGTGAACCGTGCCGCCCGTGGTGTAACCCCGGGTCTGGGCCAGTGCCAAGGTTTCCTGATTGACGCCTTGTCCACCGAAAGCCGCGTCTCCATGCACCAGCACTGGTAATACTTGTGAACCGCGAGGGTCATCGCGCCGATCCATGCGTGAACGCACCGAGCCTTCGACCACGGGGTTGACGATTTCCAAATGCGAGGGGTTAAAAGCCAGGGACAAATGAACAGGACCGCCAGCGGTAGAAACGTCCGAACTGAAGCCCTGGTGGTATTTCACGTCACCGGCCGGTAATTCCTCTGGCGCGGTATGGTCAAACTCGGCAAACAAATCTTTGGGCATCTTTCCCATGATGTTGACCAGCACATTCAAGCGACCGCGATGAGCCATGCCTATGACGACTTCTTGCACGCCCTGCGTGCCGGCGGCCTGAATCAATTCATCCATGGCAGCGATAAAGCTTTCACCGCCTTCGAGTGAAAAGCGTTTTTGGCCGACATACTTGGTGTGCAGATAGCGCTCCAAACCTTCGGCTGCAGTCAGTCGATCCAGAATGTGTTTTTTCTTCTCAATCGAAAATTGCGGGTGACTGCGAATGCTTTCCAGCTTTTCTTGCCACCAGCGTTTTTGCCGCATATCGGTGGTGTACATGTACTCCGCACCCAGCGTACCGCAATAGGTCTGGCGCAAAGCGTTGAGCAGCTCACGCAGACTCATGCGGTCTTTGCCAAAGAAGGTGTTGCTGGTGTCGAACACAGTTTCCTGGTCGGCATCGCTGAAGCCGTAGAACGAGGGCTCGAGTTCTGGGATGTCGGGGCGGCCAGTGCGTTGCAGCGGGTCGAGATTGGCCCATAACTGGCCGACATTGCGGTAAGCCGCGATCAATTGTTGAACTGCGGTGCGCTTGCGACCCATTTCCTGGTCGGCGCTGGCCATGACCACACGCGTGCCGCCTTGCTTGGCGCGCTCGGCAAACGCATTAATCACCGGGAGGTGCGGCACATCCTTGGTTTGACTGCCGTCAACAGCAGGCACATGCTGAAGCGCGTCAAAGTACTGACGCCACGAGTCGGGCACGCTGCCGGGGTTGAGGAGATAGTTTTCATACATCTCTTCAACATAGGGCGCGTTGCCGCCGAAGAGATAAGTGTTGCCTGCATAGGCTAGATAGACGGACGAACCCGTCTGCGGTGAATCGCTCATTGCTGACCTCCGTTTCCCTGCAGGAAACATAAGCTTGGTTGATGAACCCTCCGTGACACGGCTGAACCGGATAACGGGTGCAACCGGCACCTTGTATTACGCCGGTATGTATTTACATTGTGCCACTAACTGGCGGTCAGCCCAGTTGCTGCCTGATCTGTTGCAACGGTGTGGCGTCATCAATCGTCGTCAAGTCGCCGGGGTCGCGTTTTTCGCAAACTGCTTGTATCGCCCGGCGCAACAGCTTGCCGCTGCGGGTTTTGGGCAGCAAGCTCAGAAACAATACCCGCGACGGCCTGGCCACAGCGCCCAACTGGCTGTCGACAAGTTTCATGATTTCACCCTCTAACTTCAAGCAGGCAGCCGCGTCACCCAGCGCGCTAGCGTCCTTTGCCACCACAAATGCCATGGCAACCTGGCCTTTCAAATCATCAGCCACGCCAACCACCGCCACCTCAGCCACATTCGGATGGCTGGAAATGCTTTCCTCGATTTCCCGCGTACCCAAACGGTGGCCGGCGACGTTGATCACGTCATCCGTGCGGCCAAGAATGTAGAAATAACCGTCTTTGTCGCGCACCCCCCAATCAAACGTGGAATACACCAGCTTGCCAGGTACGCTTTGCCAATAGGTTTTGACAAAACGATCATCGTCGCCCCATAGGGTTTGCAAGCAGCCCGGCGGCAACGGTCCTTCTATGACCACCACGCCTTTTTCGTTGGCACCGGTGAGTTCTTCACCGGTGCTGTCGCTCAAGAGCTTCACGTTAAACCCATACATAGGCACGCCCGGGCTGCCGAACTTGCTGGTCATTTTTTGTACGCCATTGGCCACGGTCAAAATAGGCCAACCGGTTTCGGTCTGCCAATAGTTATCGATGATGGGTTTACCCAGTCCGTCAGCAATCCATTGAGCCGTCGGTTCATCCAAGGGTTCACCAGCCAAATACAAAGCTTTGAGGCTGGAGATATCGTATTTGGACAACAGCGCAGGATCCTGCTTTTTCAATACTCTCACCGCCGTCGGGGCGCTGAACATGTGTGTGACTTTGTATTTTTCAACCAATTCCCACCAGACACCGCCGTGCGGGCGGGTCGGCAAACCTTCGTACATGAGCGTCGCCATGCCAGCTATCAAGGGCCCGTAAATGATGTAACTGTGACCGACCACCCAACCAATGTCGCTGGTGCTGAAATAGACCTCGCCGGGTTTGCCTTCAAAAATATGCTGCATGCTGGCAGCCAAGGCCACGGTGTATCCGCCGGTGTCGCGTTGCACTCCCTTGGGCTTGCCAGTGGTGCCCGAGGTGTACAAGGTGTAACTCGGGTGAGCACTGTCCAGCCAGACACAGGGCACGCGCGCATTCAAATGCTGCTGACGCAAGGCTGCGTAACCTTGGTCGCGCCCCGGCACAGTGGTGAACGCCGACAAACCGCGGTCCACCATCAACACTGCAGACGGTTTGTGCTGACTGAGTGAAATGGCTTCATCCAACAGCGGTTTGTAGTGCACCACCTTGCCGCCGCGCGAACCCGCGTCTGCGCTGATGATCAGCACCGGGCTGGCATCATCTATGCGGGTGGCCAGCGAATGCGAAGCAAAACCACCGAACACCACCGAATGAACCGCGCCTATGCGCACACAAGCCAGCATGGCAAAAGCAGCCTCGGCAATCATGGGCATATAAATCAGCACACGGTCGCCCTGCTTCACGCCCAGGCTTTGCAAGATGGCCGCCATGCGCTGCACTTCGTCGCTGAGTTGCGCAAAACTGTAGGTGACTTCCACACCGGTCTCGGTAGACACGTATATCAAAGCAGCTTGATTGGCCCGGTCTTTCAAATGCCGGTCTACCGCGTTGTGGCACAAATTGGTCTGACCGCCTTGGTACCAGTTGGCAAAAGGCGGTTTGCTGTAGTCGCAAATGTGCGTAGGCTTGACCTGCCAGTCAATCAATCCGGCCTGCTCTGCCCAAAAGGCATCTGGTTCATTCAGGGATCGTTGGTAAAAACTGGCGTAATTATTCACAGCGTATCTCCGGGGGACGTTGTTATTTGATCAATGCTTGTATGTCTTTGAAATGCTCATGCTCAGCGCTGCGTAACCATTCAAACAAGACCATTTCAGTGGTCAGCAATTCGGCCCCGGCTGCGGCCAAACGGTCATAGGCTGCGTCACGGTTACGCTCGGTGCGCGACGTGCACGCATCCGTTACCACCCACACTTCGAATTCATCTTCCAGCAAATCCAAAGCGGTTTGCATCAAACACACATGAGCTTCCACACCCGCTAGCACGATGCTTGAAGGCGTCGACTCCACAGCAGCAGGTTTTTGCAAATGCTTGGGCAGGCTGCGCGCGTTACCCGCCGGTTTGTTTTTGAGCTCAGGTCGCAACCATTCGACCAGGCCTTCTTCGCAGGCGCTGAATTGCATTTTGGCCAAGGTTTGTTTGCACAAAGCTTTCATTGCGGCAGGGTTGCTGCCCAGCTTGCCCGGGTTTTGCTCGGTGCCCCAAACCGGCACCGACAACACATGTGCGGCTTGCGCCAAGCGCATGGCGTTGGCCAGGCAGGCGTCACCTTGAAACAAGGCCGGCATCAAGCGCTCCTGGTAATCAATGAGCACGAGTTGGGAATCTTCAGCGTCTAGCAACATAATTTAAATCTTCACCACAATGCGGCCGCGCACCTGACCAGCCATCAGCGCATGGGCTTTTTCTACCGCCTGATCCAACGTGATTTCTTCGATCATGCTCTCCAACTTGGCCGTATCCAGATCCTGCGCCAATCTGTCCCAGGCAAGCTGTCGCAAGGACAACGGTGCCATCACCGAATCCACGCCGATCAAACGCACGTTGCGCAAAATAAACGGCATGACCGTGGTTGGTAAATCCATGCCCTGGGCCAGTCCGCAGGCGGCTACTGCGCCGCCGTAACGGGTCTGGGCCAGCGCATTGGCCAGGGTATGCGAACCGACGGCGTCGACCACTCCGGCCCAGCGTTCTTTTTGAAACGGTTTACCGGCTGCCGACAATTCAGCGCGGTCCATGATGCTGTGCGCGCCCAAGCTTTTCAAATACGCTTCTTCGCTGGCTTTGCCGGTGGCGGCTACCACTTGGTAACCGAGCTTGGCAAGCAAAGCCACAGCCACACTGCCTACCCCCCCAGTGGCTCCGGTCACCAGCACTTCACCTTTGCCAGCTTGCACGCCTTGCTGCTCCAAAGCCATCACGCACAACATGGCCGTATACCCAGCGGTGCCTATGGCCATGGCCTGGCGCGGCGTGAAGGCCTTGGGCAACTTGACCAGCCAATCGCCTTTCAATCTTGCTTGCTCAGACAAACAACCCCAGTGGGTTTCGCCTACACCCCAGCCGTTGTGTACGAAATGATCGCCTGCTTTCCAATCGGCGTGAGTGGAAGAAATGACCGAACCAGCACCATCAATGCCGGCCACCATCGGCCAGACGCGCACCACCGGGCTTTTGTTGGTGATGGCTAAGCCGTCCTTGTAATTCAGTGTTGAATAAGCCACCTGCACATGCACATCGGCATCAGGTAAACGGTTTTCTTCCAGCGATTGGACGGTTGCGTTGAATGTGGGTTCTTTGTCGAGGACGAGGGCACGAAACATATGAAATTCCTTAAATACAAATGAAAAGAGATGAGGTGATTGTGCGACAGTCGGCCTACCGTGCCTCAGCCAGTAGAATTGCGGCATATGCTCAAACTGATACTTGTTGTTTGCCTCTCCCTAGGTTTCGCGCATGCCGCGCCTGTGGTGCCCGAAGAGGATGATCTGGAAAACTTTATCAACCAGTCGCTGTTTTTGTCGCAGATCAATCACATCAGCAAAAGTGTAGGCAACCAAACCTCCGATCTGGTGGTCAACGCCATGGGTTTTCTGGGCGTGCCTTATAAGCGCGGTGGCAGTACCACCAACGGTTTTGATTGCAGCGGCTTTGTTCGCGCCATGTACGAAAACACCTTGGGTTTGGTGTTGCCGCACAACGCTAAAGCACAAGCGGCTGCCACCCAAACCATAGACAAGGCCGAATTGCAACCCGGCGATCTGGTGTTTTTCAATACTTTGCGCAAAACTTTTAGCCATGTCGGTATTTATGTCGGCGAAGGCCGCTTCATCCATTCACCGCGCTCAGGCGGCGAAGTGCGTATTGAAAACATGTCGGACAGTTATTGGCGTAAACGTTTTAATGGCGCCCGCCGTGTCAGCGCTGGTGCAGTTGCCACCCAAGCGGATCCCTCACTGCGCTGAATCCGCACAGCCTGTCTCACGCCATGTCAGACCCCATACTGATCGCCCGCAACAGCAGCACTCAATCTTTTCTGTTGCCGCAACTGGTTAACCGCCACGGGTTGATTACCGGTGCCACTGGCTCCGGAAAAACCGTTACTTTGCAAACCATGGCCGAAGGTTTATCCCGCATAGGTGTTCCTGTGTTCATGGCCGATGTCAAAGGCGACCTGACGGGCATGAGTCAGGCCGGTAAGTTGTCTGACAAGATGGCGGCGGTATTGAGAGAGCGCGGCCTCGACACACCGGCATTTGCCGCCAGTCCGGTCACGCTGTGGGATGTGTTCGGTGAACAAGGCCACCCGGTGCGCGCGACTGTCAGTGACATGGGGCCTTTGTTGTTGTCGCGCATGTTGAATCTGAACGAGACCCAAGCAGGTGTACTCAATCTGGTGTTCAAGATCGCGGATGACAACGGCTTGTTGTTGCTCGATTTGAAAGACCTGCGCGCCATGCTGCAACACGTGAGCGAAAACGCCAAGGATTACACCAGCGAATACGGCAACATCAGCGCCGCCAGCGTAGGCGCGATTCAACGTGGCTTGTTGCAGATTGACGCGCAAGGCGGGGACCGCTTCTTTGGCGAACCCATGCTCGACATCCACGATTTCATGCAAACCGACGGCAACGGCCACGGTCTGGTGAATATTCTGGCAGCCGACAAGCTGATGAACTCCCCGCGTCTGTACGCCACTTTTTTGCTGTGGATGCTTTCTGAGTTGTTCGAGCAACTGCCAGAGGTCGGTGACTTGGACAAGCCCAAACTGGTGTTCTTTTTCGACGAAGCGCATTTGCTTTTCAATGAAGCACCCAAAGTCTTGGTTGAACGCATTGAACTCGTGGTGCGCCTGGTGCGCTCCAAAGGCGTGGGCGTGTATTTCGTCACACAAAACCCGTTGGACATACCCGACACTGTGCTGGGCCAGCTCGGCAACCGGGTGCAACACGTGTTGCGTGCTTTCACGCCTCGTGACCAAAAAGCAGTGGCGGCAACAGCACAAACCATGCGGCCGAAAAAAGGGCTGGACATTGAAGCTGCCATCACTGAGCTGGCTGTGGGCGAAGCCCTGGTCAGCCTGCTTGACGAAAAAGGACGCCCCGGCGAAACCGAACGCGTGTTTGTTCTGCCCCCCGGCAGTCAACTCGGCCCTATTTCTCCTGAGCAACGCAAAGTGTTGATGTCTGAATCCCTGGTTGCCGGTGTCTACGAAAAAACCGTGGATCGAGAATCAGCTTACGAAAAAATCAAAGGACGAGCGCCCGCCATGGACGAGCACGCGGTCAGCCAAGCCAAACAAAGCATGCAAAATGCTGCAACACCTGCTGATAACGGGGTCATGGGCCAGGTGTCTGAACTTTTGTTCGGCTCCACCGGACCGCGTGGCGGCAGGCATGATGGCGTGGCTCAACTTGTTGTTAGAAGCGCGGTGAGAACAGTTGGTTCTGCCATAGGCCGCGAAATCGTACGCGGCGTGCTTGGCGGCCTCTTAGGCGGCAGTCGTCGGCGCTGAGCCCCCTCCACATAGCTTTAATTTTAAACTTCTGTCGAATCTCAAAAAATGAGATTTATTTCAGAATTCAATAATTGAATTATTTATTATTCTTCCTATCGCTTTGATGGGCATTTTGAATTCGATATTCACCTTAGAGTATTTGTCATTTATTCCATTAGGACTGTTGTTTTTGATGATTTGATCATTTTTGTTGATATATTGTAGGTACTGAAGGTTTGACAGGAATAAACCTTGCCTTTTCCCTTTTTGAAGTTCTGTCCAACATGACACCAAGACATTTTTCACTGAACGCCTTGAAGACCATGGCCCTGATTTGTTGGGTGCTGGTGATGTCACCATCGCTGCACGCACAAACACGCTGGCCTGTTTTACAAAGTTCGATGTACCCCTACGTGGATTCGATGCTGCTGACCCGGCACGAACAAACCGTTTTGTTGGGTGAAGGTAATCAGCAAACCGGGATTTTTTTCGCCACCCTGCCCGAGTCACACAGTGAGCAGGTGCATAACGAATTGATCGGGGACGCCCTGTTGAAAAACTGGCAGTTGCACTCCTTGATGCGCTTAGGCACGAGTTATGTGGTGACCTTGACGCAGGATGACCGGATTCTGGACATTCGACTGACGAACACCACCGCCGGGGTGGACGCTGTCTATTCGGTTTTGTTAAACCAACGTGGCAACCGTCCTAGCGGACGCGAATCTGCGTCCAATGACTGACCCCATCCGGGTAACCCAAATTCACAAAGTTTGATGTATGCAACCCATTTTTAGCCACTCCAAGAAATCCCTCGGTCTGATGACTGCCTGTATGTTGCTGACTGCTTGTTCCAGTTTCCTGGGTTTGGACGAAGACGATGACGCAGGACAATTCGCAGTCGTGAAATTACCGCCACGCATCAGCGAACAAGCCGGCAAAAAAACACCGGCAGTTGTTCCTGCGGTTTCACTGAACACCAACGAACCCGCTGTGCCCATCAACAGCCCTGCTCCCGCAGCGGCCAAAACTGCAACCGTGGATTTGAACCAAACCACACCCGCAGCCTCACAGGCCAAAACCACGCCTGTGACACCGCCTAAGCCGCTTTCCTTACAAGCTGACGATGCCAGCGCTGCGGCAGGCCCTATGCTGTTTGCCCCCTATATTCCCACTTTGCGTGAAGGCGAAATACCGCGTCGTTGGCAAAAAGAGCCGACCTACGATTTTCCGTGGATTCCAGGCTCAACACCGACACGCATCAATGAAGAAACCGTCGTGGGTTTCGGGGAGCAAATGCTCGGCCGGTTGTACGCCCGTGCTGTTTTCAGCGATAAACCCGGACCACTCCCTGTGATCTCTGAAGCGGTCCAGGTCAAACCGCTCCCTGCGCCTGCGAAAAAAGGTTCGAAAAACGCCCGAAAGCCTGAACCCGCTCCCCCTGCTCCAGCACCCGCACCCGCACCTGTGGTGACTAAGAGAATGATTCAATGCGATGGTGGTGCCACTTGCCTGGATGTGGCTCGTGATGAGCTGGTTGAAGATGCCAAGGCCAAGGGCTGGGAAATGTTGCTCAGCCGGCGGGTAAGCTTACACAATTCCTTTCAGTTCAAACGCGGCCAGCGTGTGGTCTGGATTGAGTTGAATTCCAACGGCAAGCGCGATCTGGACATCGAATACACCTTGTTACCAGTACAAAACAAAGTTCAGCGCAATTAACGATTGGCTCACGCTTACTGTTTCGCCGCTGATGCGGCGATTTTTTCCTAAACGGCTTTTCCTGACAAGGCATGGATGTTTCGAAAGTCCATATCGGCTTAAAGGATCAATTATTTTGATCAGTCAAATCAATCATATTTGATGCGTTAGATTTTTTCATCCATAAACTAACGCACATGCAAGAAGAAAACCTGGCAGCAAAGCCTAAAACAGACAAATACTCATTAATCGCCATGCTGCTTCACTGGTTGCTGGCCATGGGTTTGGCCGGTGTGTTTGCAGCGGGGTTTTTTATGGCGGACTTACCGGTTTCGCCACTGAAGTTAAAACTCTTCAACTGGCATAAATGGGCCGGTATTTGTGTACTCACGTTGACTGTTTTGCGATTGGTGTGGCGTATCACCCATCAACCGCCTCCCCTGCCAGCTCACATCCAACAACACATGCCGGCCTGGCAGCAATTCGCTCACATGGCCACGCAATACTCCATGTATGCGCTGTTTTTCATCGTGCCGTTTGTAGGTTGGGCTTACAGCTCGGCCGCAGGTTATCCGGTGGTGGTATTCGGCATCTTGCCGCTGCCGGATTTTGTCACTGCAGACAAGGCGCTGGCTGAGTTGATCAAGCCCTGGCACGAGATCAGCGCTTTCGCCCTGGCAGGACTGGTGGGCTTACACGTAGCCGCCGCGCTGAAACACCAGTTTGTCGACAAACACGCTATGTTGCAACGTATATTGCCTGTCCGTCATTTTTAATTCACACAAAAAATCCCATGGTTTCATACAAATTTTTATTCCCTCTTTTCATAGCCTCATCCGCTCTGGCTTCGCTGCAAGTACAAGCCCAGCAAAAACTACAAGCAAGTCAAAGCGAAATCGTGTTTGTCAGCAAGCAGATGGGCGTGCCGGTTGAGGGGCGCTTCAAAACATTTGATGCGCAAATCAGTTTCGATCCGGCCAAACCCGTCGCAGCCAAAATCAACTTCAGCGTTGACATGGCAAGTGCCACGCTGGGCTCCAAAGAAACGGATGCGGAACTGGTCAAAGCCGATTGGTTCAACACCGCCAAATTTGCTAAAGCAGGTTTTCAATCCGGCGCGGTCAAAAGCACGGGTGCCGGCAAATATGAAGTCATTGGAAAACTCAGTATCAAAGGCTTGAGCCAGGACATCGTCGTCCCGGTCAGCCTTAGCCAAACCGGCGGCCTCACCACCGCCGTAGGTGCATTCACTCTCAAGCGTTTGCCCTTCAAGATCGGTGACAACGAATGGTCAGACACCTCCATGGTGGCTGACGATGTACAAGTGAAATTCAAATTTGTACTGACAGGCGTTGCCAAGCTTTAATTTCAATTTTCAATCAGGAGTATTTATGCGTCAATTTTTCATTGCATCCGCTTTGACAGCAACGGCTTTGGCCAGTGCAGTTTCAGCACAAGCTGCCACTTATGCCATCGAACCCACTCACACTTTTGTGACTTTTGAAGTGACCCACTTCGGCACATCGACCAACCGCGGCCGTTTTGACAAAAAAGAAGGCACTGTGCAATTTGACCGCGCCGGCAAAACCGGTAAAGTGGACTTGACCATACAAGCAGACTCGATCAACACAGGAACAGAGGCTTTCAACGCCCACTTGAAAAAGCCTGACTTTTTTGACGCGGCCAAACACCCGACCATGAAGTTCACGGCTGACAAATTCAGCTTCAACGCAGACAAAGTGTCTGAAGTCGCCGGTAGCTTGACCATGCTGGGTAAAACCTTGCCTGTGGTGTTGAAAGCAACCAATTTCAATTGCTATGACCACCCCATGCTCAAGCGTGAAGTCTGTGGCGGAGACTTTGAAACCACCATTTTGCGCAGCCAATGGGGCATGAACTGGGGCATCGACTTCGGTATTCCTGACAAAGTCAAGCTGTTGATTCAAGTCGAAGCTGTGAAACAGTAAACATATCCGTTGCGACACCGACGGCAACGGGTGGTGCGGCTTGGGCTGGTGCGGCATGCAGACCAATGTCGTGCGCGAGCATCACCTTGATGGCACCATGCTGGCTTTCCTGCACACACCTGAAGTATTGCCAACCTGATTTTTGGCGGCACCAAGCGCAACCGTTTGTTCATGACAGGCTCAACCTTCATTTACGCTTTTTTCGTGAACGCACAAGGTCACGCACTGAGCTGATTTGCTTCAAGCCTTCATGGCTGAACAAGCCCCGCACCGTGAAAGCGTTGCGGGGTTTTTTTATGGTTAAGGTTTGATAAAGGGAAAACCCCTGAGTCGCCTATGTATAAACTCATTGATGAGAAAAACATCTGGGGCTGACATGACTTCATCCATATTGAGCGAAAAAGAAATTTCAGATTACCGTCAAAACGGCTATATCGTGCCCTCCTTCACTTTGCCCGCTCACATGGTGAATGCGCTGCAAACTACGCTTCAGCAATTGATAGACGCTAACCCTGGCGTTCGCCCGGAAAAATTGGTCAGCGCACATATCGAAGGAAAAAATGATGATGGTGTGATTGGCAGCAGTCGTTTTCTAGAGCTTGCCATGTACCCGCCGCTGATAGACATGGTGTCGCAGGTGATAGGCGGCGATATCGCGTTATGGGGTTGCCAGGTGTTTTGCAAACCACCCGCAGACGGTTATGCCACCCCTTGGCACCAGGACGGCCAATACTGGCCGATACGCCCTCTGGCCACATGCACGGTGTGGATTGCACTTGA
>Ga0209355_1001079_pt1 | contig 15782 bp, 15 predicted proteins | sample LauGreSBDMM110SN_3_FD_187563 | JGI IMG/M metagenome (GOLD analysis project Ga0209355, IMG submission 187563) | Freshwater lake microbial communities from Lake Michigan, USA - Sp13.BD.MM110.SN (SPAdes) (version 2) | ecosystem: Environmental > Aquatic > Freshwater > Lake | place: Lake Michigan...
TATATATAAAAAATGTCTACAAAACCAGATGGTTATGATAAATGGCGGTTCTCAATTATTGGTGGCTTTATTGTATTATTAATATTTAACAGTTATACTTTTAAAGTTACAAATAGTATTTTTGGAAATATATTAAATAAATCTAATTGCCCTACTTTATTTGGTTATGTATTACATACAATTGTTTATATTATATTTGTAAGATTATCTATGGGTATATAGTTAATTTGTTAATTTGTTAATTTGTTAATTTGTTAATTTGTTAATTTGTTAATTTGTTAATTTGTTAATTTGTTAATTTGTTAATTTATTAATTTTTTATAATATATTATGTTATAATATATTATGATTAAACATAGGTTCTTTCAATTGTTAAAAAAAATAAACGTTGAAATACTATTAATAGTTGTAGCATTATTTGTAGCATTATTTGTAGCATTATTATTTTATAATAATGTAATAATGGAAAACATGACTATCAATATTTATACTGATGGTAAAGGTTATAAATTAAATGAAGTAAAAGATACATCAAACGTAAAACCATATACTAAGAGCAATACTAATAATGCTTCTAGTTATCCAACTGAGTTACAAGAAAAAAAATTTAATAGTGCGCAATCCAAGACTGGAGAAAATACAAGACCAGTTAAAAACACAGAAAAGACAGAAAAGACACAAGCTAAGAAAGAGGCAGATGTTTCTATTGAAAAACGAACTTCTAAATATATAGATACTTTCACTGGACCAATAACAGCGGAACCACCATAAAACCATAAAACAATAAAACAATAAAACCAAATATAAATATATTACTTATACATTTTACAAACTATATATAATATTTTAAATTTTTACTTAAAGATTTAATCCGTTTTTAAACTAAATAAAATATATGTTATCAAAAGAATACATTAGTAATAATAATAATAAACTAACAATAAAGACTGTTCAAATTGCACCATTTCGCATATTAATGGCGGCATTGAAAGATATTTTGTTAGAAACAAACATTGTATTTACAAAACAAGGAATTAAAATAATCAATATGGATAAGACACATACAATATTGGTTCATTTATTTTTAAAAGCGGAAAATTTTGAATTTTATGAATGCAAAGAAGAAAAAATAATAGTAGGTGTCAATATTCTCCATTTATTTAAATTAATCACAACTATAGATAACGATGACACATTAACAATTTATATTGAAAACGAGGATTACAATGAAGGTATTGTAACAGAATTAGGATTAAAATTTGAAAATGGAAATATAAAACAATCAAAAATTCAAAAGTTAAAATTAATAGAACCAGAACAAGATGAACTAGAAATTCCTGATGTGGAATTCTCATCTGTTATTAATATGCCTTCAAATGACTTTCAAAAAATAATTAGAGATTTAGCAGCTATTTCAGAAAAAATAGAAATAAAATCTGTCGAAGACGAATTAATATTTAAATGTTCTGGACAATTTGCTAAAGCTGAAATTAGAAGAAGCGAAAACAATGCTAATATGCAAATAAAAAATAAGCAACATAATAAAATTATACAAGGTGAATATTCTCTCAAAAATTTATTATATTTTATTAAATGTACCAATTTATGTAATCAAATTGAAATATATTTGGAAAATAATAGACCTCTTATTGTAAAATATAACGTTGCTTCATTGGGTGAAATTAAAATGTGCTTATCGTCATTACCTAGTTCTAATAATTAATTATTTGTGTTGCTTAAATACGCAAATTTGGTCTTCAATATTAAATATATTATGAATACTAAAGGGATCTTTATTAGATGATGTGTCAAAATTCTCAAAACAATCCTTTTTTTTCATCCAAATCTTAATTATACAGAAATTCTTCTTAGGACTAATAGATAGCCCATTAATATTATTCATAATATTTTCGTCTTTAATTAAAGTATTGCCTATAATTTTATATAATAAAATTTTAAAAATAGCAATAATGTTTGTATTACTTATTTTGTAAGAAAAACACCCCCCGTCAATATTGTCCTCTGTCTCCCATAATGGTAAAATATTATCTTTCATGAAAAAAACCATAGTTTTCTTTATAATATTTTCATGTAAAGTTTCAATAAATAGTGTCATTTCTTTTAAATATGAAAATTTGGAAATAAGTTTATAACTTTCAAGGGTCCATATATTATCATTTTGATAATGTATCCAACAAGTCCAATCATTGTTTAATTTATTCATAAATATATTATGAATAAATAAAATGTTTTTAATATATGTTAAAATAGTTAATAATAGTATATGTTTATAGTATATGTTTATAGTATATGTTTATAGTATATGTTTATAGTATATGTTTATAGTATTACCTACTTGATGTAGTTGATGTAGTTGTTGTTGTTGATGTGGTCGATGTATTTGGTGTAGTTGATGAATAATTAGCTATAGTTGTGCAATCACCTGCTGCGTTTCTCACTCTTCCAGGAGGACAAAGCTCATAACACACTAGTCCGGTCTTCGATTTATATGTTACCGGTGTTTCATTTACAGGACATGGTCTATTGTTAGCATACTTATTTACTGATGATATAATATTACTTGTGCTATTTGTTCCATACGTTGTTAAATCTTTGTTATTATATTTTAGAGCATATTCACTAGTTTTTGCTGCATCTTTGGACGTATTCCATGCATTTTGCTCGGCTGCTGATAAATTTTTCCACATAGCTTCAATAGTTGCTTCTATTTCTATAGTACTAACCCGAGGATTTTTACTTTCTAATTCTCTCTTTACTGCTGCATGCTTGTTGCGCTTAAATAAATCGTAACCATCAACTTTATAAACAGTACTATATTTATTATTATAACTTGTATATTTATTAGGATTATTAATAGTATTAGGATTAGTATTTGGATTTGTTATTGATAGCGTTACATATGGATCTGTAACCCCCATAGCAGATTGCCTTGTTGTAATATAATCATTAAATAATGTATTGTTATTCATTATACTATTTGAAAATATAGTATGATATAATTGCGGATTATTCATATACTTGATAAATGAATATTCGCCAAAATAGTTTAATATTTTATCAGCTATGAAAAACTTTTTGGGGTTATTAGATAAATCATAAATAGAGTTCGAATTAAAAGGCAATTTATATGTTTTATCAATGTCATCATAAAATTTATAACGTAATTGATCTCTATCAATTCGGTTTTCTTTCTCGTATTTGTCATAATAATAGGCATATTTTTGTTGATTTAATTTCTCTGATGCTGTTAATTCTAGATATTCACCCGATAAATCTCTCGCATTTTGTGTTCTGGACTGGATATCCTTGTTTTTAGGATCAAGACCGAAAACCTGCAATAATAAAGTAGATATAATTGTCATCATAATAATTGGTATTAAAACAACAATCCACGCAATAACGACATATCCTAAATCGCACAATATATTAATTATTAATGTAAATACAAGCATAAATATAAATTTTAGAAAAGCCTCATTAATGCTATTATTATAAATATCTATAAATATTTGAATTAACGAAAACCCTATATAAATTAAAGCAGGCGCACAAATGCTTGTTAAAATCATTAAAATAATATATATTATATTATAATATATTATATATTATATATTAATACAAGAATTAATATTTGAATTAATATTTGAATTAATATTTGAATTAATATTTGAATTAATATTTGAATTAATATTTGAATTAATATAAGAATTTATATAAGAATTTATACAAGAATTTATATTTGAATTTATATAAGAATTTATATAAGAAAACATATTATTTTTCTTGTAACAGTTGAATAATCGAATTATTTTTTTCATTCATGATTTTATAAACCTCTAATTGCCCCTCAATACCACTAATAATCCTATCCTTCTCTTCTAACATTTTCGCAAAATTCTGCAGTTGCTCTTGCTGCTTTTGAATAATTTGAACTATTTGCTCATTATTTAATACAATTTGTTGCCCGTTTTGATTTAATACAATCTGACCTTGACCACCATTTTGTTGCATTGCCATATTTTTACGTTCTTCCTCAATTTCTTTAATTTGCTTTAATACATCAGGCTTATTTGACGGATCACCGGGTTGATAATTTTGTAATAGTCCATCTATTTTTTCCATATAAAATTGTCGCATGTCCTCGTCTTTAACAAATTCAGTTACGGTTCTTGCTGATGTTTTTTGATAATCGTTTTCACCTTGTTCCAATAATTTTTTCTTATCAAATGTATTGTGAATATGCGAAAATACTAAAATTGTTTTTTTAGGCTCTAATTGAACAAAAGGAACACTGTAATTCTTTAAAAACGCCTTTTCTTCCGCTAAAGATGCAGTGTCTTCATATCTATGGTCTTTTAATAACTCACGCTTGAAAGCAAATGTTCCGGCTGTAGCATGATTTGGACCATATGGACCAAATTGAAACATTTTTTGAATATGCTTGAACCATATATATATTTCACTCGACCCAGCACATAGTGCCGATGGGTGAGATACTAACATATTTACTGCATGCGAAACGCGTTCGGGTGGATAATAATCATCGTCATCCATATACACAATTATATCGCCAATTGACTTATCATGCATAAGATTTCGCTTTTTCCCTAATGTCATTTTCCCATCATATTCATAATACTTTACTTGCGGAATATGAGAAACAAGATCCTTTATTTTATCTGTCCCATCATCAATAATAATCCATTCCATTCTATCTTTTGGATAATTTTGATGCATAAAACATTTAATTGTATATTCCCAAAAAGGCCGCCTATTGAATGTAGGAGTGCATATACTTACAAAAGGTAATTCTTTTTTGTCTCCGCTCTTTTTCTTTCCCATAATAATATAAATATAATAGTTCTTATTTTCTTATATTTATATTATATTTTATTATATTATATATCATATTTTGTATTATATATTATATATTATAATTTTTATATTATAATATAAACGTTCTTACCAAATTACATTACATTTTTAATATTTTATACAAAATAAGGAGAGCAAGTAATCCGCCTAAAATTCCGGTTGTTACCTTATTTAATGTACTAAGTGACGCCACCAATATTGTTACACAAAACATTATTGTTAATAAATTGCCATGACTTTTAATAATATCCAAAAATTCCACAGTATTGTATAATGGTATAAAAAACATGTTAAATAATAACGACACTGTTATGTAAAGAAATCCTAATGTAGCAGACATTAAACCAATACTAAGTGATAATGCAATCATTATCATTATTGGAAATATTAATAATATATCCAGAAATAAATGACCTATTACTCTATAAAGCAGCCTTTTCTCTTTATATTGATATGCCGAATAAAACATTCTCTTATAGTCCATTAGTTTATAATAACTACGAGGAATATCACATTGTCTATAAAAATTTTCGAACGCCATAGATGGATACCACCATAATAATAACATACCAACTATAGTACTTACAGAAAACGAAAATGCCGCAATTATTACTAAAACATATAATATGTAACCATTTGCCCCGTTTAATTCCAGTATATTTGCATAATTAGCTATAATATTAAACAAAATTCCCGTAAAACATAAAAACATAAAATTGCTTAATACTGGATTATGTTTAATTGTTTGTTGATATATTATAGAAAGACGTTTCAATAACATTGAAATAAGTGATCTACTCAAAAGAACTGTATATAGAAAAAATAATGCAAATGCTCTAAAAGGCATTCTTAATAATTCTGACTTAATATTATTATTAGCATAATCAATGAGATTATACGGAAAAGGTTTTTGTTTCAGCACTTCAACATCATGCACAGTGATGCATTTTGTTCCATTTGCCGCATATTCTGCATATGTGCTCATAAATCCGGTCTTTTCTGGTCCACCGCCTGTTAAAATGTTGGTTGTTTTATTGCATTCCTGATAAGGATACGTACATAAATCAGTCGGAAACATGTAATCTATTACGCTCAGCCTTTTCCTATTAAAACAATTTGATTTATAATAAATACAGTCTTTGCATTCGCCATATTTAAAAATAAATTCATAACATGCACCTACAATTGCCGTTATAATTACTGTAATAGCACTAACTATGATTAAAATTACAATTTCGGATATTACTAAATTTCTTTTTCTAATTGGGGCTGAATGACATATTGAGCGCCGATTTGTTCCGCTTATGTCTGTTAAATCTATACCCATATCATAAAACTTACTGTCTTCTTTATTAATATCTGGTGTAAAATAAGCACTGCATGGTTCATTTGATACATCTGCATAACAACAACCATAGGGTGTTTCTTCATTAATATTATTTGTAAAATGAAATGTAGCACTACTGCATACACCTATATCTGGGTAAGTACTATCTATTACAGAAGCCCCAGGAAGATTACTACATATATCTATTCTAGCAGGACACTTTCCTGATATTTTTGGTAAATTACCAAAAATTGGATTATCGGAATATATAGGTTCATTCATAATATAATATTAATATAACATATTATAATATTTTGAAATTATTTAAACATAATATAACATATTTTTAAATTATTATAACCTATATAAAATATATTTTTAAATTATTTAAACATAATTAATATTAAATAAATAGTATTAGCATGAGCCAAAATATTTATTGTTATAAATTCGAGACTATGGATAAATATCTTGATTTTAGGGATGTATTAATTCTTCCTAAAAAATCTAAAATAAACAGTAGAAAAGATGTTGTTCTTGAGCGGACTATTGTTTTTCAAAATGGGGTGTCTTGGACAGGAATACCTATTATTGCAGCAAATATGACAACTACTGGAACATTGGAATTATATAAAGTATTAAGCACTTATAAAATTATTACTGCTCTTCATAAATTTCATAAATTACAAGATTTACTGGATTATAATAATGAAAATAGTGATTTAAAATTAAATCCTGACTATTTTATGATTTCAACAGGTATAAGCGACGACGATTATACTAATTTAAAAGTTATTTTAGATAATTTTGAGTGTAAATTCATTTGTGTTGATGTAGCAAACGGATACATTTCTAAATTTAGAGATTTTTGTAAATCATTAAGAAGCGACTATCCTGAAAAGATTATTGTAGCAGGTAATGTATGTACATTCGAAGGAATAGAGTTATTAAATCAATTAGAAATGGACATTGTTAAGATTGGTATTGGCGGAGGGAGTGCATGCACTACGCGAATTCAGACAGGAGTAGGGATGCCACAGCTTAGTTGTATTTTAGAATGTGTTCAAGCCTGTAAAGAGCATAATCATATTAACTCCTTAATTCACTATAAGTATGATGAAGATCAACTAATTAGGTCTTTTATTTTAAGTGATGGCGGCATTACTTGCCCGGGTGATCTAGCAAAGGCATATGGAGCGGGTGCGGATTTTGTAATGATTGGTGGAGCATTTGCCGGACATGATGAAAATCCAGGACAAATTGTTAACGATGAAAAGACGGGTGCTAAATATAAGTCGTTTTATGGTATGAGCTCGACTTATGCAATGACAAATAATTATGCTGCAAATAATAATACTAATTATAGAAGCTCTGAAGGGCGCGAACTTAAAGTTGCTTATAAAGGATCGCTAAAAAGCAGTGTAGAAAATTATTTAGGAGGACTTAGAAGTGCATGCACTTATACAAATAGCGCTAATTTAGAAGAATTGGCAGTCAATACAAAATTTATTATTGTAAATAATCAATATAATTCACACTTAGTGGAGAGAAAAATTTGAATGTATATTTTTAATGTTATTTATTGGTAAAAATCGCTATTTATTATTATTTAGAAACATAATAATAAATTTTATAAATATATTTATATTACTATATTATAGTATATACTAATAATATTATGAAACTTAGTAATAATAGCAGAAATTATATTAAAATAGTAATAATATTATTTATAATACTTTCAAGTATTTATGTATTATATGTTTTTCATAACGATTATAGAATTATTGAAGGTCTTGCAACTGTAAAAGATTGCTCTAATTGCACGATTAGACCAACGTCCACAAATTGTGTTCCATTATATGATATTAGTTATACTTATACTAGAATTGGAACCACTAATAAATGGAACTTAGACATTTCTAATGCAATTACTGATAAAGTTTTTTGCCAATGGGAACCCAAATGTACTTTTGACAATATTACGTCACAAGATCAGCGTAATTCTCTCACAAATAGTAATATAGATCAAAGTATTTATGATATACGATGCTGCTCTGGAAGTCCTTTTTACGATAATAGCAATATAAATTTCAATTATAGCGCTATTAGAGATAATACAAGCAATATAGTAGATTGCTCGGCTATAAGAAGTTATTTCCAACAAAATAGAGCAGGAATTATTGAGCTATCTTATAATGAAAGGGATTTTAATGCTGCCACGCGAACATGTAATACTTTAGATCCATTAGGACAATTATTTAATAAACGAGGTATGTTATTTTCAAAAACTGAAGCTAGCTTTAATATTTTTAGTGATCAAAAAAGTATGCCTTCTGACATTATAAATTATGTTTCATTTAGTAATTTTAGATGGACATTAAAAAACCTGCCATCAGGCATAACAGCGGCAATGCTTAATGGTTATAATGAAGCAGAACTAAATACCGCACTATTAACACTTACACAAATGAATGATAATTTAACTTCAAAAGCGAGAACAGAAAATTTACAAAGGCAATTAAACAGATCCGATTTAACAAGTGCACAAAATACTAGCTTTCGTTCAATTTTAACTAGGTTTGAAGATGCTTTTAAAGTTACTGGCTTATTAAGAGACAGTAGAAGATTTAATTATAAATTAGTCAACAATGACAAGCTACCTAATCTTGACTATACACCATATACGGGTAGCGCATTAAGCAGTACTCAATATTTATTAAATTCAGAGCAGTTTTTTAATTGCATGGGCGAAGTAAAAAATGATATTAGCTCCTCATTTACTAGCGCGCAAATAACTGAGTTTAGCAATAATGATTACTTTGGAACTGCTGGCCGACCTGTTTCATTAGGCGGACTTGGTGAAGCTTCTTATAACGCTTTAGGGGCTATGCAAACTACAGGTTATCCAAGTAATAATGATTTAGAAATGGAATTACGAAGATTAGAAATAGTTCCTGCATCCGGAAATGCACCGGTTAGTGTAATAAGCTCTTATTTAAATGCTATCAATAGTTTTTACGAAAAACAAATACGAAATTTGACAGGACCACGAGAACACAGTTATAACCAACAATTAGTATTTGATAACAACAGTCTTGAAACAAAACAAGCCACCTTTTTCACATATAGCAAAGACACCAATAATGTTTATCCTTGTAGTCCAAGCGTTTTAGGTAATTCTAAATTTGAATATTGTGGTCCTGAAGCATATTATGAGAGCCCGCGCTTCTAAATATTTTTTATATATTTAAATACATTTTTTATATATTTAAATACATTTTTTATATATTTAAATATTTTTTATGGATAAGTATGTAGATAAGTACGTAGTCTATTTTGTATAGCTATGAAAAATAAAGGCTGCGCTTGCTCCTAATAATTGCGCAATTACAAATGCTAAAAATTTGATAATGTCCATTTTGTTAGACAACAACATCATAAAACTTACTGCGGGATTAAAATTACCGCCTGATACTTTACCGCCAAAATAAATAACAGATGCAAGCGCAATACCAATTGCTAAAGGGTCGCCTGTTTTTAATATTACCCCTAAGAAAATAAAAGTTCCTATAAATTCCGTAAAAAATTCTAAAATAATATTTTATATATTCATAAATTATTATAATTAGAATTAGAATTAGAACTATTATTAAATATTAGAATAATTGTTTTACCATAAATAAATATGACTTAAGATTTTTGCATTATAATAACCGTTTGATTTTCTTTTTTCGAGTGCAATAGCTGATCCTCGTTTTTTGGTTCCTGAATGCCTATTAAAATAGTTTTGCATGCGTTTGCGATTATTATGATTTTTATGCGAATATAATTTAAGCGGAGTTCTATCTTTATATTGTTCATAATCCGACGCACCAAAATGTATTTTGCGTATTATTTTTGTTGCTCTATTTTGAATGTATGCAGTATATTTTTTGCCACTAATTTTACTTTTTTCAAATTTAATTATTGTTTCTTTCATTTTTGTATATATAATAAAAATATATAAAGACAATAAAATAAAAGATATTTTATAGACCTATTTTATAGACCTATTTTATAGACCTATTTTATAGACCTATTTTATAGTAATACTATGCCTACACATATACCTATAAAATATTTGCCTAAAAGACTTAGTTTTAGAGATAGAAAACGACAACTTAGACAGCTTAAGAGATCGCGCAATGCTTACAAGAAGCACATTTATATTACACGTAAAAAGGTTAAATCGTATAAATCCAAAAAATCAAAGCACATATTAAAAGCGGAGCGTATATATAAATTGGCTAATCTCTCTATAAATGCCAATCTCTCTAGAAAGACCGGTTGCTCTATAAATTCGCTACGCAAAATTATGAAAAAAGGTCAAGGAGCGTATTATTCTTCTGGGTCAAGACCCAACCTATCAGCACATAGTTGGGGATTGGCCCGCCTAGCGAGCTCAATAAGCGGCGGAAAAGCGGCGGCAGTTGATTATAGCATATTAAAGTCCGGTTGCTCACATAATTCCAAGGCTTTGAAATTGGCAAATCAAGCAAAGAAAAAACACGGACATGGTACGCGAAGAGTGCCTAAAACAATATTATAGTTAATTCTTTATATATGTTTTAATATATATAATTTCGCTATGATAATTTCGCCATGTTAGCGCTGCCACATTAGCCCCGCAAGCCCATTTTGAAATACTAATAAATTATATTTTTCTTCAATAACATATAAATTATAATAATATTTATAAATATTTGTAGGATCTTTAGTAATTCCAATTACTACCCCAGTTAATGGATCACATATTGGTATAAAAGCAGCACTCGCATCTAATGGTGGATTACTATAATTATTATATTCAAATTCAATCGTTTTGAAAAAATTAGTATTAAATGCTCCATTAGGCTGCTGCTTAAACGGATCAGTTGTTAATCCGAAATTATAACAATATAAACCCACCTTTGAACATGACCCGCTAGATTTACTATACTTTTCCAATTTACTAAATATTGCGCTGTCAAAATCATATTCTCTGTATTTACCGTCGCAAATTATAGCAAAGTTTTTCAGTATTTCGCACTGATTGGTTTGCTCAGTTGCAGACGGACTGTTGCCCGTAATATAAATATTTCTTGAAATATCGGAGCTATAACTAAATAATGGACTATAATATTTATGATTAGTAAGATATAATTTTTGTAAATCATTTGGGATCTTATTTTCATACAACCAATTCGTATAATTAGACCACTCATTGCGCTCTTTAACGTCGCTTCTTTGAAAATACCACATCCAATTTTTTATTAATCCGTTGGACTCCAACTTTATTTTACTAGACTTAATAACTTTATTAAACGCATATTCATTCACTTCGCGAATTAAATAAGTTTGGCTGTTTTGCGCAAAATATATTCGCTCTTCTTCTCCTAAAAAACATTGCGTACATATTAAATGAATGTCACTGTTTATTCGTGACGTTAAATCTTTATAGCTATCAACATCTTTTACTATCTCACTTAGTGGTGGAGGATTAATAAACCTTTTAAATTGATAATCTATTATGTTTTGGTTTGCTTGTATTTGCGGATAATTATTATATGGTATACTATTTCTTGGATTACTATATAATACGTCTTTTATTGTAAATAACTCTTGTAATGGTCTTAATGTGAAATTAATCACTAATTCACTATATTGTAAACAAACCAATGGAAATGCCATTATTGAAGACAATGTAAACCACGAATTTATTGGTATATATAAACTATATTCACGGATTGAGGGTTCTATTCCACTTATATCAGAAGCGTCATCTTTGTAGACACTTGGATAATTATTATTTCTATTATTATAATTTGCCGGATCGTTTAACTCATCGATATGCCCAGTCATAATATCAAATAGCCCTTTCTTGTGTGTATCATAATCACGCTCTACAATGTTTTGTAAGTAATGCCCGCTAAATTTTTGAATTATTGAACCATTTATAGTTATATTGACAGTTTCAATAATTTGACATCCAATATGCTTTATCCACTTAAACTCGTACGGCCTATATTCGCTAACGCTAGAAGTAATGTTAGAAGTAATACCAGAACTAGATGTAGAAGTAGTAGTAGTAGTACTAGTATGTTTCAATATTGGACTATATATTCTTGGCAATTTTACAACTAAATAAGTATCCATTAATAAATCGCCGTAGCGCTGTATTTTAAAACTATAACTTGAACTTTTAGTTATATCTAATTCCATTTGCCCTGTTTGGTCTATTCTAAATTTTTGTAATCCAAAATTAGTATACTTATAATACGCAGATTTAAAAAAGGTATTGGTAGGATTGCCTGTCAAAATAATATTTTGATTTCCTAGCGCTATTAAATTTAATAGTCCTCCTGCCATATTATAATATATTATATTAATAAATATAATATATTATATTTATTTATGTTATAATCTGTATTTTTAAATTAAATTTAACATTAATATTATATAATATATAATATGCCTTCCCGATTAATAGATTTAGATAGTAATCAATATTTTTATATAACATTAGTAATAATTATATTTATATTACTAGTTCTATTTAGTTGGGTTGCAAATAGACTGGGTTTAAAAGATAGATCATGCGATAAATTAGCAAGATATTGGCCAACATTAACAAATACTTCCTATTTTAACTTACAAACATCTAACTCAGCACCAACATTTAAACCCGACGCTAGACCTTACTTTGATGGCTCTTCTTGCAAATTAATAAATTATCATGTTAAAAGTGCTTATAATTGTTGCTGTGGGGATGGCTATAAAAACAATTTTGTAGCTTTATGTGCTTTAGAAAAAGCTATTTCAAATGGTTGCCGATTTTTAGATTTTGAGATCTATTCATATAACAATGACCCTATTGTTGCGTCGTCAACAGCTGAAAATAATTATATTAAAGAAACTTATAATTCACTACTGTTAGAAGAAGTGCTAATTACAATTAAAGAAAAAGCTTTCAACCCAATATCAACAAATTGCGCAAATGATCCCTTAATATTACATTTTAGAGTTATGAGCACAAATGTGCCTATGCTTAAGACTATGGGAGACTTAATTAAAAGACATTTACATAGCGCTAATCAAACGTTCACATGTTCCACTAAAAAAGATATGAACCTTTTAAATACTAAAATGGGAGACTTATATCAAAAATTAATTATTATTTGTGACTTTAATCCACAACCTAGCATTATTACAACAACAGCCGAATTACAGAACTTGAATAACTATATTAATTTAAAAGCAAAAGGAACATATTGTCATACATATAGGTATAATCAGATTGTTTCCAAAAAAGGTTCTGCGCAATTTCTTGCAACTACAAAGTCTAAATTTGTAATAGTATTGCCTAATTTAGATAATTCAATAATAAACTTTGACACTACATTATCATTTGATACAGGATGTCATGCAATATGTATGAAACATCAAAATATAGATAATAACTTACTTGGATATAATGCATTGTTTAGATTACAAAAAAACTTTTCTTGGATTAAAAAGAAGACCACTTTATTAAATATTGATATTCCTGAACCAATAGTATATGATGCAACTCTTAATTATAATGATGTTTCATTATTTGATGAATAATAGCGCATTATATTATTGTATTATTACAACATTTTTAATTATTATATTATTACGACATTTTTATATTTGTTTATATTAAAGTATAAACAAATATATGGCAGAAACTTTTGAAGAAAAAGAATTACAAATATTGAGAGACGCTGTGGATAATGCTACTTCGCTTAGCGGCATTAAACTTGCTCAATCGGAAACTATAAAAAAAATAATAGGCATCTTAGAACATTTCTTAAGGACACATAAAACTCTCTGCTATGGGGGGACAGCTATCAATAATATATTGCCAGAACAATATAGATTTTATAATAAAGATATTGAAATACCAGATTACGACTTTTTTTCGCCGTATGCCATGGACTATTCGAGAGATTTAGCAAATATTTATTATAAAGCCGGATATGAAGAAGTTGAAGCAAAGTCGGGAGTTCATAGTGGTACATATAAAGTGTATGTGAATTTTATTCCTATTGCGGATATCACATACATGGACAACAATCTATTTAAAAATGTATACAAAAAGGCTATTAAAATTAATGCTATTAATTATTGCCCCCCTAATTTTTTGCGAATGGCTATGTATCAAGAGCTTTCACGACCAATGGGTGACGTATCGCGGTGGGAAAAAGTTCTAAAACGTATTATATTGTTAAATAATAATTTTCCTCTTCGCGGGCTATCTTGTAAGCATAAAGACTTTCAAAGACGATTTGAGGGAAATAATGATGAGCAAAATCATATTTATCAGATTTCTAGAAGTTGTTTTATAAATCAAGGTTTGGTTTTCTTTGGTGGTTATGCAAGTGCACTATATAGTAAATATATGCCGTATAAAGAAAAGAAACAAGCTGCAAACATTCCAGATTTTGATGTTATTAGTGATGACCCCGAAACAAGTGCTAAAATATTAAAAGAGCAATTGAATTATGAGGGTTTTACAAATGTAAGCATTAATAAAAAGCCGCCAATAGGCGAATATATAGACATTCATTATGAAATTATTGTAAATAAGGATGTAATAGCTTTTATTTATAAATCAACTGCCTGTCACAACTATAATATAATAGTTCTTGATGGACAAAAAATAAAGGTGGCTACAATAGATACAATATTGAGCTTTTACTTAATATTTATTTATGCTAATAGGCCATATTATGACGAAAATAGATTATTGTGTATTGCCGAATATTTATTCAAAGTCCAACTTAACAATCGTCTGCAACAAAAAGGTTTATTGAAACGGTTTAGTGTTACATGTTATGGTAAGCAACAAACATTAGAAGACATGAGAGAAGAAAAATCAAAAATATATTCGAGAATTAAAGACAAAACACTCTCTCGTACTTCAAAATTATATACAACTAATTTTTTTAGATATATACCTAAAGATGTTTTCGCTTCTTCAATTTCAAATAGTGATAATATTACTAAGAGCATTCACAATATAACAATAACGAAAAATAAACCGAAAAGTAAAGCGAAAAGTAAAGCGAAAAGTAAAACAAAAAGTAAAACAAAAAGTAAAACGAAAAGTAAACCGAAAAGTAAACCGAAAACGAAAAGTAAAAAAAAGAAACCATCTAATAAAGGCAAACGCACTAATAAATTTATAACCAGACCCAGAAATTACTTTTTCATAAATTAAAAATGTGTTTGTAGACTCTCCTTTTCTAAGTTTTAATCCATGTTTTTTAATGTTTTATAAATTAAAAATGTGTTTGTAGACTCTCCTTTTCTAAGTTTTAATCCATGTTTTTTAATGTTTTATAAATTAAAGTGACTATTCAAGACTCTCAATTTCAAAGTTTTATTTTTATATTTTTTAACCTTTTTAATATTTTTACTAGTAGTATTAGTAGTACATCATGTTCTCATAACCATTACAAATTCCCAATATAGGAAACGGTCTATAATGCGAATTTATAGCTGTTGCTCT
>Ga0209355_1001080_pt1 | contig 15767 bp, 6 predicted proteins | sample LauGreSBDMM110SN_3_FD_187563 | JGI IMG/M metagenome (GOLD analysis project Ga0209355, IMG submission 187563) | Freshwater lake microbial communities from Lake Michigan, USA - Sp13.BD.MM110.SN (SPAdes) (version 2) | ecosystem: Environmental > Aquatic > Freshwater > Lake | place: Lake Michigan, USA...
GAAGTAAACCAAGATATACCTGCAGCATGCAACGGTACTTTTGCCCCTATCTTTGTTGCTTTTTCCTTGCCAGAAGTAGTTAGATTGTCAAATATTTCCATTATTCTTCCTCATGGTCTGGATGCAATTGCGAGTAATCAGATATGTAGTACGGAGTAGAGCCCATCAAACCCATTTGATATTGATCGTATCTATTTAGTGGAGTCCATTTTGGAGGTGACCAATTTGGTGTCGAATTATATGCGTAAATAATCTCTGCATTAGAGTGCTCATACGCAAAACTGGGAGTCGCCAATATCTGTGAGCTTTCTTGCCTATTTATTGTATATATATTTGGTAGAGGTATATCATTTTCGTAACTATATTGGATAGAGTCATATGATTCATACCAGTAGACGACATCTCCAGATATAGTAACGTCATTAGATAAGGGAACTTCTCCACTAGAAGTTAAAATAGATGCAACAGCTTCTTCATTTGAGATATTTACCCGAGCAAACCAGTACCCCGGCGTACTTGAGTCGCTGGCTGTAATTTTGTTAGATATGGTAAATTCTCCATTTGAATTAGTATTGATTACATGATCTGGTGTAGCTGCGAACAAGTCTTTTAATGTTCTGCCGACATTCCAGGAAAGCTGGACTTCATTATTAAAGGGTTTATTCTTCCAGTAAATTTTTCCAGATATTGATACCTTACTGATGCCATCGGCATTTATGTTAATGTCGGACGCAGCTGCCTTAACTGACAAATTAAATGGGTCATTTCTATTTATTGCAAATGGCACCTTTAAGACGTATCCTTCGGAAGAGCTATTTTGCTCACCATTCGGGGTGGCAGATCCTATTCCAACAATATCAATTACTCCCTCGCGATATACTGCTGGTATGTCACCATCATATCGGATGATAGCTGTTGCTAATCCATTATCGCTTGTAGTTATAAATGATGGCGTAGCTGAAATTAAATCACCAGAAATAGCAAACGTTTGACCTGGCTTTAGATTGTACTGATTATCGTGGGACACCAAAGATAAATACATTAAATCCGAAGTAGAGTCAGAGATGTATGCTGGTGATAAATGAGCTTCAACATGTGAAAATGGATAATCTTCTTTGCTGACATATATATATCCTTCATCTATCGGATTTAAGGATGAGTTCAGATGTAGATTAATTGGATATGTAATATCGTTAATCGAATTTTCGTAAGTAATATTATATGAAGAATTTGAGTTTGGAGTTGAGCTAAAGTAAATTACCGAATTATACGCGTCAGCAATAGGGTCATAAACATCACTGTCAAGATACCATGCATTGTTCACCTTATATGAGACTAAGTATTCCCTATCATATATAAACGGCGTGGCTGCGCTTTCAGGTGTATCTTCATTGATGAGTGTAATCTCATTTTCATTTACAAGTATAGTATCTAATATCTCTTTGCCAGTATAGTTATCTAAGACTGATACATTGATTACATCTTTATAGGCTAAGTAAATTATTTCATTTGAGCTGGCATTAACTATCTCAGAGTTTTCAAAAGTTAATTTTCCAGGAGTGGCAGCGTCTTCAAATGCCATATTTCTATAGTTCTGACCGTCAACATTAACAAGTACGGGAGCGCCATTCCTAGGTGTATTTGAAAGGTTAACGCTAAAAAATCTTCCACTAGAAGATTCTGTAACTGGATTTGCATATATGTAATAATCATTTTCATCTAGATATATCCAGCCTGTGTGCAGTGCTGATCGTTGCTCTTGGATTAAGAACTTATCCTTTTGGGCATGTACGTCTACGGACGTTTCTATACCTTGACTGAATGAAGAATTTAAATTATTTAAAAGTGCATCTTGGGATTCGACGTATGCCTTAACTGAATTTTGCCCAGTATTTAATGTAGCTTCTTTTATGATATATATATCATCTTGGACTAGACCAAAAGAATCTTTACTTAAATAAATTTTACTCAAAAAAGAATCAGTATTAAAATAAGAGTTTAGTGGGTCCTCACCTGTCTCGTATACATTATCTAGCGAATCTACATATCCACTAAAAAGATTTGGAGTGGCCTGCGCTGTAAACGTTTCATACGCATCAAAGTATATGGGATAATAGCTTGATGTAGCTGATTCAATTAGCAAGTAGTGCGGAGTTGATGCATAATTTATCGTTGCTGAATTAAAATAGTCTGCTGCTGCTAGCGAACTATTTAAAGAATTAAAAGGCTGCCATAATATGTTGGGGGATGATGGAACTAAATATTGCGAATTATCATCTGGATTAATAGTTCTTCCGCCAACAACGCTCTGTTGTATGGATTCTTGCCCAAAATATCCTAGACCATTTGGAGCTTCAACGTTTACATAAAGAAACTTAGGAGTGGCGCTAGAAGGAAAAATGACTCTATCTAGCATATCATTTACGTAAATGGACTTTGTCGAGGTACCCAAAATGGAAGGATCATTTTGCGGATTTAAGCTAAAGGTAGATTTTAATATATTGGTATTTAAAGATACTACTTTTGTTGCGTAGTTTGTAGATCCAATTTTTATGTTTGCATCTTGTGGGCGCCTATTTGGAGTGGCCATTGATGTGTAGGAATTGGCAGCTGGGTTAGTATAGTAATTTGGAGTACTCGTAGTAAAGGAGGCCCAATAGCTTGCTGTTGCAAGCGAAGTGTCATATGCTTGAGAGACATAATTCCATCCGCCATTTGAGAAGACTATCTTTACTGAAGAAGCGTCATTAAAGGTAATGTTATTAGTTATGGGAGATGCATGGGTGTTCAGGTAGATCTGATTATATATTTTATCCTTGAATACCACATCAGGAATGGTATTGCCCTCTTGATCGAATATTCTAATATAGTTAAATTCAGGACTAGCAGAACTTGTAGCTGGCAATCTATTGCCAACATAAAAATCTTCTCTATTAGTATAATTTAAATTTGAATAGAATGTAGAAGGAGTAGCATAGTTGTCATGCGGCGGCATTATTATTTCATAAGTTAATCCAACTCCAACATCCTGAACTACTCCAGATTTTCTTCTGCCGGCATTGTAATCCTGAACAGTTCTTAAGTAGTTAACATACCATGAATAGTCTACGAGGATTGGAGTGTAGGCGTACTCTATTCCGGTCTTATGTACTCCGGCTATAGACATTGACCCATCAAATGATATGGTAGATTTCTCTAATGATTCTAGAATGAATCTTCCGTCAGAAAAATCTCCAATACCTGGCTGATAATATTCCGATAGCGGAGATGCGTCCGTATCATATATGGCAGGTATTCTAGATATACCTTCGCCATCTAATCCGGAGTAGTCCCAAGTTCCCTCGCCCCATTTGACATATCCTATATTGGATGGATATCTATTATTTAGGTCTTCTACTAGATCTTTGAACATTTTTTCTGGCTTACCAGAAGGGGAAAAGTACGGTGTTGTTTTTTCTAGATCTGAAATTTCATAAATGAATGGAAAAGCTTGAGTGCTGTCAGAGTCTACATCTACGCCATAAGCTTTCCATATGTCCAGTTCTCTTCTTAGTGTTCTCTTAAGACCGTCACTATGGATTCCCGGAATATTCTTAGATACATCTAATATTCTTTGCTTGTATCTTAAGTTGGTTTCTTTATATAGTCTTTGTAGGCCTACTCTTGCGCCAAATTCATCAAAGTTATTAAATATATTAGCCGCATACTGCTCGTAGGGAGTTCCATTTATGGAAAGTGTTACATACTCTCTCATGGCAAGGATTTGCTTATCCATTGGATTATAATAATAAACGTGATCTGTGATTCTACTTCTGTGGAAATCCGATAAAGAATTTGCAGGCGAAAGAATAACGCCATCACCTACAATGGTCTGAAGATTTGTTGGCACGTCATAGGAGACGTAGGCCCATGCGAGCATATTTTCATCGGCGCTATTAATATACGCATTGATATCCCTTAGATCGATTTCTGAAACAATGGCATCTATATTTTCTTGGACTAATGCTGTCAGAAATTTACCACCCGTAGACTGAGGAATAGCTAAAGAGGGGGTAGCGGGCTCTAGGGAGTCATCAAATAATTTTGTCCACGTTGGAAATCTTCTTAGGATATTCCTTGCTGAATTTGATATTACTGGAGACGTGGGCTCGTGTATGCCTATTTCCAAATAAAATAGCAGTCCCAGGGTCGATACGTCTATATTCTCAGAGAATATTTCAAGTTCTATTTTTATCCATGGCTTAGCGTTTCTAATAAATATTATATTAGAATCAAACGACAGAGAAGACTTTAGCCATGGACCATTTTCCGTATCCGACTCATGCATCTGGATATTGAAAGAAGGTATTTCAAATCCTGGTAAGTTTGTAAAGGTATGCTTATAGGCTAGAATATCTATTCTTGAGCTAGTATCTAGGAAGCGTATTAGGTCAGGCGTAGCTGGCTCATAAACTATTTCACCGGCATTCGTTACGTACAGTGCGTTTGGACTAAGGGGCGTCGACATATTATCAGAATAGGATGGTGAGGTGACTTCCGTGCCCACGTAAGTGTTGTCACCGATTAGATTAAGACCATAGCGAGATCTAGTGTATGAATAGTTATTGTACTGATTATTGCTATATAGGTTTACAGGATCAGTAGTTGTCCATAGTGAATTTCCTGTTAAAGAGTCATATGTTTTAGTGAAATCTCCACTTTTAAAAAGTAACAAGTACTGCTTCATTTAATCCTCAGTTTAACTAAAATTAATGTTTAAATAAATTATATTATAATATATATATTTTATTTATAAATAACTTATTCTTAATAAGTTGTCGATCCCATTATAACAGAATTTATACTAACAGTTCCAGCTGATATGTACTTTTTAATGCCTTGTAACGAAAAATCTTGTAGTGGCAGTTCTTTTCCATCGGCGGTAATGCTGGATACAATTGTATTTCTTATATAATCAGAAGATCTGTTAATTTGGTTTTCAATTTGCGTCAAGGACATAGTATCCCCTATGCTTAGTGAATTTAAATACCTTTTAACGAATAATGATGCTTGATTTGCAATGCCGGAAGCTAATGTCTCAGATACGCCCATGGGGATTCTAATGGTAGCTGCAACTGAAACTGTAACTTTTTCTGCTATTCTAACATTGAATTTAACGCCTACTGGCTTGACTGCATTAACTGCTAATAAAATATTTTGAGGAAGATTACCTAATCCACTAGTTGTTTCTGGAACTACTACAATATCACAAGACCCTATTCCGTAAGAGCCCTCTCTAATTCTAACGTCCCTTACGCCCCTTACCCCTAAGGCAGCAAACCTTACTGATTCTGCGCTTCCTACTGCTTTTGACTTAATTGATGCGATTATTCTTCTTCTGAAATTAGAATCAGATTCTGAATTTATATTAGAATATACTTCTTTTGGATTATTGCAAAATAGAATTACCCCAGCTGGGGAAAAGAAATTGTGCTTTGTCAAAGAGTTAACTGGAGCTACATACGCATTGTCGGAGAAATTTGGCTCCACTCTACCGTAGGCTCTAGTTGAGCCTGTTGGGATTACTACATCACCAGCTAATTTAAAGCCATATTGTTTTGATATAAAATTTGACACATCGTTATAGACCAGCACATCTTTTGGAATGGTTATAGCCGAGCTATGGGCTTTGTTTATGAAGAATTCTATATTAAAAGACTGTCTATCTTCAGAAGCGTAGTCTGTTATGCTCTTTCTTGTTATCCCGTAAAGATCGCCAATCAGATCTAGATTCCTACCAGAGGCACTAGATAGGTCTCCTTGCATTATATTGAATTTCAATGCCTCATAAAGATCTGATATTTCAGAACTAAAAGCCTCCGCAAAAGCTCTAGCAATGGAGCCTGGATAGACTGCTGATATTGCTGCGTCTTTTTGTAAAGAATTCAATATACTTACTAATATATCTGATTTACTTTTAATACCATAAACGGACATTTATTAATCTCCTAGATTTTGACTTACTGATAACATGATGGGTTCGTCTATATCGGATACTATGTGAATATCAAACTTAATAGTATCCCTACTGGTTGGAACTGCGGTAATCTTAATGTTGCGCCCCTTGAAAAGGCCTTCTTTTTGAAGCCCAGCCATAATGAGAGCTTTGCCAAACTCTGCTGTTTCTTTTGTCTGTGGCAGTCCATAGAGTCTAGATAGGTCTATTCCAAGTTGTGGATATATGTAGAAATCCCCAGGCTCCGTCATTAGTCTTAGGTAGATTTGCTGGATATCTTCATGCAAAGAGGATGGAGCCAATCCGAGATCCTTTTTTCCATCGATAACAAAATCTCCATCTAAAGTAAAATATAGGTCACTCATTTACTGCCTCTAATGCTAACTGGTGTGCCTGCTCGAAGGACGTTCCCTCTTTCATAAGACTTATCATATACAGTATATGCTCTTTGGAGTAATCTGATTGATATATTTCTAGTAAACCTATTTGCTCATTTGTCAATCCGTCTATACTATACTCTGATTGATAATTTTGCTTTAATTGGTCTACTACTGGAGCAAATCCATACTCACCAGTTATAGTAATGGGCTTTTGCTTTTCCTCCTGGTCATATTTCTTAGCTATATCTAAATAATAGCTAACGCCATTCTGGGCAGAGTGTATCGATTTAGTATTTATTTTCACTAAAGTTGGCTCAATATAGGACGAGGCTGCGTAGTTAAAATTGTAACTATTCCATCTAAGGCCATCCTCTTTTGTGTGCATTCTGACAGAGTCCCCAAAAAAGGAAATTGACTTTGATCTTGCGCTAATAATTATTCCTATACCGGGAGCAGCAAATATTTCTATATCTCCTTCGTCATTTAGTCTAATAAAACTAGATAAGTCGGGGTGCGTTAGTCCAACTTCTCTATCGGAAAATTCTTTTCTTTTTTTAATTTCAGAAGATACAGGTAGAGCTGGATCTTGGTAATTAATATTATTTATTGACGCTCTGCTCATTAGTGGACCATAAACCTTGGTATTCCAGTATTTACCCTATATTGATAGGCTCTATTGTATCCAGAATTGGTATCGTCATAATAGTTTATCACATAAGGTTTTGCTTCATTATTATCTCTGAAACCTATTAGGCACCTAGAGCCTGGAACTGGAGCAACAATCTGAACTCCTCTAACGCTGGGGCATACTACGTCTTTAATTATATTTCCTACATTTTCCGAATGATGATCTTCCAATACTACAACTGCAGTGTTGTTATTGTTATTGTAGGACATAATTACTCCAGGCCTTGATCTAGCTCTCTGCATCTGAGATAGATCAATTTGGTCCTGTATTTTTTTATCAAACTTTGGATAATTAACTGGCATAAAAAATCTCCTTATTCATAAACTGTTATGCTTAATCATTTTCTAAATACTCTCCGTTTAGCCATCTATCGATGTATGCGGCAGAATTTTTGTTTTGTGTACCAGAATCTTTGTCGTATACATCTTTAACCCATTGCTTCAGTGCTGCTTCAGTGCCTCCACCATTTACATAAACTTCTACGGCGTCGCTAAACTTAACTGATCCTATCCATCCATATGGGTCCTTGTAGTTATCTCCCCATGCCTGAAATTGATATCCGGTTTCTGGAATCGTTCCTAATTTTGTAAAATTATAAGATGGAGGACCTCCCGTTCTCAAGGTATAAAACATATACGCTTGATTTAAAGGTATCCAGACCCTACGGTCAACTAGTTCTCTGAGTTTTTCAACAGCCCCATTGTGACTGCCTTTTGCATAGAATAATTCTAATTTATATTTTTCATTTAATTTTTCATTATAATTATCCACAGTAGGAGGTTGTTCTCCAGGATAAACTGTAGTCCAATTCTTGCTTGCTAGTTGCCATCCTTGCATCTGCTCTTTAGTTGTTCCTTCTGTTAATTCATAGATTTTTCTACCGTGTGCTGATCCATCACTAGATTTTCTGCTAATTGTTCCATTTGAATATTCCCTGAATCCACCAGTGCCCATATTAATTTGGAATATACCTAAAGACATGAAGTCGCCACTTAGGGTCTTGGGATTGCATGAAGTCGGATTGCCCCCACCACTTTCCCTAACGGTAATTGCTGAAAAAATTGCAGCGGTTTCCTTTCCGCACACTGTAGTATGCAGCAGCTCGTAAACTGCGTCTCGCCCTATATTCTCTCCCCAACGACCATAATAATTTGTTGTAAGGTTAGAACTAGGAGCGACTACTGTCGGAATGGGAATTAAACCTCCATCGATAGGATCAATCATATACCCAGGAGGTATTTCACCATTAGTACCTTCGTCAGGAACAATCCCTGCTGGAGTCATTGCTCCACCGGGACCGGTATATATTCCAGCGCGCATTCCACTAAAGCTTAGGTGTATATGATTAGTGTGGTTATTGTCCCTATTGTCGGCAAAAAAGTTTACATATTCTAGCCACGGTCGACTTATTTTAAATGTGTTCGTACTTGCATCATCGTTGCCATTCTGAGCAATTCCATAATTAAGAGCATAGTCCTGATGAATGCACAATAGATCGGGAAGCAGGTGCTGTGGAGCCTCGGCCAGAGCGTCTAGTAATATGGTTAGGGCGCCGTCGTAGATGTCCCTACTGACTCCGTTATTTAAGTTTATTGAATCATTATTTATTTTGCCAACAGAAAATATATCTACAGCTCTTCCGCTAGTATGATCGCTCAGCCATACATTACCTTCATTATTTGGCTCCTTTGTCAACTCTCTTCCAGCACTGAATTGGCCAGTAATAACTACGCCTTTTTCATGCAAGAAAATAATAAGCTCTATTAAAGCTGGAGCTACGTAAGCATTTATGTCCGTTGGGGTTTCTAGAATAATATCTTTAGAAATGATTCTTTCTGAGTCACCCACTATGGCATCTGGAAAATATGTATCCTCACCATTGCGTACCGTAATTCCCTCATCAGCGTATTTGTTTGGAATATCAAATTTAAAAGATGTACTGACAAAAGTACTAGGATACTTGGAACGCAATACATCTACCCTTTCTTGATACCATCCCTTTTCTTGTTCCGTCATTTGACTAAAGAGTGCTACATTTCTCATTCCTCCACTCTGAGCTTCAGTGGATGGTACGCCACTTTCAGTAGATGGATCCGCTGTAGTACCTGAGGTCTGTGTACCGTAGTTGCCAACACTTATCTGTTGCATGTTGGCTATTGAGCTAGCGACAAATGATCCACTAAAATTTTTTCCGCTCAATGAATTTGCTATAATTCTATTAATTGCAGCTCCTCCAGTTAGTGTACTGGTTGCCTCATCCTCTCTTTGACTTTCGGGATTAATAACTTTAACATTTGGATTTTCCTGATTGCCTGCCGAAGCTATTGATCCGCTTCCTGTAATCAGTGTATTTAGTGAAGAGGATACACTTTTATTCATTGCGGCGACAGCGTACTTTGGACTCCTAAAAAACGCATCACCGTTTATCACATCGGATAGTGTTCTTGCGCTCAACGTTTGACCAACCATGGGTCTACTCACTGAGGCGCTAGTATTTTTTACTGGCGTTTTTCCACCCGGAAAAAAGTCTGCGTGCAACGAGGTTGCAAATGATGCCGAATCGGCTAAGGCTGCGTTATTAAAACTAAAAGACATTTGTTACTCCTACGTTCCCGGATTCAATGTGACTTGTTTTGGTATTAATGCTGATTCCTCTGCGCTAATAACTGATTGGGACTCTACTTGCAGCTGCTTTGCATACACTGTTGCAAGATTATTGACGACGAGTTCCCAGTTTAGAGTAACGGGATATCCGTCTTCGTAATATTCATCCCAGAATATAGTAGGCCAATCATTAACCTTTTCGTAAGTTGCCTCTAATACCTTAAAGCAAACGAGATTATTGTAGAATCTATTAAACTCTTCTTCTGTCAGTCCATAATCTGCCATTGACTGTGCAGAAAGATCGAATGGTGGAGCATATTCGATATCTAAAGTAGCAATTTTGTCCATAATCTTAGATCTTTTTATATAAAGGGGAGATTCCTCATATATTGAAGCGAGGAACTTTTTAGTAACATCATCATCTGTACCCGTATCCGACATTGTCGGAACAATTGTCTTGCCTTGGTTTGCGGTGAAGCATCCCCTGACGAAGTTTTTTGCTTGATTAATGACTGATTCTGGCTGGTAGTACCAGACTGTGCCTAGTGCTCTTTTTCCTTCGGCGCCATCGAAAGAGTCCTTTGTGTAATTTTCTAGTCTATTTTCAGCAGCTCCTGGCTCAAATTGAGCTTCAAATATAACGTTATTACTTGAGCTATTGCTGACTTTCATTCTTAATACAAATACTTTATTAGCTATTTTGCTCTGCGTATAAATTTTAGCTCTACCCCCAGGAGTTGAAGTAGATGTTAGGGTCGTTGTATCTGCAAATGGATCGTTAACATCCCCACCTGGTTGACTTGGGATTTCTCCCACTCTCATTGTATTAGTTTCACCTGTGTTCATTCCGTCAAATCTGACAGTAAAAGTTGCTCCAGAAATAACATCTTCAACATCAAATGTGTCACCGTCTTTAAACTTAGTAACTACTGCTATTACTTTGAATAGGGATGTTTGCAGGGAGGTTTTCTCTGGACCAAGTCCGCTAAGACTAAGTACTCGAGCGTGCGTTAGGGCATTTTCGTAGTCAGTATACCTAACTAGATCTTTTATTTCTGTTTCTTGCCATCCAAGACTTTTTAGCAGATCGTCGCTTCTAATGAAGGCACTACCTTCAGGAGTATTTACTTTCGTTCTTGTTCCCAATATTCCTGGTAATAAAGCCTTTGTATGGTATCTACCTACTACCATGCCTTGATTATATGATAATCCAGCATCCATTGGTTGGCCATTTTTGTTAAGATACTGAACATAACAACCATGCTGATCGAGCACATTATCTCTTAGCCATGTCCAGCCCTTCCATGCTAACTGGCCAACAATTGGAATTGCCCTTGCCAAACTTGCGCCGACGACTGCTATAACTGTATCTGCCCCGGGTACTTTACCTTGCCCCGCTCTTGCTATTTCATCTCGTGCTTTATCCGGAAGGCTTAGCGCAGTTTGATTTGCCATAATGTCTTTCATTAAGGCTGAAGATCCGTGCGTATACTGAATTCCGCCAATCATCTGTGTGCTTAAGGAGTCTGCTAGCGCATCTACAGAAATGTTTCCACCCATGTTTATGCCAGAGTTGGATGCCATAATATTATCCATGTAGAATCTAGTATCATTTCTTAGATTCTGCATGCTGAGCCATGAGTGCAACCATGTTGACATAAACCATCTAGAGGGATCATTGACTGTAACTAGGGCATTGGGTGTGATACTCGTAATGTATCCCATCTCTGAGGTGAAGTGATGGACTACTTGTTCTACTTCAAATATTCCATACATTCTACTGTAGACATCGGATAGATAGACTAAGTCATGCGGTCTAATGTCTGGATTTCCCACCAAGGTAAGTTCTCCACCATAAATATCCTTAATAGATTCCTTTAGGTGGGATAATGCTATTCTTCTTGCTGATAGTTCGTCTGGAGTACCTTGTAATGTTTTTGCATATCCTCTCACCGTCTCCAATGGGTGCATGAAGGGGTGAAGGACTCCAAGGAATCCAGAGCCAACCATATTGTCATAATATAGTCCAGTCTCAACTGTTGTCTCCGTTTGACGCTCCGATGGAGCGCCCTTGTCCAATGCCACAGTTACTGGATTTTTTCCATCAGAAACAGCTGTAATAACAGTTGAAACGTTATTTAAATTTTCTTGAATTTGATTAGATATGATATGAGAAAAGGAACTTAAATAATGTATTCTCTGGAATGGCTGACGAACCTCTATTACAGGTTCTCCATACTCCCTGGTAAACGGATTGTCAACTGCTCTTAAAAGCGTTCCTGGCCTTCCAAGTGAATAATATATTGAATCATTTAATACCTTATTAAGGATATGAGCTTGCTTACTAAAGTTCCCGACTTCAGAAAGTGCATATCCCATCTGCATCATACTTAGCTTAAACATACCCAAGAGTGAGCTCAGGCCATCTCCGATGGCTCCGAGTATTGGACCAATGTTTTTGTTATAAAAATCTGATACGTCCTCATCTATTCCACCAATAAATGTTGAAGCGTTACTACCCTCTCCCTTTGTCGAAACTAAGAGTTTTAGGAATTTACTATTATCTTTAGCATATGTGCTATACGGATTAATGAATGCTTCAAAAACTTTATCGATTGGCTTAAAGGACCACTGTCCATCTGCGCCTCCTCCACCAGCTGTAATTAGACCACGTTTTCTGTCTGGCTTAAGCACTAGCCAAGCTCTACCATATCCAGAGCTCCAAAGCTTTTGCCTAAATAATCCAACCATCAATAGGAATAGTTGCTTAGGTGTCCTAACTGCTTCTGATAAATTTATTGCAGTTTCTGAATTATCTTTATTCTCAATTGAAATTGAAAGCGCGTTATTAATTACCTGTGTTTCAAAGAAATTTGATCTGATACCATCTAAGGATCTAGAGATAACGCTATTAAAATACTGTATAATTCCAGCGTCGCCCTGAACTCCTTTACTTTGGTAGTCTATATAGTTTTTCCTAATAAACTCCACAGCCTCTATTTTATCTTGAGGTGTAGATTTAGCAGAACCGTAATTGCTTCCGTATTCAGTTTCTGAATTAAAGAAATCAGAACCCAATAGAATAGCCAATTCATCTACTCCCGTACCGTCAGTTGCGGAAAGACCAGGAATACTTACATTGGATTGTGAGAAATTTTGGAATGAGGTAACATTGTTTCCTCCTAGTATTCTTGAGAATTCTGGAGGAAAGGGATCTGTTGAGTCAGCGTCCATGCCATATGTCTTAGTGAATATGGCTTTAACGCTATCATAGGCGTGATATCCAAATCTAAACTGATCCCATATATCACTTGCCTGATTAAGTGTTCTTCCGTTTCCAGCTATTACCGAAACATTAGGGTCAAAATTTTCATCGTAAAAAGATCTAGCTTCAACTGATGTGCTATCCATTGGCGAATAGACGGCGGCAAAGCCGACTCGCCCACTGCCAGTATCCTCATCTCCTGTCGTATAAAGCTCAGCATCGAGGCGTTCATATAGCTTACCCTTATCTAGGGCATCGTAGTCCTTATCTAGGATTGCCTGAAAGTATCCTGGATCATCTGCAGTTTTGAGAATGTTCCCACCGTATTCATAATTTATAGCAGTGATCTTAGCGTTCTCCGCAGAATATTCTTCCAGTGAGTTATTGCGACGACCAGCAGCCGCGCTAGTCCCCTTGGAATCGCCAAGATCTTCGGGAATAAGGGCTGATTTTGAAGCAATAAACTTATTACTGTCGCCATTGTCATTTATGGCGTATGCTCCAAAGCCAATAATATATGCAAGTGGGTCAACATTGTCCTTAGTAAAAAATCTTTTTGCTGGGGCTGCTTCTGCTGAAACGACTCCCAATGGGGTACCATCTGGTACGAAAGCAAAGAGGCAATCAACGTCTCGTGGGAATGTGCTTAAGCCGCTTGCTTTTTCCAATTGAGCGTATGTGCTAGTTGCTATGGTCATATCTAAGGCATTTTCATCATAGCTTTGCAAATTGGCCCAAGCGGGTAAAGATTCTGAGAGTTCACCAATTAAACTGGATCCATCACCCCACGGAGATACAAATGTTCCCAAGTACCACGCAGCGTCGGGCGACACAACTGCTGCAACTTCGTCATCATTATCCTCTCCCCACATAAAGTATGCCGGAGCACAAACGACTGCCCTTCCCGTTAATGGGCTGAATACAAGTACTCTTCTTTTTTTGTAGTCGCTTGCTGTTCCATATAGATCCCCATTGGGGAAGTAGGTATCTTTAAATTTACTCAGTGATGCGTCAGGAATGGGACCATCGGACGTGGTGGGCAGGTAAGGCCACTTCATTGCTATGTAGAATTGCTCTTCCGCAGCGGTTGCTGGACAGCCCCATTCCTCATATGTTATTTGTTGATTTAATTCATATTCAAAACTGAAATCATCTGAATTCTCTTCTGTTTGAGCGGTGGTGCTATTGATCATCGCAAAGCCCACCAAGGGATAGTTTTCTTTCTGCAGGGACGAAACAGACGGTAAGGGCATTCTTGCAACAGTAGTTTGATCTAAGTTTAAAAACTCCACGCCAGAAGAACTAATAGAATCCATAAGACTCGTAAAACCTAAGGGCCTATCTAGTTCCAATATGCCGGAACTAGGCCTTACGGTAATCTTTGTCTCTTGTAGAAAGCGCGATTCTAGTTGAAGAAAATATATTAAGTTTACTGCCAGCGTAGCTCCACCTTCTGTGTACTCAGAAGATTTTATGGCTTGATTATATCTATCCATTACTTCTTTTTGATCTTGCTCAAAATCGTCAAGATCATTAGTATCAACTTCGTTTTTATCTGAAAGAAATTCAATGAATTCAGAAAATAAACCACCATCTCTAACTTCGTAAGACTTTTTATCTAAAACGGTAGTTTCAGATATTGTATAATATGGGTATTTAAATCTTACTGGAAGATTATCTAGTTGTCTATGATCATAACTCGGGGTCAAAGGTGCATACGTTGTGGCATTAGTACTTACTGGTAAGTGAAAACCCATTTTAACTTTACCAGAACTGATGGGAAGTTTGGAAATAATAATTTCATTTCCATCTTCATCTTTGCTAGTTCTTGTCTTTGCTAGATTTGAATTAAAATTCAATAACTTTCCTGTTAGACTTTTCGTTGGAGCATACTCTCCAGTGGAAGATGCTTGATCTTTTGCTAGACCAGCCATGACATCGCTAAGTTCTTCGGATCTCTTAAATGCCTCATAGTCCGCCAATGAGTTAGACTGTTTGTTCACATTGTTCATAATTGTCTGAATATCGTCATTAGGACTTCTGTCTTTTGGATAGCCTGGAAGATTTAATTCATTAGCTTTCCTTACGCTTGGGAAGCCCGTAGTCACTGGAACTACACCGGAAGTATATAACCAATGCGGCTTTCCGTAAAAAATAGTAGATCTATCCTCAAAAGGTCTAACTGCTACTATATAATTTGGTAATAGCCTTGCGCACATTTGGAAAAGATCCCATACGGTTCGCATGTATGTTTGTGCGCGGAATGAAACTTCATCAAATCCACTCAAGTCATCGTCGGCATTGGGTGCAATGATTCCCATTGTTCTGAATACGTTAGTGCCACCCCTACCTCTTAGTAGGCCCATAAGGGCTCCGCCTCCCGCTATTCCTGCGATAACATTAACTCCAGGTATGGCGGCAATTCCCGCTGTTAAACCGCCTAATAGTACGTTCTTTACGACTCCTGCTCTTCCTTCTGCAGAGACTAGCTCATTACCCTCAACATAGGAATCTATGGTAGCACTAGCGGAAACTGAACCATTTTGAGCTTCTACTATTACCCTATTCCATGATCTATCTGTTCCATTTTCTAGATATGTTTGCCCAGCTAAAGTTTTTCCATCGCCTTCAACTAAGGAGGATGCAGTGAGCCATCCGTCATCTAGGTCTCCACCTAAGAATTGTGCAAATCCCGTTCCATTTCCTGGATAAATATTTCTTTTATATAATTCAAGATCTACTTCTGAAGAAAAATTAGACATTAATTGACCCATGCTGGTCATAATTTTTCCATCCCCAAAGAATGCGTTCACGGGATTTCTTTGGAATACATTT
>Ga0209355_1001086_pt1 | contig 15719 bp, 21 predicted proteins | sample LauGreSBDMM110SN_3_FD_187563 | JGI IMG/M metagenome (GOLD analysis project Ga0209355, IMG submission 187563) | Freshwater lake microbial communities from Lake Michigan, USA - Sp13.BD.MM110.SN (SPAdes) (version 2) | ecosystem: Environmental > Aquatic > Freshwater > Lake | place: Lake Michigan...
TTCATAGCGTTCACCGAGCTTGAACAGCTCAGCTCCTTCAGTGAGGAATTTTTGAACCTCAGGGTTGTTACTCAAGACATCCGTGCCTGCCGCGCTGGCAGTGCGAACCTTCGCAGGCTTGGCAAAAGCGCTTAGATCAAAAGTATTCAGGTCAACACCCTCGTATTCCTCTACGGCGGTAGGGTTCATTGGGGGCGGTTGCACCCCAACTTTGATGGCTCCATTGGTTAATTGCATGGCTATTTCCTTTAGGGTTATGCAGCCAATCGCTGCTGGAACCAAGGCTAAGGGGCTTCGGTGATACAGATTCACCCTAGACAGAATCTGTATCATTTTTTATATTGACAAGCCCATAACTAGCTGGGAGATCAACGTGGACACGCCTAACCATGCCCTACGCAGCAACGATTTGCTGGCATCTAGTCTTCACTTTTGGTGGGTCGCATTTCTTCGTAGTAGCAAAGATTTTTGGTGGATTTGTCAGCAAAATGGCAAGTGCCATGATGAACGTTTGATCAAGATTTGGGAGGACTTTGGGGATCTCTACCAATACAACTCATTCCCAGAGTGGTGGGTCAAAAAAGGGACCAAGTTATTTGACTCGCCACAAATTGAAATAGAACTGGTCAAAGCCTTAACAGCAGGTCTTCAACTGCTGCTAAAGACTGATCTAAAAATCCCAATGCCCGGAATGGTTTGCTTAGCAATTCCAACGCACCTTGATCCCAAAACAATTAGCGATGCAATATTCAAGCTGTTCACAAATGCGAGGTTGCGTGGCGAGCATTACGATCAAGATGCCAAATATCAAACAATAAAGTCGGGCAACAAAAAAGCCTACAAGAGCATCAAGCCTGCTTACCTGTCTAATGCGCTCAAGGTCTGCGTTGATTACAGCGCCGAAGCAGATCCAATCAACCGATGGGGCACCTATCAGGTGAGTAAATTTTTGGAACTTTGCCCACAGCACCATCCAAAAGCTGGTGACTCCATTATCAAGACCAAGTCAAAGCAAAAAGCCATGCGTACAAAATCAAGCCAAGCATGTTCAATGGCTGCCAAGTTGATCGCCAATGTTGAGATTGGTCGATTCCCCAGCTGCAAAGATGTGCCAATGCAAGCCAGATGGACACGAGGTCAAGAGGCTGATCTTAAAAATGCAGTCTCTTGTGGGCAGTGGCAAAAATCTAGTTGGTTTGAATCAGAGCATTCATTCATGTTGCCTGAGCATCTGGTCGGTGACACCAGCTTTGAAGGTCTCAAGCAGCCGAGGTGCTTGGACTTATTGACTGACATGAGAAGCGTGAGCCACGCCGGATGAGCCTTTTGTAAATCTTGCCAGCTTGACTATCAGGGTAACAAGAACCATTTGCGCTATGCCTGTCATCCCCATGATCAAGAAATTTAAAAACACTATATTTCTCGTCATAAATCCACGGTTTCGAGTCGTTAGAAGGGTTTTTGTGCCGAATAGGTTTGCCCTGCACCCTGAGCCTGCTGCTGCATGCCATGCAAATCAGCCTGGCTAAAACTACTTGAATGGGTAGGCCTGAGCACAGGCTGTGAGCTGGGTAATGGTGAAGGCCTGCTGGGGGCCACCGTTCTTTGCTGTGGGGGTACAGGACTTTTAGCTGGGGGTGGCTTGGGGGTTGGTGATTTTGGCTTTGGGGCTGGGGGTGGTTTAGGTATGGCCTTCTTGGGCTTGAACTTTTTCGGATTGGGGTTAGCTGCGGCCTGTGCTTTTTGGGCTGCAGCTTGCTTGGCCTGTGCCATAACCGCTGACCATACGTTGTCAGATATCAGCCTCCAAAGTGCTAGCTGATCCTCAGGGTTGGCGATTTCCATAAATCTCATCTTTGGTCTCCTTTTCCTACATTTATTTATCTGTTGCCATAAATAAATGCATGCGAATATTCGAACTTCAGAAACCAAAAACGCCAGAGCAATTAAGACTGGACCAACTACGCGTCACCAGCAAACGCGCAAGTGATGCGTTAAAAACTGAACGTGAAAGACAAAAGGCACAACGTGCACAGCAAGCCCTACAAAAGCTGCGTATGCCAACCAAGCCCAAGACAGCTAATGTCAAACCTATCAGGCCAATCAAAGCCGTTTAGCCAAAAGAAAACCAGCAAGTTATTCACCTGCTGGCTCTGAACTCGCATTGGACTAAGACTTAGCTGGCAACTTCAATGTTGGGCGACTACTGGTGGCAGAGTCTTTGGCAAAGTCAGCTTTGACCTGGCCCATCACTGCATCAATACGTTTGTCCAATTCCCCTGAATCAACAGCAGTGCGAATGACTTGTAGCGAGGTGATCACATCGGCAATGCTGTCAGTCTCGATGGCATTTTTCCCCTCGACTATTTCCAGTGTGCGTGCACCATAGCGAACGGTGATGCACAGCTTGCCCTTTTCATCTGCCCACCACCAAGGCTTTAATTTCTTGGGCACTTCAACCTTACGGTTCTGCCCGGTTACCTCGTCCTTGACTGAACGAACTCTTACGGGCGAAAACTCAGTGCCTGACTGCTGTGCCTTGGCTAACTGAATCTGCTCAGCCAACTTGGTACTGAGCTTTTGACGCCTTGCATGCTGTGGGCTATTACCCTTTTCACGCTTGGCTTGAACTAATTTCAACGCGCTTAAACCTGACATAGCTACTCCTTGTGTGTGTTGCAGGAATAGCTAATTTATTGTCGAACCATGGCGCAGAGCAACCAAAACGACTGGTAACCCGACTACTTGGCGGGACTCACGCTATCGGTTGACAGATCAATCAACAGACAGGTTTGAATAGTGTTCTCGAGCTCGGATAGTTTCTTGAAGTATGCGCTCTTTATGTGCAGCTTCATCCATTTTCAAATCAAAATAACGCGGCTCGTAACGCTCCAACTGCTTGTGACTCAAGCGCCAATACTTATTAAAGGTGCGATCTTGCATGGTCATTTCTATCTCATGGCGCAAGTCCACGCTGAGCTTATGCTTGAAGAAGATAGCGTCATGCACACGGGCAATGGGCTCACGGCCATGTTGGGCAGCTACTTCACAAACAATGTCCATGACTTCGGTTTCATCATGCTGGTAAAGGTAAGCAAGGATCTTGGACTTGCTGGGTCTGCCACTGGGCGTTTGAAGAAACGATTTGCTGAGTAAGTCCCTACGTGTAGCTTTGACTAATTCATATAGGTGCGTATCGAGGATGCTCTGCTCGTTAATGTAGGCCTGCACAGTGGGGTCGGCAAGAAAACGTTCCCTGTCAGTGCCGTTTTTAATGATGTCCACCAGTGCGGGATTTGTCCACCCACCTGATTCGTTTTGCCAGCCAGTGGTGTTTTGACGAGCGCCAAAGCTGATAGCCGTAAAAGCCTGCTTGAGCAATTTCGGTTGTAGATCTTTGTGTACTGGGCTGTCATCTCCAAATGTGAAGTACTGCACTGTGCCCATAAAGTCCGCTTTGTCTTCCAGAAAATTCAACGTGGCGCTAAAGACCTTACGCAAATCCTTACCCTGCCCATACGCATTGATGTATTGTTTGGCCCAACCCATCTTCCAAGCCACAACACTTGAGCGGATGTCGTACTCCCAACAGTCACCCAGAACTGCGCGTCTTAATTCCTTATTGATATTTTGAACACTGGTGCCCTCGTAGTACATGCGTCCAAAGAGACTGGGCTTTTTGCGCTGCAAATAGTATCCATCCATCACACTGGATATGGCCAAAATGATCCTAGCTTGACGTAGCGCTTGGTCCATCTTCTCTTTTGTAATGTGTTCGGATTCTGTAGTGAGCCAGATGATGTAGCTTTTGACGCTTTCCTTGTCAACCGGTACGAGGTCAAATAACTCCTCAATCTCTGGTGATTTGATCCTTTGCTTGAACTCGGGAAACAGCAGATTTAAGACTTGGTAATTACCAAAGTCATCGCCGCATAGGTACTGATCAATTTCTCTATCGCTTTTGCCTGAACGCAAGATCTTGTCCTCTACTGCCAGCGTGTCAACCATGGTCACAAGGCTGGTCAATTTGCACTGGCTCACACTACCAGTTAGGTTTGACCCAGTGATCACAGACTCAACCAAGTTGAAGTTGTTGTTCCTGAGCCATGCATGCACACGCAGCTTCTTGGGTCCAATCTGACCGCCTTGATTTGCAAGCTGCTGGAGTGAAATGGCAAATAAATCCAACTTGCGCTGCAGGGGCGTTGCAGCAAAATGCAGGCTTTTGAATAGCATGGCTTCCAGCACGCTGATGTATTTAGCCAGTGCTCTATGTGCTGTATGCGCAGGCTTGGGAAACGCCTTTTGCAGCGCTTCGTAGACCTGTGCATCAACGGTGATTTTGATCATCTGCCACCCCATGTAGTCAGGACTTGGAAATCCTGGAATTCACACGTATTTAGCTGGAATATACAGATTATCTAGAAAATTGAAAAAGTCACACGCTTATAGTAATTAATCAATTAAATCATGAGCACAAGTGCCCAAATGACCCATAAATGGGTCACTTGGACTGATTGAAGTCAAATCAAGCAAGTCCTCGATTTATTGGCACTTGGCCATTGAAATTACACGCAACTCCCATAGACTCGGGCATTAGTAAGAAATATTAGCCGAGGTCGTCATGTGCAGATGGGTTGCTTACGCGGGTCCAGAAATTTACCTTGAAGACTTGATCTTCCATCAAGAGCATTCCATTGTGAGCCAAAGCTTGGCCGCAAACCAATCTGCTTGGGTCACAAATGGCGATGGGTTTGGCGTTGCTTGGTACACCCAACGCACAACACCTGGACTATTTAAAGATGTGCTGCCAGCTTGGAACGATGCCAATCTGCGCTCGCTCGCAGCACATATTCGCACCAAGTTATTTTTTGCCCATGTACGCGCCACCACTGGCACTGCTGTCAACAGAAGCAACTGCCATCCATTTATTTGGCAAAACTGGACCTTCATGCACAACGGCAAGATCGGCAATTGGCATGACTGCAGAAAAAGTGTGGAGGATCTCATTGATCATGTGCACTACCCACACAGAGAAGGCACCACAGACAGTGAAGCATTGTTTTTAGTTGCACTGAGCAAGGGATTGATTCATGACCCTATTGCGGCGATACAGGCAACTTTGCGCGATGTCACCAAAATCATGGAACGCCATCAAGCAGACGAACCCATGCGAATTTCATGCGCTCTTTCCAATGGCCGAGAGATCTGGGCATTTAGATACTCCAGCGATGACCAATCGCCCAGCATGTACTTTGGATCTCCTCATACACGTGCCAGCGAGACTGGAACAAACCCCATCACCACCATTGCCTCTGAGCCGTCTGATTCAGACGCAGCACACTGGTTCAAGGTCGAAGAGCGTACCGGTGTGCATTGGACTGAACATGGGCTAGAGCACTTTCAAATTAGCATTTAAATCTTCTTAATACAACGATGACTTTCAGCATTGAACAACTGGGTGAAATTGACAAAGTCATAGGTCAATGGTGTGTGGCCAGGGTGCCACCCGAGCTCAAAAGTCAAATCGATCACGACTACGAAATTGATGGTCAGGCAGTGACCTTGTTTGAGGTGCGTCCCATGTGGCGCGGTGCACCAGGTGAGTTAACCCGCAATCCTTTTGTGCGATTTCGACAGGCCAAGACCACTGGCATTTGGAAAATCTACTGGCGCCGTCAAACAGGTAAGTGGGAACTTTATGCGCCTGCGCCCACAGCCAAGAACCTCACGGTTGCCTTGGCCATCGTAGAAGCGGATCAACACGGCTGTTTTTTTGGCTAGTCAAATCAAGCAAGTCCTTGTTTGTCTGGCACGGGTTCCGAAATGAGCAGGCGGCAATTTGGATAAGTACCTGATGCACACCTATCAAGCATCAGTTCGCGCACAAGTTCGAGGCCGTAGCCAAGTGATCAAAACCGAAGTTCGGGCCATGAACGCGCAAGACGCGCGTTGGTTGCTATGGGCTCAGTGGGGATTTCACAGCATCCAGTCTGGCCCTAATCAGGTCAATACTCGCTAGGCAGCATGATCACCCAATGCTCTCCGTCCCAGCAGGCATAAAGTGAAATGGCGTGCATTGGAAAGTCCGTATATGGAATCTCCTGACGGGCATGTTCATGGCCACTGCCGTCCTCGTAGATCATTGTTGCCCTGTTGCCGTTCACTGTCATACGCGCTTGGACAAACCAGTCCTCTGTACCAATCTCGCTTAGGTGACTGGCAATCGCATCCATCATCCAAAAGCACTCAGCCTCTTCGGCCAGGTACTTGGTGCCATCAGTGAGCAGATGCCTGCGGCTGATGCGGTAATAGCCAGTTGTTCCGATAAATTGGGCCAACTGCGTTGGATCAAACGTTTTACGCATTTGAGACCTCCAGCTTTGCCAACTCAGCTTGGCTGTCTGCCAAAAGGTCAATGCGCAAGTTAGGTTGAATGTTGCAGTACAGATGATTGATCGCGTAGTTCACAACCTTCCCACGCTCGTAGTCCGTGCTTGCGTTATCAAACTTGTCTGAGTACACCTCTAATTCATACATCGCTCGTTGCAAGGAGTTGATCGCGGATTGCAAACGTTCCTTTGCTATTTCACGCACCTGCTGTGCTTGCAGTTCTTTTAGCTCTCGATTTGCGGTCATCTCTAGTCCTTTGTTGTGTGTGTGACTAAAGTTTGTTTTCAGACACTCAAATGGACAACCGACATTTGGTAACCCGATAACTTGGACGGGTACCGAGTAAAAATCACCATGGTGATTTGATAAGTACTTCACCATAATTTTTCGCAGCCCAGTTTTTAGATCTGTAGGACCCATTTGGGCTGTACCGGAAGAAAGCATTGTTTTTACAAATTTCACCAGCACACCGCAAAAACTGACGCGCTAAAAAGCCCTACAGCGCATCGATTGCGTCGCTCGAATACTTTGAGTGCTGAGAACCCAGATCAGCGCTTGTAGGGCTTGCTCGCCGATCTACGCAGGTTATCCACATCTCACTCGAGTTATCCAAGAAAAATCACGAAAAATAGTACTTTTAATAGATTTCATGGTTTAAGCGTTGAAAACATTGAAGAAAAAAACCGTGAAAAAGTTATCCACAGTCAATTCATTTAGCGCGGCGATCACCCAGAAACCCGTGACTTTGGCAGGACTCAGGTTGTCCAGATAAATATATGAAAACACAATGCAATTAACGCAAACACATGATTTAGGAGATAACACCATGGCACAAGCTAAGACACTTACAACCGCTGAAATTGAGCGCTTGCTAACGCACATCAATACACGCAAGTACGCAGCTCGCAACAGATCAATGATGCTGCTCACACACTGGGCAGGTTTAAGAATCGGTGAAGTAGCCTGCTTGCGCTGGAGCGATGTCACGACCACAGATGGCGAAATTAAAGATGAAATCCGCTTGCTACCCGACATGACCAAAGGCCGCCATGCTCGTACAGTATTCGTAAGCGCCAAACTAAAAGCAGAATTGCAAGCCTACGTGACGCAAGCCAAGTGCGTTGATCGCAACTACCCATTCTTTGCTAGCCAAAAAAGCATCCGGGCAGGTTTCAACGCAAACAGCTTGGCCCAAACATTCGCACTGCTCTACGAGGGCGCTGGACTTGAAGGTGCAAGCAGTCACAGCGGACGTAGAACGTTTTTGACCAACCTGGCCAACAAAGGCACTGCCATCCATATTTTGAAAACGCTTGCTGGTCACCGCAGCATCAGCACTACTGCTGCATATCTTTACAGCAGTCCAAGTCAGTTGAAGGCTGCAGTTGAGTTGATTTAATTTACTCTGCTAGAGCTACGAACTGGCCGCCTAATAGGTATGCGAGCAGTGTTGAAGTTTTTCAGGAACTCATCGATTTCGTAGGCCGCTTTACACAGCTGAAAAAGTTGAATTTCAGAGTGAGAAAACCAGCATCCCCGCCGCCATCGCCACCATGCCCACATCTTCAACAATTGTCACCGTGCTCATTGGAAATTTGAACATGGTGCCCAGGCAGGCACACTGAATTTGCGTTTTGCTGGCCACAGCGCGAATCACACCAATTGCTGAAAAACTCATCACGATGATGGTGATCCAATGCGTCAGCAGCGGGTTGAAGTGCGCCAAATAAGCCATCCCTAACGCCAGCTCTACAAAAGGATACAACTTACCCCAACCATGCCAGCGGCTCGCGAGCAGGTCGTACGCTGAGTAGGCGTTGGCAAAAGCACTGATGTCCAGCAGTTTGAAAAATGAGAACACCAAAAAAAACCCTGCCATAAAGTAGCGCATGGTGTCTGCAGTCGTAAGGCCAGCCATACCGTTCATTCCAATTTGCACCAGCAAGCTGGCCCCAAGTATGTAGGCAACTATCAACAGCAGCGGGCTGTAGGTGGCCAGCCAACTCGATGCAGAATTTTCGTCGGTGTGTAAAGGCGCTTTTTGGGCCCGTACTGATTCGATTGGCTCCATATCTGACAACTGAATCGGCTCTGAATGAGGCATCAGGACATACTTTCCAGCGTTCTCTACCGCTGCTTTCAAAGCTTCAAAATCCGCTGTTGCCTCTGTCAGGGTTACCTGCATGGGCTGCAGGCTCACCTCAACCCCGGCAGCAAGTGGTTCCAAGGCCCGAGTTACTTTGTTAACACAGGCGCCGCAATGCAGACCAGTGAGTTCGTAGGTCGTCGTGTATTTGATATCAGTCATACTAATAGTTTTAACATATCAATCACAAAAAACGCCAATTTTTAAACTGTCCCCCTTGAATTCGAGAGACCTCAATTGCACTATTGAGAGCGTTTACAAAATTGGGGAAGTGCCACGTGGACTTTTTTTGTAGATGATTAATTTGTCAAATACATGCTCGTAACAACAAATACACCGTCTAATTTTTCTGCGGAAAACTTCACCTTGTCTCCTACTTTTACTTTTTCAAGAAGCGTGACGTCTTTTACATTAAAGACCATAGACATGGCAGGCATATCCAAGTTTTTAATAAAGCCATGTCGAAGAGTGATCTTTTTATTTTCTAAATCTACCTTACGCACTTCGGCATCGGCCATGTTCTCAACAGCTATAGCTAATTCTTTTTTACTGTCCAATGTCGTAGCAGCGTCGCTAGGTTTTATGGTTGTTTGTGCATGGGCTGTACCTCCTACGATTGCAACAGATATCAAAAATGTTTTGATGTTTTTCATGAAGAGACTTTCAGTAGTAAGTTGAGGTTAATTATTCTTAAGATTTTTTTGGATAAGACTGATAGACGCGGGAGCTGCCGTTTTTTAAGATCAGTAAGACTTCATAGGCATCGCGGGTATTGCCCATTTCCATGCCCGGTGAGCCTACAGGCATCCCCGGTACAGCCAGGCCCAGTGCCGTTGGTTTCTCACGCAGGAGTCGCTGCATTTCCTTTGCAGGTACATGCCCTTCGAGGACGTAATCACCAAGTTGTCCGGTATGACACGATCCATATTTCTCAGCCAGTCCGAACTTTTGGCGTATGGGCGCGGTATCGTTGACATCGTAGGTCACGACCTCAAAGCCGCCACTGCGCAGATGAGCAACCCATTCGCTGCAGCAACCACAGTTAGGCGTTTTCCAGACCTTTACTTGATCTTTAGGCGATACGGCCAATACAACCAAGTGCTCGCTTAGCGCCACAGCACCGGCTAGCCCGAAGATCAACCTAGAGGCTGAACGCCTAGATACTTTATCAATGCTTATGTTCAACATGGTCTTCCTTTTTTGAAGCTGTATTTTTACCAGTGACCGTTACGAAGCCTTTCATACCTGCATCGTAGTGACCAGGCTGTAGACATGCAAAATTAACTTTGCCAGCCTTTGTGAATCGCCAAATGATCTCACCAGACTTTCCTGGTTGTACCGTTATTTGGTTGTCATCTGCATGCTCCATTTCTGGATTTTTCTTCATCACTTCATAGTGTTCTTTTAGCTCTTTTTCTGTACCCAGCACCATTTCGTGTTTCACTTTGCCAGAATTTTTAACAATGAATTTGATAGTTTCACCTTGTTTGACCGTAATGCTTTGTGGGGTGAAGCGCATGCTATCGAGCATGTTCACTGTGACGGTTCGCTTGGCATCGGCAGCTTTCCCAGGTTCACCGATGGCATCTGAGTCTGCATGGCCACCTGCGTGATTACCGGTTGCAAAACTCTGAGTGGCGATCGATGCGAGCAAAACAGTCGATATAGCCGCAATGATGGATTTGAATTTCATGTAATTTCCTTATTTGAGGTTTAAAAGAGTTCAATGACCAGAGTGGCCCGAAGGTTTGCGTATTTGCACTTCTACAGCCTTTTTGGAAGGCGTTGCCAGCGGCATTGACTGCCCGCTCTCAGCTTTAAAGCGTGCAGGCTCAGGCATCGAACCTGTCCACTCAAAGGCCACGCTGCCAGGTGGATGCTTGTACCAATCAGGATTTTTATAGTTTCCCGGTTTTTGGTCTTTGCGCACCTTCAGCACGGAGAACATGCCGCCCATTTCAACGCCACCAAAGGGACCTTGGCCCGTCATCATGGGCGCTGTGTTGTCGGGCAACGGCATATCCATCTCGCCCATGTCTGCCATACCGCGTTCTCCCATCACCATGTAGTCTGGGATTAGGTTGCCGATTTTTTTAGCAACACCCCGATGGTCTACGCCAATCATTGTCGGTACATCGTGTCCCATAGCATTCATGGTGTGATGGCTTTTATGGCAATGAAATGCCCAGTCCCCTTCTTCATCGGCCACAAACTCAATTTGACGCATTTGCCCGACTGCTACATCAGTTGTGACTTCAGGCCAGCGCGCGCCTTTGGGTGTTGGGCCACCATCCGTACCTGTGACCTGAAACTCATGCCCATGTAAATGGATCGGATGATTGGTCATCGTGAGGTTGCCGAATCGAATGCGGACCTTGTCGTTCAAGCGAACGTTCAAACTGTCAATGCCAGGAAAGATACGGCTGTTCCACGACCATAAATTGAAGTCCAGCATGGTCATGATTTTGGGCGTGTAGCTGCCCGGGTCAATGTCGTAGGCGTTCAGGAGAAAACAAAAATCACGCTGAACCTCATCAATGAGAGGGTTCTTTTCTTTGGGATGCGTGACCCAAAAACCCATCATCCCCATAGCCATCTGAGTCATCTCGTCGGCATGCGGGTGGTACATGAATGTGCCGGGTCGACGCGCTACAAATTCATAAACAAAGGTCTTGCCTGGTTGAATAGATTTTTGAGTCAGTCCGGACACCCCGTCCATACCATTAGGTAGGCGTTGACCGTGCCAATGGACGCTGGTGTGCTCGGGCAGTTTATTGGTCACAAAGACACGGACCCTGTCTCCTTCAACCACTTCAATTGTGGGTCCGGGGCTTTGACCGTTGTAACCCCACAAATGCGCTTTGAAGCCAGGCGCCATTTCGCGCACCACAGGCTCTGCCACCAAATGGAATTCTTTCACGCCTTGGTTCATGCGCCAAGGAAGTGTCCAACCGTTAAGTGTGACCACTGCGTTATAAGGTCGTCCAGTATTTGGGACCAAGGGCGGCATAGTGTCAGGCTTCGTTTGGATGACGGGCTCTGGTAGAGCCGCCATGGCTACACGACTCACAGCAGCCGCTGCGATCGCTCCACCTGCGATACCAGCAGTTTTAAAAAAATCTCGTCTTGAACTCATTTTCTATCCCCAATCAGTGGCCAGCGGCCGTATTGTTTGTAGTGCTGCTAATCGCTGCTACCCCGACAGAAGTGGGTCGACCAATCAGTGTGGCTTGTAACGCCGCATCTGTTAACCAGAACTGTTGCTCTGCTGCGATGGCGGAGATAACTGCACCAATCTGATCGCGCGAGTCAGCAAGCAACTCAAATACGCCAATGAGCATGCCGTTGTAACGAAGAACGTTTTCTTCTGAAATCACTTTGCGAAGTGGAATGACCTCCTCTTTGAAGTGCCTAGAAAGGTCATAGGCAGTTCGGTAGGCTGCATAGTTTTCACGCAAAGAAGAACCTGCTGACCGAACAGTTGCTTCCAGTTGATTAGCCGCAGCCAAGGTTTGCGCGCTCATGATGTCGCGCTGCATATCGCCCCAATCAAAGATGGGTAATTTCACGCCGACCTCATAGCCACGCCTAGAGCTGTTTGTGGATGTACTGCTGTCCGATACGCTGCCACGTCTCACGGACAGTTCTATGTCCGTCAAACTCGTCACCCGATTCAAGCCCTGCGCTTTGGCCGCAGCATTCAGCGCAGCTTTCGCTTGCTGAATGTCGAGACGTTCTTGACTCACTTGCTTAGCTACGTCCTCTGGTGTCATAGGTTGCTTGGGAAGGCTTGGAAGCCTCTCTGGAAGAACGAGTTGTTTTGCTTGGGCCTCATCTAGACCCAGTAGTCTGATTAACTCCTCCCTACGGAGTAAAGCCACTTGCTTGGCATTTGCCAGTTGCGTGGCGGCGTCTGCATAAAAGGCTTGATGTCGTGCGCGGGTCAGTTTGTTGAAGTTGCCAACCGACTCCATGCGTCGAGCCAATTCAGCACTCGCCTCTGCGCTAGCTAAAACTTGATCTGCGTAGTTGTAAGACTGCGCAGCGGCAACGGCTCGCACCCACGATTGACGCACTCGAGTGACTTGATCAACAACCTCCGCTGACATTCGGATCTGAGCTTGTTCAACTCGGTCCTTAGCAATCGCCGATCGTTGAGGTAATGTAATGAGGTCCAACAACCCAAAGGTTAGGAAACGATTCAACTCGGTCTCAGTGCCCATCACTGCACTTTCAAATGCAAACGTCGGGTTTGAGATACGACCCGACTGAGCTGCACTTGCAGCCTCAGCCCAGTTCTGAGCCAGTAAAGCTTGGAATGCTGGGCTGTTTGCAAGTAACAACTGCACAGCTTCTTTTTGTCCCACAGGTTTAGCTAAAAGCTGAGTCGTTGCAGCAAGGCGCTTGTCACGATCTTCCTTGTTCTTTGCAAGATTTAGCTCGCTCTGCGTAAAGCTACTAACGTCCCGGTTCACCCTGTCTAAACCTTGGTTCAAGTTATAACTTGCACAACCTGACACCCCAAGAACCGCTATGAACAAAATCAATGTTTTGAACTTTTTGAATCTAGAGTTCATTGATGAGCTCCATGAGAATGAGTGGGAGGGGTAGAAGGCTTAGGGTTCTGTTCTTGCGTGATTTCTTTTGCGTACGCCCGCCAGCCACCAATTTCTTTCACGGTCTCATTCGACAGCTTCCAAGATTGGATGGGAGACGCAGAGTAGCGTTGGTAATTTTGAAAAGACGACTGATAGACCAATTCGACAGGCTTTTCAACTTTCGAGACTTCAGGTTTTATTGCAGACTGCGCAAAGGCACTGCTCAATTGCAGGCAAGAAAACAATACTGCTACAGCCAGTTGATGTGACTTAAGAGATTTGATATACATAAATTCCTCGTTGACCTTGGATCAAACGTCTCGCAATGTCTATGCATCACAAGGACGAACTGCAATTAGAGCAACCGGTAGGCTGCTAAATTGTTCAGGCGAGGAAGGAACGCGGTGGTCGTTCTAAATTTAGGGGAGAAATAGCCCCTATGAGAACAGAACTGGTTGCGACAAAGGTGCTTGGTTCTTGACTTAAAACCAAGTTAATCGGAGCTGGCAACAAAGCAGTTCCAAAGCAGCATTGTGCGCAAGTGCTGCATTTGTGATTTGCGCTTTTAGCAACCTTTACTTTGGATACTTGATTATCCGAAGGCTTGGTTTGGCCATGATGGTGGTCGTCTACTTGGTGATGTGAATGATCAGCAGTTTTGTTGCTGACTGAAGAAACCGGACCAGAACCATGACAGAAAATTTGAGTGGACGCGGCCATTCCTTGCAATGGAATTGCAAGAGAAAGCAGACACATCACCAAATATCTGAGGGTTTTCACATTTTTAATTTTATCAGGATTTCTATGCCTAGGCAAAGCCCCCCCCAACGCTACGAACGTTGAGGGATGCTGGGTTTTAATGAGACATTTCGCCCATAGGCATCTGACCGTTCATCGAACCCATATGCTTTTGCATCATTTGCTGACGCTCGGCCATATTGCCGGTCATACCGCCCATGCCATGATCTTTTGAATGCATTGCCATCATTGAGCCCTGTTTACCTTGCATCAATTTCTGTTGCTCGGCCATCAAAGCCTGACGCTCTTCGTCTGTTTTAGCTGCACTCATCTTTTTCTGCATTTCCTGTTTCATGGTTTTCATTTCTGATGAATCCATGCTCCTAGGTTGACCGTTTGAACCGTGGGAAGAATGGTCTTGGGCAAAGCTAGCAATAGATGAACTAATCAAGGTGATGGCTAAGGCGGAAGCGAGAAACTTTTTCATATAAAACTCCATATTTGAATTAAAAAACTTGAATCAAGACACGCGGCCAATGGCACAACTGACGAATGATTTAGCGTTTGCTAAACCTGCATCAATTCCAGACAAGGAGTCTTTTTCGGGATAGCCCATTGAGCGCAGTTTGTTTACGACTGCTTTTCGGACAGACTGTTCTCCCTTAAAACTCACCAGTTTGTGCTCGTGGTCAACCACAACATCGGAGATTTCACCCATGGTGGCCAGCCCTTTTAGGACGGACTTTTCACATCCACCACATTTGAGGTTTTCAATCTCAATTTGAATTGCTTCTGTCATTTCCATGCCCTTTCTTGTTTGCACCACTTGGACCAATATCCTTGCGGCATGAATGAAGTATGTGCCTCTTCAGCTTTTGTGCGTATGATCGTAGTCATATGAAAAGCGTAGTTCTCCCTCCATCGTTAAAGGCACTGCTGCCCCCGCAAATCCACGAACTTTGCACTGGGGCTTTTTACAAGAGGAACGAGCGCTTGTTCCTAACTGGGGGAAAACCTGCATGGATGTTTTACGTTATTGCAGGCGAGGTAACCCTTGAACGTACGGGACTGCAAGGAGAACCTGTTGTTTTACAAAGAACAAGGCTGGGGTTTGTAAGCGAGGCAAGTCTGAAAGTTGCGAAATATCACTGTGATGCATTGGCAATTACAGATTCCAATGTCATCAAAGTCCCTGCCAAAGTACTTGCAGCGGAACTGGACCGCGATGCAGACTTTGCGAGTCGATGGATCAGCATGCTCAACGCAGAAGTCAAAAGACTACGGCTTCACTGCGAACGGCTCAGTATGAAATCTTTGAAAGATCGCGTTCTTCACCTCATCAACACTGAGGGCAAGAATGGCGAATATCAAGTTAATACGGGGCTGAAATCGTTGGCTGGTGAACTTGGCGTAACTCATGAAGCTCTTTATCGAACACTTGCAGCTTTAGAGAAGACAAAAACGATAAGGCGAGAAGAAGGTCTACTTGCTCTTACCCATTAATTGATGAGCAGCCTACGAACTGCATACCGATCGCACGAGGTATCGCACGGTTTTCAATTGCGATGCCGCCCAAATGATCAAGTTTGACTGCCGAACGTAGATCCGAACTTTTGCCCCAACTGGTTCGAGCCCCAAGCCTAGCGTCTAACTTTCATGTGTAAAATGATCTGACTGAACGTAAATTTGACTGTTTTGGCTGGAAAGTTACATAATGTGTTGAATTGCAACGCAAAGTGAGCCACTATTTGCAACCAATATTGAGCCACCGGTTTTTAAATAATTTGGCCTAGTCGGTTGTGGATAAGTTTAACTGTTCTGCGTTTTTTGCTCCTTTCCCTTTT
>Ga0209355_1001087_pt1 | contig 15696 bp, 16 predicted proteins | sample LauGreSBDMM110SN_3_FD_187563 | JGI IMG/M metagenome (GOLD analysis project Ga0209355, IMG submission 187563) | Freshwater lake microbial communities from Lake Michigan, USA - Sp13.BD.MM110.SN (SPAdes) (version 2) | ecosystem: Environmental > Aquatic > Freshwater > Lake | place: Lake Michigan...
ATACAGCGATTGGAAGGCGAAGCGCTGGGCTATTGCCCCATTTTCGGATCACAGTATTCATGTGGATGGCCTTGGTCATGTTTCTACATTGTAGACACGAGTGTTGAATTTTTCAAGCTTTTGTCTATAGGCCTTTTAGCAAGGTATCTCAATGAAATACGAAGCGCAAAAGAAAACCGCCGTAGTACAAAAAGTAATACGGCGGTTAAATTTGGTGGCCTGGACTGGAATCGAACCAGTGACACGCGGATTTTCAACGCACCATGCTCGCAAAAAACCTAGTAAATATGGGCTGATTAGCTTGATTATTTTAGCCGTGTAATTAACCGTGCAATTGGAAATGTTTCCTTAATTTGTTTTTCAATGCGCAAACACATCAAATTCACGCTACAAATGGGTATAAATTTTGAGTTAAGTCGTCTCAGCTGCACTTTGAAAACGAAGACGCTGTAGGGTTGTTTAACAAGCTGGGTATTTTCATCGGCCCTCGCATAGCCTTTCTCTCAGTGGCGCACACACTACGAGTCAACCGTTGAAATCATGTCGTTTGACTCGTTTGGTGGAGTTTCAGTATTCACTTGGCAGCATCAACACCCAATGCTCACCATCCCAACACGCATAAAAAACGAAGCTTTGTAGTGGAAAGTCAGTGTAAGAAATGGCTTGTTCAGCGTGAAAGTTTCCGTTGCCATCTTCGTATCGCATCACTGCTGCCGTGTCCGCAACTGTGACACGAACGAGAACGAACCAGTCCTCAGTTCCAATTTCATCGAGGTGACTAGCTGCTGCATCCATCATCCAAAATGCACCAGCAGTGTCCGCTACGTATTTGGTGCCATCCGTTAACAAGTGTTTACGGCTAATGCGGTAATAGCGTTCGGTGCCTGTGAACTGATAAAGTTGGGTTTCATCAAAATTCGTCATCTGTAGTCCTTTCGTTGCTTGACTACAGTTTGTTTTCACATGAACACTTGGACAACCGAATTGATCGGTATCCCGCCATGTTGGCGGGACTCATCACTGCGCTGCAAGCTTGACCAGTGATTGCTGTGCTTTTTGCATCCTCATGCGCAATGCGGCTTCCTTGGCGCGCTTCTGCGCCAACTTAGCCTGCTGCTTTAATAAGTTAACTCGCTGTGTAGCACCGTCAACAACTTCCTCAATGCGCATGGTTATGTCTCCCACAGTATTTAGTAGTGAGTGCTGGCACTTGAAACAACAGCACTCGACACACATTACTTTGCAAATCCTTCACGCAACTTCATGCTGGCAGCTTCAAGTTGTGCATCTAGTTCACCTGCTTGCACCGCAACCTTGACAGCATCGAGTGCTTCGATAAGTGCTGCGGGATTGTTGACTTCAATCGCAGATTTGCCTTTTGCGAGTTCGATGACCTTTGCGCCATAGCGAATGGCAATGCAGACCTTGCCGTTATCGCTGACAAACCACCAAGGCTTGATTTTCTTAGGCTGACTGATCTGTACACGTTCACCAGCTGCATTGATAACTGTCTTTACGTGCATAGGTGCATACGTCTCACCTTGGTTGTGAGCTGTAGCGAGGTGAATTTGCTGCTCCAACTTTGCAACTAGCTTGGTACGACGCTGCATTGCAGGCGGCATATTGGTTGGTTTCTTTGCTGCTACAAGTTTGAGTGAAGCTAGTGTTGCCATTGTGTTTTCCTTTCGTGTTTAACAGGGCATCACTAATTTATGTTCGTGACAGATCGCGGACAACCGAAAAGATTAGGACTGAACTGGTCTAGGCCAGATTTAACTGCTTTTCATATCAGTGCGGCTAAATAAAAGTACAAGCAAGGCTAAGGTTGGCACGCCGATTGTCATAGTGCTGCAATCCCGTTCTGATGTGAGACGGTGAGCAAACGAACCTCTTGCTGTTCGCCTCATCACACTAACCAGCTGATGGCTGGATGCCTTAAACGCAGCACCTTTGTGCAATGACGTTTGTGATGTTGTAAATGGTTGGTAGCGCAGAAATGCGTGAAAGTAGGCTTAAGAATTCTTTAGCCGAAAGTGAGTGGGAAATCCGTAAACCCACGACCGCTGTTGCAATGGTTGTCTCGTCTAGACCGCAACAGCGTTGCGTTAAGCACGGGCGTAATTGGGAGACAGCTAACCTGCCCATCTTGCACTGCAAGTTGCCTCTAGACAGTTGTAAAAGACACCTCATCGAAATGTCACAAGCCCTGCCCCCGCAACGGGGCTAGGCTTGACTTCGTTACCTATCGAAATATCTCAAAGCACATTAATCAACACAATAATCAGTCTAAGAGAGAAAAATTAACGATGTGTGTTTCGATGCGAGCGCAAGTGAGTGAGAGAAACACACAGAAGTTGAATGCACGAAGTGCATTCGTTTGAATAACTCCATTGATGCAATCATTACAACAACAATAAATGCCATCGCATGAATACGACTATTTGCTTTTCAACTCTTTTTCTAATCGAGATTTGGCTTCAGCAAGAGCCTCATGATGGACGCCGGCTTCATAATTAGCTTCCTTCTTAATACCAAGCTCGACTTCACGAGCAAAATGCTTTGCATGTTCAAACTCTGTTTGCAAGCGTTCAACCTTATCTAGTTTTTTGCGTTGTTGGTCCGCTTCTTGTAATTTCTTTGTGTGTTCTAGTGATTCATTGACTTTCTCGATACCACTTGCAACAGCTTTGAAAGTGCCTGTCACAGCCTTGCCAACTAACGCAAGATTTTTCAAATCAAGCTCTCTGCATAAATCAATTAGTTCTTGCTCACTTAGGCGAGGCGCATCTAAGTCTCTTCGACGTGCGTTCAAGCGAATTATTTTCTCAAGCCTTGCGCCAGTGAATTCGGAGAAATCAATTTCTGGATGTGATTTCCTAAAAAACATCTTGCAACAGAAAAGGTAGTAGGGTTTACGGAACGCATCAAACATACCTACAGATTTTTTAGCTACAAATAAACCAATCACTGCTATGTAGCCGATGACCATATACATAAACAAATCAATTTTGAAGATCAACAGCAGCAATGTAGCAACTAGAAGAATTGTCATAAAAATTGCAATATGCAAGAAAAGTTTTTTTAATAACGATTTGTTCATTTTTTTCCCTTGTCGTAGAAATAGCTTGCAAGTCTAATTACATAAAACAACGATAATTTTATTAACATTCCGCAGTTTAGCTGGAAGCAAAAAGCAGCGCACAAAGAAAGAAGGCAGCAGGTGCTTTGCTGGTTCGAGTCGTGACAGCTGACGGCAACATTGTGTTCAGTGGCTAATTTGTAGTTTTAAACCACATTTATATCGAATGGTGACCTCTGGTCTTCTTCACCAGAAAACTCCTGTGTGTAGCCATATTTTTCAAAGAGCTCCTTGAGTTCCCTATAGTCAAGTGACTTCGGATACATCGAGTTTTGATCGTAGCAAGGGAACTTTCCACGTGCTGCGTTCTCGGCCAAACACACGGCTTGGCGTAGGAAGCGACCAGTCGTTGCTGCCAGCACGTTCTTTGGAATTACTGCCTCTTTCTTCCTAAAAGTTTTTGTCCGCATCTCACTTGCGTAGGTCTCGTTGACGTTGGCATTCATACCAATCTCCCACAGCGGCACCTTTGGCGCATATGCCCTAGCCTTAGCTACCTTCAAGGCTTGTTCCATCACAGCGTAGCGAGCCTTAACACCAGACAGAGAATACAGCGGCTCTTCAGCTGGAGCCTCGTTGCTGTCTTCACGCCTAGCCTTGTAGTAGGTGATCATTTCGCTGAACGTCTGCAAGAGCACTGCCCTATCAGCATCCAGCGGAATGCTGATAACTACAGACAAGGGATTGCCCATCTCAGGTCGTGTTCTAGAGAAATACGTATCCAGCGCATGAGTCATGTCTTGCTTGTGTGCATATTCTCCAGACTGCATCACGTGCAGCACTTTCAGCTTTAAGTCAGATAGTGACTGCCCGAACAAACGCATCGTATTTTTCTCACGCCACGACGCTGGGCTTTGTGACCAAACGTCCCCAAAGTTTCGCCTCGTCTCCCAAACCACCTCCGCATCGGCTACTTGGTCAAAGAATTCGGCCTTAGTACCTAATCCCTGTACAACCCGATTTGCCAAGTTGTAGCTGGGACTGAGGCGTAGGAACTCAGACCACAAGTCGTAACGACGGTCATCAGGCCTGCGCTCACGCACAGAAGTCAGGTTGATATTGTCTATTCCCATGCTTTTTTCATTAACAACTAACTAAATTCAAATTATAGACTTTTTCAAAAGGACGGTAATTTTCGATACTTGCGTCATAGCAATTCGCTATACACGCTCTTTAAAAATTTGTTCAAAAAATCCAACTTATCAAGCTTTTTAGCCTGCTAAGTCATTTTTTACCGTGCATTCAATGCACAAGTTAAACGTGACGGCGACTTTCTAAAAGTAGCAATCACTATTAACAACAGATTTTTTAGATCGAGGCTGCGGACAATCCCGTCCAAAGCCAACCAGTCACAACAAAGGAGTTTTTATGACTGAATTTGCAACTATCGACGCCCAAGACACACACGCCATGGGATTTACCACCACCACTGTCAGCAACTCGCATGAGGAGGAATTCAGTACTTTTGAGCTGAAATACAAAACTGGCGTGTTTATCAATGACCTAGTAGCGAAAGCCACTGCGTTCAATGACCTGTCCACACGCACTGACGCTTACTTGTATGAATTGCTTCAGGATTGTTACGAAAGCTTCTTGGTTATCAACAACCCAAATAGCAGTATTGCCAGTGCAGCGCAGTCGCAACTCAACAAGTACTGCGACAAGAACGGCATCAAACACAGCAAGTCCAGCAAGCTGATAACCAAGCTCTTGAACTGCGTGTTTCAAGGAGCAGACCGCAGCAAGATTTCAACATATGGCTATGTCCTCAAGTACGCAGTAAAGCAACAGGTTGCTAGCGGGGAACTTGCCAAGGAAATCAAACGTGCAGGTGGCATTCAACAAATTAAGAAAGCAAGCTTTGAAGAGTCATCTGAAAAGTTAAAGATCACAACCGCAAACCAGCTACATAAGGCTCAGACGTCTTTAGGCCAAACAAACATGGGGACTGTTGAGGTTTCTCAGGCCACTGGCGCAATCAGCAACCTTAAAACAGGCGATCAAATTGTTCTTATAGCAACTGTGACTGCAGACGGCAAGTTTGTTATTCGCGCAGCAACCACTGAGGCTCACGTAATCAACGCAGCAGTTCTCGCGGTCGCCAATCCCAAGGCTGCCGAACCTGCAAAAGCAACAACTGAAACAGCTTAATTAACCTAAGGAAAAATCATGGAACTGAACGAAAACTTTGATGCAACATACGCACCGAAAACTCTCAATGACATTGCATTCACACACAATGAGGAAAAACACGATCTACATAATCACATCACTGGTAGAAGTGGATTTCCAAGTAACGGAAAAAATGGAATTTTGCTTGTAGGCGATACAGGATCAGGTAAAAGCACCCTCGCGAAAATGCTGCCAGATTTATTTGAGAATGCTCGGGGTGGAAGCGACGCTGACTACAACTACCTTCAAATCACAACCGGTGCAAATAGCGGCGTGAAGCTTCTTGGAACAATCGAGAAACAGGTAGTACTCGTCTCATTTCAACATTTTCATTACATCATCTTGGATGAAGTTGATCTAATGTCTCCCACAGCGAGGGAGAAATTAAAAAGTGTGATGAATATCGGGTTTAAAAATGTCATTTTCATCATGACTACAAACGACTTAAGTAAAGTTTTAAATCCTGTCGTAAACCGATGTCATGTAATCTTTCTCGATCATGCCCCCGCAAGTGCTTGGTTACCGCTTTATCGCCGAATACTTCACGATCACGGGATTACGCATATAGATCACGCAACCATGCTCAAAAAAATCGATCAGTGCAACGGCAGTGGTCGAGACGTAATTGAATCAGCAAAAAAGATCATCCTTAGACACGGTGAAGATATGCCGATTGACGCTTTCACCGCTAGCTCAGTTGTAGTTTAAAACTACAAATTCAGCCCACTTGACAGTTTTATAGCTGTTGAGTGGGCTTTTTTTCGTCTGAACGCTAGCAAAGCATTTGGATTTTGATAACTGTGTGTCATACTGCAAAACGCAGTACATTGCATGACAGACTTTTCAAGGCCACATATGAAGCAGCCCAAGGACGAGACAATTTCCATTCGAACATCAGCAAGCATCAAGTCTGTGCTGAAACTCGCTGCAGAACGTGAGCATCGATCGATCGCTTCCATGATCGAAGTTCTTGTGCTTGACTACGCCAATAAGAACGGGTTGCAAACCACACTTGCATCCAATACTGCATCAAAGAAAACCAAAGCATGATATTCAGCGAAGACTCACGAGTCAAAATTCCATGCATCTTGCACTTGGTGCGCCTTGGCTACAGCTATCTTTCATTGAAGGGCGCTACTTGGGATGAAGAAACAAATATCTTTCCCGAGATCTTTTACAAGGCAATTGAACGTATCAACCCCGAATTAAAAAGCGACGATTCATTTCGTCTGCTTTCCGATGTCAAGCTCTTGCTAGATAACGAAGACCTTGGCAAAGCTTTCTACGAAAGGCTGACTGAACGATCAGGAATAAAGCTGATTGATTTTGAAAACTTTGACAACAACAGCTTCCATGTTGTCACGGAGCTCACATGCAAAAACGGCGACGATGAATTTAGGCCGGACATCACATTGCTAATCAATGGTATGCCGTTAGTTTTCATTGAGGTCAAGAAGCCAAATAATAAAGACGGTGTGATTGCCGAACGAAATCGCATCATCACACGTAGTCGCAATCATAAATTCCGTCGCTTCACGAACATCACACAGCTAATGGTGTTCTCTAACAACATGGAGTACGAAGATGGCTCGCCTCAGCCAATTCAAGGCGCCTTCTATGCAAGTCCATCGTACAACTCACCTGTTTTCAACTACTTCCGTGAAGAAGAAACGCTCGACATAGAACAGTTGCTACGACCAGAAGATGATGCTGTAGAAAATGATGTGCTGAAGGACAACAACCTCAACGTCATCAAGCACAGTCCTGAGTTCTTGACAAATAAATCACCCGATACACCAACAAACAGGATCTGTACATCACTTCTTAGTAAAGATCGGCTTTCCTTTGTGCTGCGCTTTGCGTTGGCATACGTAAGTGAAAGCGATGGCTTGCAAAAGCATGTCATGCGTTATCCGCAGTTATTCGCAACAAAAGCCATTGAGAAAAAACTGGATGCAGGAATTAAAAAAGGCATCATTTGGCATACACAAGGTAGCGGCAAAACTGCGCTCGCTTACTACAACACACGCTTTTTGACTGAATACTTCCAAGCCAAAGGCACCATTCCCAAGTTTTACTTCATCGTTGATCGCATTGACTTGCTGATCCAAGCCCAGCGCGAATTCGCAAGCCGTGGCCTGATCGTTCATACGATTGACAGCCGCGAATCATTTGCTCGTGACATTAAGACTACACAAGTAGTGCATAACAACACTGGTAAGCCAGAAATCACAGTTGTCAATATTCAGAAGTTTCAAGATGACCCAGACGTTGTGCAATCTGAAGATTACGACTTCAACATACAGCGTGTCTATTTTCTGGATGAGGTTCATAGAAGCTACAACCCAAAAGGTAGCTTTCTAGCAAACCTTAGCCAGTCGGACAGAAACGCAATCAAGATTGGACTTACTGGAACGCCACTCCTTGGCAATGATTACAACTCTCGCGCCTTGTTTGGTGACTACATTCACAAGTACTACTACAACGCTTCCATCGCTGATGGCTACACGCTACGATTAATCCGCGAAGAAATTTCTACGAACTACAAAATATCGCTGCAAGAAGCTCTTTCAGCTATCACCTTGCAACAAGGTGAGCTTGATCGCAAATTGATTTACTCTCATCCCAAGTTTGTTGAGCCAATGCTTGACTACATCGTTAGTGATTTTGAGAAAAGCCGTAATGCGCTTGGTGACTCGTCGATTGGCGGTATGGTTATTTGCGACAGTGCCGATCAAGCAAGACAGATGCATGAAATATTCAAAGCAGTTCATGCCAAGCAAACATCAGTACAACAGACAGAGAGCAGTACAGAACAAGGCGCTTACGTAGCGCGGCTTGCTGAAGAAAATCGGGTCAAAACTACTGCACTTATATTGCATGACGTTGGCACAAAGGATGAACGCAAACAGTGGGTTGAAGACTTTAAAGCAGGCAAGATAGATTTGCTGTTCGTTTTCAATATGTTGCTGACTGGCTTTGATTCGAAGCGCCTGAAAAAGCTTTATCTAGGTCGAGTTATCAAAGCTCACAATCTTTTGCAAGCACTAACTCGCGTTAATCGAACCTACAAAGATTTTCGATATGGCTATGTAGTTGATTTTGCTGATATCCGCAAAGAATTCGACAAAACAAATAAAGACTATTTTGACGAGTTGCAATTAGAGCTTGGTGATGAGATTGACACGTACTCAAACTTGTTCAAGTCATCCGATGAGATCAAACAGGCGATTGAGGAAATCAAAGACGTATTGTTCAGCTTTAATATTGAAAATGCTGAGGAGTTCTCACGTCAGATCAGTCAGATAGAAGATCGTCCAACTATCCTAAGCCTTAAAAAAGCTTTGTCTGACGCTCGTGACTTGTACAACTTGATTAGGTTGCAGGGTGAATACAGCTTGTTGCAGCAGCTGGATTTCCAAAAACTGAACCAACTTTATCGTGAGACCAGCAACCACCTTGATCTTCTCAACTTGAAAGAGACTATTGAGTCGGAGACTGATAACAGCAACCTCCTTAACATTGCACTTGAAGACGTAATCTTTAAATTTGCAAAGATCAAAGAAGAAGAATTGGTGCTTGCAGACAAGTTGAAGAATACGCTGCGTCAGACACGTGAAGCATTAGCAGAAAACTTCGACCATAACGATCCAAAGTTCATCACGTTACGGGAGGAACTTGAACGGCTCTTCAAAAAGAAAAAGTTGAACGAAGTCAGTCAAGATGAAATGAACGCAAACATTGGTGCATTGAATGCGATTCACGATAAAGTTAAAGAGCTGAACCGAGAAAACAATCAGCTTCGTGCAAAGTACCAAGGCGATGCCAAATACACACGCATACACAAACGCTTGCAAGAAACTGGAAGCCTATCCCAGACAGAGCGTAAGCTTTTCGATGCACTAGCTGGCGTCAAGTCGCAAGCAGATGAACAGGTACTACAGAACAGCCAACTCTTAAACAACGAGAGTTACTTTGAAAAGCTGATGCAGCCAATCGTCATCGGCGAGTTTCTAACTCGACAACACATCAAACTCACGCCTGATGCTACTCGTTCTATCAATCATCTGATAGTTAGTGAATACATGAATGAATTTTTCGCTGGCACTTGTTACACCAGCCCACAGAACACTGGAGCACAGTCTTGGTAAATCAACATTTTGAACAGCGCACACGCGAACTGATTGACAGTCTTAAAGCTATTTGTGCCGCATATGGTCTTGGCAATGATGGCAATGAGTTCAAAGTTATCACACAGGTCTTTCTCTACAAATTCTTGAACGATAAATTTGCATATGAGATCAAGAAAGTTAGACCCGAACTCGCTAATGCTGAAAGTTGGGAGAGCTTAGTTTCTACCATGAGTGCGGATGACTTAGAGATGCTGCAAATGCAACTGGGTCCTGATACTGCACGATTAAAGCCAGAACATTTCATAGCCCACTTGTTTGGTCGTCAAAATGCACCAGAGTTTGCAAAGCTATTCGATGACACCTTACGTGATATCGCCATAACCAACAACGATATCTTTGCAGTCAAAACCGATGGTGGTTCAAAAATTACTCTTTTTGACCGCGTAAGCGAATTCATTACTGATCCATCAAAACGTGATCAATTCTGTAAAGCAATTATCAATAAATTGGGCGACTTCAGTTTTGAACGCATCTTTAATGAAAAGTACGACTTCTATGCCGCACTATTCGAGTACCTGATCAAAGATTACAACAAGGACAGTGGCGGCAAATATGCCGAGTACTACACACCTCATGCTGTAGCAAAGATCATGGCTGCTATTCTTGTACCTGAACAGCAACGCGGAAAAATTAATAACGTCAGTTGCTACGATCCATCTGCGGGTTCGGGTACGTTGCTGATGAACATTGCACATGCTATCGGTGAGCAACGCTGCTCGATCTATTCCCAAGATATCTCGCAAAAGTCTTCAAGCCTATTGCGCTTGAACTTGATTCTGAATAATCTAGTGCATTCCATACCCAACGTCATTCAGGGTAACACCATGCTGCATCCTTATCACAAGGACGGGTCGGCGCTAAAGAAATTTGATTTCATTGTCAGCAATCCACCGTTCAAAATGGACTTCTCTGACTTTAGGAATGAACTTGACACTAAGGAACATCAAGATAGATTCTTTGCTGGAGTGCCAAACATTCCAAAGCAAGCTGTCGAGAAGATGGCAATCTATCAACTCTTTCTACAACACATCATTCAATCGTTAAAGCCTGCAGGAAAGGCTGCTGTGGTTTTGCCAACTGGCTTCATAACTGCACAAAGCGGAATTGATAAAGCCATTCGACAGCATTTGGTCGATAACAAAATGATAGCTGGCGTTGTCTCCATGCCCAGCAATATTTTTGCCACTACCGGCACTAACGTGTCCATTCTTTTTATTGACGCCAGCAATACGGGTGATGTGGTGCTCATCGATGCCTCCAACCTTGGCACTAAGGTAAAAGATGGCAAGAACCAAAAGACCTTGCTCTACGAGCATGAAGAAGATCGCATCATTGCTACCTTCAATGATAAAGCAGCGGTTGAAGATTTCTCTGTTGTGGTCAGCTATGCCGACATCGCAGCCAAAAATTACAGTCTAAGTGCTGGTCAGTATTTCGACGTGAAGATTGAATATAGTGAATTAACACCCCCACAATTTAATAAGAAGCTAGAGGGATTTAGCTTACGTTTAGATGCATTATTCCAAGAATCTGTAAATTTAGAGCTTGAGATTAAAAATCAATTGAAGGGTTTGCGCTATGACTAACGCCGTAGCGAAACGTCTGGGTGATTTGATTAACTTCAAGCGTGGGTACGATCTGCCTGAAAATGCTAGACGAGTAGGGCCATATCCTGTAATCAGTTCTGCTGGCATAACAGGATTTCATGATGACTATAAGGTTGATGGAATAGGCGTTGTTACCGGTCGATACGGCACACTGGGTGAAATGTATTATGTTGAGGGCAAGTATTGGCCCCACAACACGGCTCTTTACATCACCGACTTTAAGGGTAATGATGAAAAATACATTTACTACCTTCTAAACTGCATTGGACGAATACATACATCTGACAAGAGTGCAGTTCCAGGTGTCAATCGCAATGAACTGCACGAGATGTCTGTTCCTGTAATTCTTGATTTATTTTCGCAACAAAAGATAAGTACAGTTTTATCTTTGCTTGATGCCAAGATCGACTGCAATAACCGGATCAATACTGAGTTAGCTTCATTAGCAAAATTACTGTACGACTACTGGTTCATACAATTTGATTTTCCTGACTCCAATGGCAAACCTTATAAGTCTTCTGGCGGGAAGATGATCTTCAACGCTGCATTAAAGCGAGACATACCTGAAGGTTGGCAAGATAAGCAACTAGGACAAATTGCAAACATAACAATGGGAACTTCACCAGTTGGCGAGTCATTGAATGGCACAGGCGAAGGAGTTGAGTTTTTTCAAGGTTCAACAGACTTTGGATGGCGATTTCCCACGGTTCGACAATTCACAACAACACCTGTTCGCATGGCAAAGCAAGGAGATGTCCTGCTAAGTGTGCGAGCCCCTGTTGGCGATTTAAATCTAGCTCATATTAATTGTTGCATTGGTCGCGGTTTAGCAGCACTCAATAGCAAAGACGGGTTCGATGGGTTCCTTTTCTATGTCATGCAGTATTTCAAGACCATATTTGATAGACGTAATAGCGAAGGCACTACATTTGGCGCTATCACGAAAGATGATCTACATTCTTTAGTATTGGCATATCCACCATCCAAACTCCTGCAAAAATACGATGATGTCGTATCTGTTCATAACAGTATGATTTCTTCTCGCAGCAGAGAAATCGAACTGCTAACCAAACTACGCGACTGGCTTCTTCCTTTGCTGATGAACGGTCAAGTGACAGTAGTTTGATTTGATGACCCCTGCTTATTTGTTACTTGAAGTAATAAAGTGGCTGGGGTTAAAAATCACCCCCTCAAAAGCATAAGTACTCCCCAGCTACTTTTTGCGCAGCTGGTTTTTTGTGGACTACAGCCATTTTTTAGTGCAAGTCCAACGCTTTACAAGCCCTACAAGCAGCTAAAAGCCCAGCCCAGCAGACTAAGCTAACCCAAAGCAGCAAAACAGCTTGTAGGGCTTGCTAGCAAGTAGCTCGTATTTGTGGCGCTCTAGCCACGACTTTGGGCTAAATAGCACTGAGCATAAATTACACAAAACATGCTCAGTACGCATAACCTGTTGTTTTTGTTGAGGGCTGCGCGAGACAAAAAAGGGGTAGGAATTTTGCTCATACGAAAACATACTAAATGCACTTTTTTAATAGCAACACGAAAGGTGCATATGACCAAGCAAGCCAAAACACTAAACGAACGCGAACTGCAACGTTTATTGGATTTTGTAAAAACTACAAAGAACGCAAAACGCAATCGCACAATCCTGATGCTCACGCACGCCGCTGGTATGAGAATTGGAGAAGTTGCTGCTGTGCGAGTTTGTGATGTACTCGCGAGCGATGGCACTGTTCGCGATGAAATCAACTTGAGTGCAGCCCAAACCAAAGGCAACCGCAGCCGCAGCGTATTGCTCAATGAACGCATGCGCATCGAACTAACTGCATACATGCTCACCGTTCGTGTTCGTGATACCAAGCAGCCATTGTTCGCTACACAGCGTAGTGCTGGGTTTACGGCGAATTCACTGACACAGGTTGTGAACGGGATTTACCGAAATGCAGGTTTTGATGGGGCTAGCAGCCACAGCGGCCGTAGAGGCTTTTTGACCAATTTAGCCGAGAAAGGTGTCAGCGTTCGCGTGATGATGGCATTAGCTGGGCACCGCAACATGGCAACCACCCAGCGCTACATTGATCTACGTCCCGGAGTGTTGCGTAACGCAGTTGAGTTGGTGTAGTTTAAAACTACGATTTATCGATACGAAAGAACTAGATCAATTTGTTAAACTCACGCATTCTCAATGCGCCTTATTTAAATTTAAACTTGTCAAAGAATGTCTGCATTAATTCTTTGTTTATTAACGCAATAGTTTCACGTAAGTCAGTTGTATTTTTTATTAAATTTTCAACAGCTTGTTCGTTGCCAACTTGCTTTTGGACATGTATATCGCAGGATGTTGTTTTTGCTATCTTTTCGAATTCTTGAAATATCAATTCAAGCTCAAGAACATTCCTTAAAGCCCCGTATATATTTTTAAGCTCAAGCAATCCTGCTTGATCGCTCACATGCAATATAAGTTTATCTGCATCGCCAAACAACGCCATCTGTATCCGCTTCGGATCAGGGTTGTAAATAACAAAAAATTTTGCATCACTGGACCATAGATCTAGCCCATTAAGGATTTGCGCAAGATAGTGTATTGTGGGCGTGCTTTTCACATCAGACTCTAATGCTTCAAAGAATGGCAAGGTCTCATACAACGAACTTGCGTATGCTGTTTCAAAACGTTCAGGAATTTGATCTGAGACTATGACCGCAATTGGAATCATGCTTTTTTACTCACAAGCTCTTCTATATTTTTAATTTACTGTTTGTTTTGTATTTTTAAAAAATTTCAGTTTTCAACGCATTCCAGCTATCACAAACTGTCCGTGCAGTAAGTCCAATGCAGCATCTTTGCCACCAACTGTGACAGTTACATTTCGTCGCCAAGTCTTGACTGCGATTTTCACTACACCCTTTGCTGTCTCAGCTTTGTACTCAACATCAAAGCACGGCAGCAAACTCATCTCATCGATACGAGAACGAATGGTCGTGTGAAAAAGCCTGCCAATATTTGTAGGCAACTCCCACGCTTTATCAACTGACTCTTTCGCCTGTTTTGTAAGTCGCTTGACAACTGCTTTTGCAGCACTTAGCTTCATCAATTTCAACTCAGGCAAATCAGGCGTTAAATCAGCCTTTGCTTCCATCTTGGCGAGGACGTGATGGTAAAAACCCTCTTCATTAACAGCGTCAACGCTTTTGCCAAAGCTAGCGGCAGCCCAATTTTTAAATAATGCAAGCAACTCTTCGTGCGATTGTGAGGTGGTGGCTTGAGGTGTTGTCATAGTGTTCTCCTCAAGATTTAGGCTGCTACGCCTGCTAACGATTTGGATAACTCATCACGCAGCTTGTCCGTTGCTGGCTTGTTAATCAAGACTAGCGACATGTTCAACCCAGTGCTCAACTCAGCCAATTGAACTAGGTTGTCGTTGAATGTGCCGTTAATGATGCGAGCGATGTCATCGCCACTTATTCCATCATTCTGTCCCGAAAAAGTTTCGGCGTTTTGCATAGGCTGCATATGGTTGTAGTACTTAGAAATCATTGTGGCGCTTGTACGCACTTGCTGCTGCATCTGTTCAGCTGTCACTCCTTTTGCCACCATTTGCGTAATTGCATAGTGGCGCAGGCTATACAGGGTTCGCTCTTCACCAGTAATTGGACACATCAACAAGTCCAATTCAACCAGCAGGTTTTTAAATTGCTTGGTAAGCTGATTAGGCTGTTTGCCGTCTCGCATTCGAAATAATTTAATTGGATGACGTTCTGCCAACACCTCATCTAACGTCTTACTCTCTAAATCTGGACTCATTGCACGTAGCTTTTCTAAGTACAGCCAGCAGCTACGGTGCAACACTGCACCCATAGGCTTGTTTTTCTTAACTGTTTTGCCTTTTCGGATGTGTGCATATAGGACGGGTTCTTTGTCCCCGTCGTTTCCAAAAAATTCAAAGCTGTTGCAGAGGTCGTGCTCAAAAACTTGGAGCTAAAGGTTGCAGCTGACAAAACTAAGCGTGGCAGTAACAACGATTACATCTCTGCGCTCAACATTTACCTCATTCCATTCTTCGGCCCTTACAACATTGATTGTATTAATCAAAAAGTATTCTCTGATTTTTGTGAATGGCGTAGGTTGTTGGTTGGGCGGGAATTAAGCCACAGTGCACAGCTGAACCACAACGCCGCTATGAATTTGGTTCTCGACTACGGAGTCGAACGCGGATACCTCACGACTATGCAAAGGCCAGTGCTAAAGAACACAGGCGAGGTTGGTGGACGCCGCCCTGACTTCTCTCAAAAGGAAGTCGAGACCATCGTGGCGCACTTGCCAGAATGGGTTTTAAAGGCACGTAAAGGTTCCAGTCTCCATCTGCGTGAGCTGCTAGCTGTCTACGTGCCATTTGCAGCTGCTACGGGTATGCGAACTGGCACGGAGATGGATGGCTTGGAGTGGCGGCACATTGAAGTTCGTGTAATCGGCGAGGACAAAGAACCCGTCCTATATGCACACATCCGAAAAGGCAAAACAGTTAAGAAAAACAAGCCTATGGGTGCAGTGTTGCACCGTAGCTGCTGGCTGTACTTAGAAAAG